>Ga0304730_1000897_pt1 | contig 23944 bp, 22 predicted proteins | sample M_130628_MF_Meta_FD_190474 | JGI IMG/M metagenome (GOLD analysis project Ga0304730, IMG submission 190474) | Freshwater microbial communities from Lake Montjoie, Canada to study carbon cycling - M_130628_MF_MetaG (v2) (version 2) | ecosystem: Environmental > Aquatic > Freshwater > Lake | place...
TCACACTGCCTCTTCAAAACGGTCAATACATCGAAGTTGTCTGTCCACTAGATCACCCAGCAACAGAGCAAACTCCTTGGGGTAAAGCTGTTAGCAAGAAAGCACAAGAAGGTGGCGGCTGGCTTACCTGGGTTTTTGCTACAGAAGATATTTCAAAGGTTGAAGAGAAGTTTGGACGCCCTGCAATTGAGGGTCACCGCACACGCCCAGATGGCACCGATCTTAAGTGGAAGCAAATCGGAGTTAATGAAATTACCGATTCTCGCGAACTTCCATTCTTTATCCAATGGTTAACCGCTGATCACCCATCACAAGATGGAAAAGCAGTAGCTGCAATTGAGAAGATTACGATTGCTGACACTGAACAACTATCAGACTCATGGTTTAAGACAGAGATTCTTGCTGGATTAAATGGCACAGATATTGAGTTTATAGACCCGTCAACGAATGAGGGTGAGTCAGGGATTGTTGCGGTGCATTTGAAGACGCCTACAGGATCTGTAGTACTCGACTAATTGGATTAGCTAGTACTTACCAAGATGAAATCTCTTTGCGAAAGCCTTCATAATCAACCCCTTGCTCTTTTTTGCGGTTTACATAAAGGAGTTTGTTAGGAATAACTTGATTTTTATTAGATAACTTAGAATGTTCAATAAATGTGGGTTTTCCCACCAAATACTTTAGGATGATAAAAAGTCCTAATCCTACCCAAGTGGTTAATTGAGACCTATATTTCTTCATCAGAATGAAAGCCTGTTTGGCAATTCGGACTCGCAAAACTATGGATTGTTTGTATGTTTCTTTGGATTTGTGAGTCGAGGACATAACCGCATAGAGAGGATACTTTTTGTGCAATGCTCGGTAAGCTGGAAAAGTAATCAAATCGATGGACAGTCTCGAGGCAAGAGTTTCAGCAAGCATAGAAACCACATCATGATCTTGATGGCCACCCTCTAATTGCAGAGAAACAATCTCTTTGATGTCGCGAAGTTGGCAGATCGTAATTAACAAGTTAAAATGCTTCAAATTTATTTCCTTTTCAAGCGCTCCATCTTTTAGCGAGTGGGCGGTTCCAAAGAAAATCAATTCTGCGTTACTGTCTATTTCACCCCATGACATCTGAGCTTCGTCAATCCGTTTGTCAGAATTGTAATTAGCCCCAATTCGAACACCATTAGTCAGATATAGAACATGATTTGTCGTTGAATTAGAGTGTAAGTGCAAACCCAGAACTTCATCATCTTGATGAGCTAATAGCCAAAGACGATTTTTAGGCATTTTTAGATCCGAACAAAACTTCCCAAGGTCTCATGTCATGACGCCCCATCGGCAAGCTCATCTTTAAGCCAAAGGGGAATTTCATCAAGGCTTGACCCGGGCGTAAAAATCCTTCGAACTCCCATTTCTCGCAATAATTCAATGTCATTTGGTGGAATGACACCCCCACCAAAAACTACAACATTATCTAGTTTTTGGTCCTCCATTTCAGAGATTATGTTTTGGAAGTATTCCAAGTGAGCCCCGGACAAAATCGATACGCCTATGGCTTTTACATCCTCTTGAATCGCGGTGCGGACAATTTGTTTTGGTGTTTGATGTAAACCTGAATAAATAACCTCAAACCCGGCATCCCTCAAGGTCCGGGAAACTATTTTTGCCCCTCTATCGTGTCCATCCAGGCCTACTTTGGCGACTAAAACTCTTATAGGTGTGATCATTCTGCTTCTCAGTCTACCAATTTGAAGTGGTTTGTGAAAGCGTCTAACTGTGTTGAAAGTTCTCCAAACCCTTCACCATTGATAGCTGACCCAACTACAACAGTTGCCTGTCTACTAGAAATTCTATTTGAGTATGAAGTAAAAGACTGTAAATTGGAAATGAATTGGTGGTTAATTTGTTTATCTCGGATATTCACAAAATAGATGTCACCAACTTCCATCACCCCCGCTTTCTCCATTTGGACTTCATCTCCTGCGTTTGAGTCAAGAACGTGAATCACAGTGTCAGCGTATTTTGCAATATCAACTTCATTTTGCCCTACACCGACAGTTTCTATCAAAACTAAAGTAAATTCACAGTTAGCCAAAAAATATATAATCGTTTCGATCGAATCACTCAGGCCACCATATGCACCTCGACTTGCAATGGACCTGAAATATAGATTCTCAAAAACTGAGTTTTGGGTTATACGAATACGATCCCCAAGAACTGCGCCCTTAGTGATTCTGGAACTCGGGTCAATAGCGAGAATTGCGACTTTATGACTCCCAAAATCGTGTGTCAAAATCAACCTATTTATGAATGTTGATTTACCTACACCAGGGGCGCCTGTTATTCCAAGACAATATGCATCTACCAAATCTGGATTCTTAATCAAGGTTTTTAACATCGAAATATCGAGTCGCATGTCTTCTATTATGGAAATTCCGCGTGCGACATCTAGATCGGACTTTGCAGATTTTTGTAAAATAATGCGTAAAGCATCTTGCCTCTCGACGCTAGCAATACCGGCTTTATCCACCCTCTAATCATTCCATGAACAAATAAACATGTGGCCTTAATTGACTTAAACTGGGTATAATTTAGGCACTGCGTAGGAATGGTGGGCACATGGCTGATCGAATGTCAGAATCGGGAATTAACTACAATTCAGCGCCAATTTCTGTCCTAACCGCTGAGGCAGGTGATTTTCCATATCGATCTGGCATCCACCCCGGTATGTATAAGGTAAAACCATGGACCATTAGACAGTATGCAGGTTTTGGGAATCCTGCGGAAGCCAATCTTCGCCTAAAAAGTCTAATTGAGTCAGGTGTAACTGGTTTATCAATTGCATTCGATTTGCCAACCCAGATGGGACTCGACCCAGATAATGAACTGGCGCGAGCAGAAGTAGGAAAAGTTGGTGTATCAGTAAGTAATCTTGAAGATATGCGAAAGCTGTTTGAAGGAATAGATTTATCCAAGATATCTACATCTATGACAATAAATGCGACTGCACCAATTCTATTGTTAATGTATCAAATTATTGCAGAAGAAAAAGGCATTAATCGTGAATTAATTCGAGGAACAATTCAGAATGATGTCCTTAAGGAATATATTGCTCGAGGTACATACATATTCCCACCAGCTAAATCCCTAGATCTTGCTGTGGAAACAATTATCTATTGTAAAGAGAACCTGCCCAATTGGAATTCTATTTCAATATCTGGATACCACATGTCCGAAGCTGGAGCAACATCTATCCAAGAGATTGCTTTTACATTTTCGAATGCAATCGAATATCTGAATCTTCTTATGAATAGGGGCATAGATATTGATGACATCGCACCTCGAATTAGCTTCTTTTTTTCTGCTCGAATGACATTTCTTGAAGAGATCGCAAAATTTAGGTCTGCGCGTGAAGTATGGGCAGATATAGTTAAGGGCCAGTTCGGTGCTAAGAATCCAAAGTCCTGGCAGCTAAGATTTCATTCGCAAACCGCTGGCGTGCAACTGATTGCTCAAAATCCTGAATTGAATATAGTGAGAGTTACACTTCAAGCTCTAGCTGCAGTTTTTGGTGGAACTCAATCTCTGCACGCGAATGCATTTGATGAGGCAATTGCTCTTCCAACTGAAGAGTCAGCAAGAATTGCATTGCAAACCCAACAAATTATTATGGAAGAAACCGACCTAACGAATGCAATTGACCCGTTTCGCGGCTCTTACTTAATTGAAAATATGACGAACCAAATGATCTGCGAAATTCAGGCAGAACTAGATAATATTGAATCGCTAGGTGGAGCTCTTCAGGGAATCCAGACTGGTTATCAAGTTAATAAAATAGAAACAAACGCTTTTCTAATCGCAAGAGAGATCGAAGAGAGTTCGCGAAAAGTGGTTGGCCTGAATTATGGGAAATCCAAGAGTGGGACCTTCGCGCATTCAGAATCTATTCAGTCGTCGGATAGTCGAATTGCCGAAACGTTCGACAGATATAAGTCCTGTAGAAACCTTAGTGACGTCGAAATGTCCTTAAAATTTTTAGCTGCTGCTGCTTCATCGGGTAGTCAACTAATGCCCGCAATCAAAGATAGTCTGATTGCGGGTGTAACAATTGGTGAAATCTGTAACGAGCTTTCTAAAAGTTGGAATCAGGATAATTTATAAAATGAATTATTCACAAGGTATCTGAATCTAGCCAAGACAAGCGAAATTCATTCTCATTACTGGGACATTCAAAATCCTTTAGCTCACGCACAATTACTTTCTGAAATTGAGAACTTTTCCTAAGTCCAGAATTCGCAAGAAAGAGATCATCGGCGTAAGAATCATTCCAGGAACCAACGACGCCAACAGTTGCTAGTCGGAGTGACAAGTTACGAATCTTACGAACTAATGTTCTTGTATTCCTCTTATTTGTTGATTGCATATAAACAATGCATGTGAGGGGAATATTTCTAAGTTTTGATTTACGAACTATTGCAAAATCTCTAGATCCTGGAATCATTACTAGGTGATAATCAACGCTAAATATGGAAAACCTCCACTTTAAGAATTCATCATTTACATTAAGCGCGATCGCTCTTTCGTGTGAATCGAACATGGAAGCATGAAGATCCTGATTTCTTTTTGTATGACGGGTGGAGCCAACACGGGGCAAACCCCACCAGAGTGGCATATCAAAAATATACCGCCAGCCAACTGATAAATGGCCAGGCATTACTTCGTCACGAATAGGGAAGCCAATCAAGAATTTGGTTGCTGTCAGCTCCTCTCGGCCGATAGCGAGGAGGCTTACTTTTTTGAACATACCCATTTTTCGAAATTCTGCATTAGTGAAGACGTCACAAACTAAACCGACACCTATGATCTGACTCCCTAGTGAGTATCTATTTCTTACTATTCCGTAGCCAGATGTAACAATGCCATCAATTGTTACGAGAGCCGCAATATTAAGCAAATCTGATTTTTCCAGAATTTGAAATTTGCGAGATAAAAAAGCAATGAGTGCAGACTCAGTAAGTTTTAGCTCAGGGAAAGACTTTGTATAAGATTTTGCAAAACTAATAATGGATTTTCTAGAAAGATAATCATGTTCTTCTAGTCTTAAGTCATTCGATTTCATACAAAATTCCGTTTACTTCGGCCGTTTCACTTCCAACTAAATCCAAAATCTTTTCACCAAGGACTTGAATACCAATGAATTTTTCTTGAGGCAATTTAAGTAGGATTTCACTTCGAACCCTTTCCTTTATCTTATATGTCATCCCATAGTCCATATACCCGAGTCGAATAACGCAAATTGCGTGACCTGTTCTATCAAACTCTGCACTTAGGGCTGAAATTCCTTGCTCTAAGCCTGCCTTTGATGCGGTATATACCGAACTACCTGGAATCCGCAAAGTGGTAACAATGCTTGACATAAATATTGCTTTACCGCCTTTCCCCATGAATTGCTGTGCATTTTTAGCAAGAATTAAAGGCGCAATTAAGTTAGTAGATATTACGCGACTAATTTCTTCAGCACTAGCTTTCTCGATCATTGATGCGAAAAACGCTCCAGAAACATCGATTACACCTGCAATTTCATATATTTTTGAAATTGCTTCAAGCATAGATTTTGTCGACCCAGAATTATTGGAATCATGCTGAATCCAAGAATAGGTACCAGTCGCAGGCTTGTTTTTGTTGTATGTCGGTATGCAGACTAAATCAGTACGAGCCGATATGTATTCAAGAAGTGCTGTCCCTATCCCACCGGAGGCCCCAACTATTACTAAAGCTTTCTTTTTTTGCGCAACTACTCCCACTTTAGAATCGCACTTCCCCATACCCACCCAGAGCCGATAGCAGAGAAACAAATGTAGTCACCATTTTTTGCGCGACTCATAACTTCCATCTCCGAGAACAGGAGCGGAATTGTCGCTCCTGCGGTATTTCCTCTGTACTCAATATTTCGTAACAAACGACCTGGAGCGATCATCAGTTCTTCTTCGAGAGAATCAAGCACTGGCTTACTTGGTTGATGCGTTACAAACCAGTTTACTTCATCCGTCGATATTCCTGAAAAATCACAGATAGATCTAATTGAAGCAGGAAGCTTCTCGGTCGCATTCTTTGCAACTTCGGAGGAGTTCATCTTAAATTTTTTCGTGTCACTTGGCGTATTAAAACTTTCCCACCCCTTTCCTTCCGTATTTAACTCAACATTTAGAAACGAATCACCTGAAGTTGACTGAACCACCATCGCGCCAGCAGCATCACCAAAAAAGACACAATTGCGATCATCAAAATCTGTAATTTTCGAAAACTGATCCGCACCAACTACTAGGAAGTTTTTTCCAGCGCCTGAGGCAATCAAGGATGAGACTGTCCCCAGTGCATAAATAAATCCTGCACATACTGCTTGGACATCAAAACTGGCACAATTGATGTCAGCCCCCAAGCGACCATGAAGGATTGAAGCCATAGAGGGATTGATAAAGTCAGGTGTAGAAGTCGCAACAATGATTGCGTCAAGCTCATGAGCCTTTAGCTGCGACATCTCGAGTGCCTGTATTGACGCACTCTCTACCAATGTGATCAGAGACTCGTCAAGCTTTAGATGACTTCTCTGCTTGATCCCCAATCGCTCTTCAACCCAGTTGGAGGTTTCTGGTCTTAAAACTCTATTGGTAACGCTGTTATCAGAGACGGCGGATCCGTGACCACATATTCGCACGCCTTGCGCCTTTAGCTTCATATGCAAAGAGTAAAGGTACATTTAGGATTTATCTGCATAGTGGAACCTGATTATGAAAACCAATCAAAGAAGGCGAAATTATAGGCTCACAGCGGGTATCAAGATACAATTAGTCACCTTTGCGGTTCCACCCACCAAAAAGGACAGTAAATCAAACTGTTGATGGAACCTAGGTTTTCGCGGAACAGACGGAGCAAAATGGACATCGATGAATATTACGAAAATCACTATGAAGAAGTTATAAATTCTGGGATTGTTGGTCGATTTTCATCGCAATATCACCGTTTAATGGAACGCGATTTTCAAAAACATAGATTCGGTAATATTTTGGAAGTTGGGGCGGGGAAAGGTCAGCACCTACATTTTGTAAAGTGTCAGTTCGATAAATATTTTCAGACTGATATTAGAGTGAATTCCGAGAACGCACCCGCTCCTGATAGCAAAACCTTTTGGATTAAAGCTGATGCCCAGGATTTAACGCAATTTAGTGATGGTCTTTTTGAACGAACAATTGCAACTTGTCTAATTGCACACTTATCTGATCCAGAAAAAGCACTAAAGGAGTGGAGAAGGGTCACATCAAAAATCGGTGGAGTTGTTTCAATATATCTGCCTTGCGAACCAAGTTTTTTACTCAGGTTGGCGCAAAGCCTTTCGACACGTCGAAAGGCCACAAAAATAGGTGTTGACTATTTAACTATGCACTACCGCGAGCACAGGAACCACTACTTCTACGTGAAAGCATTAATTAATGAGATTTTTCAGAACGATCAAGTCAAAGTTATTGGGTTTCCATTCAGATTCTTACCGTTTGACCTGAAATTATATGAAATTTATCAAATTGAATTAGTAGATAAAGGCGGCACAAGAAATGAATGAGTTAGAAACTGGTGCTTCAATTAATTATGAAACTGTGTGTGTCGTAATTCCTGCATATAGGGTGAGAGCGCACATACTTGAAGTAATCAGGTCAATCGGCCCTGAGGTTGAAAAGATAGTAGTAGTTGATGATGCCTGCCCTGAAAGAAGTGGAGAATACGTTGCGGAAAACTCTGATGACCCACGCGTTGAGGTTATTTTTCACAAAATAAATTTAGGTGTTGGGGGGGCGGTAAAGTCCGGATATAGGCGTGCACTCGAATTAAACGCAGATATAGTCGTAAAGGTCGATGGAGACGGACAGATGGATGTCGCGAAGATAGAAGCACTAATTAGCCCGATTAAATCGGGTAATGCTGACTATACCAAAGGTAATCGATTTTTTGATGTAGATGCAGTCCGCTCCATGCCAAAAATACGAATTGTTGGAAACTTGGTTTTATCCTTCATGACAAAGATGTCATCTGGTCTTTGGCATATTTTTGATCCAAACAATGGATTCACCGCTATCAGCAAACCAGAATTGGTAAAGTTAAAATTCGAAAAAATTGATGATAGATATTTTTTTGAGTCTGACATGCTATTTCGCTTGAGTTTATTGAATTCTCGAGTCTTAGACGTGTCTTTGCCTGCGATTTATGCCGACGAAACTTCAAGTTTGAAGATTAGACATGTGATATTGGAATTCCCAGTTAAGCACTTGCGCAATACATTTAAAAGAATAGGTTATACATATTACTTACGAGATTTCAAAATTGCCTCGATAGAGTTGCCATTAGGCCTCCTTCTAAGTGCATTTGGTCTGATTTTGGGTGCATATAGTTGGATACATGGAATTGTCACATCTACGGCAACTCAAACCGGGACACTGGTTTTGATTTCGATGAGCGTGCTTGCAGGGCTTCAATTGATTCTAGCTTTTCTATCCTACGACACCACACAGCAAAAGTAGTGAAGTTGAAAAGAATTTACCTCGGCTACTAGCTAGCGACGCAAGAAACACAGGACTCCGTTTTTAGCCAACAGGATTTTAGTAAGCACAATTTAATGAATCAATTACCAATTACATTTGATATTTCTATTCATTTCATTAAATCCATAGAAATTGCTCTGAAGTGATCCACTCCAGATTATTTATGCTTCCGACCTTGATTTTTCTTAATACGATACTTTACCTGGTAGTCAATGAAGAGACTAAGCCCAAGTAAACCCGTGATTTGCGTCAGTAATCCGTACCTATAGTAAGGCCCAGTCGTATAAATTAAATTTTGTAAATTTTTGATTACTCCTGCAGCTAAGACAGCGGTAAGAATGAGGCCATACTTTTTTCGGAAATAAATTAAACTTAAAAGGCTCACACTCGCCCAAGTTCCAGGATGAGCCAGACCACGGCCTATAGAACTCCATTTATCCGACCAAGTGGCTGCCAGGGATAGAAACTTGGAAGTAGATTTGTAGTGCTCTAACCCAATTTGATTCTGATCTATTGCGAGATATGTCCAAACATAAGTTTCTGGTAAGAACCCAGGCAGGTAAGCTTTTGCTCTACAGAAATGGACGTACAACATTTCATTGAATGCCGAAGAGCGGAAGGATTTAAGCCACATATCTAGGACTATCCCAGGATTCCGATCGATGTACGGAGCGTTATAACCAGGTGACATAATCATGTCGTCTACACGTCCACAATTTTTTGCCCCAACCAATGATTCACCCGAAACAATTATTCGCATCTTGTCTGAAACACTTTTTGGTAACTCGTCGGGACTCTGCGAGTAAGCATAAGCAATATCATGCATGAGCGGATAAGTTGACTGAGTCTGCGTCACAGGGCTGGCATTCATAAAAAAGGGCACAACAGAGCTAAGTCCATAAATCATGAACAAACTTAGGATTAGTTCTAAGCTAATTTGAGCAGTTGTAATTTTGTTTGCACGAAATTTTACAATTCTAAAACAAATAATAATTATGTAGATCATGAGAGCAAAAAGGATTCCATCATGTCGCATCAGCGCACCAAAACTAAATAGAGCTAAACCAAGTAACCTAATTTTTAAGGATTCAAACTTAGAGAAGTAAATTGTTATTCCGATTAATGTAAATGCAACATATGGAATATCTTTCCAGATTGTCATGCCCATCTGTCCAATAAAGGGGGTGAAATTGAGAATACCCGTTATAAAAAGCGCAACCGACCAGTCCCTGCCTTTCAAAGAAGAAAATAAGACGTAAAAAACCGACCCAAACAGGAGGAGCTCCTGAATAATTGCTGCTAAGAAAATCGATTTTCCAAAAAGCGAAGTAACCCAAAGCCACAAGGTGAATACAACAGGATGTCCATCCCAAAATTCCCAAACCTTAATTTGGCGCCATGATTCCAATGAGTCCGGGGACAATGCGGCAGGTGCAGCTCCTAGGATCCAGAAGGCTAATGAAGCCAAAGAAAACGAAATCGCAAAAACTCGAAACTTCCAAAGGTCGCGTTTTAAAGCCATAGAAATAAGGCTAGCAGAGAGATGACAGAATGAACTGAACTAACAAAATGTTGACCAGACCCCAGCCCAGATATCAAGTTTAATAGGAATTCCTAAGTAGAATTGGGTTGTGAATTTCAAAATGTCGAAGCAAGACTGAAATGACAGTTTTAGTTTTTGGTGCTTCTGGAATGATTGGCTCAGAAGTCTCAGCATATTTTCAAGAACGTGGGCTCTCAGTTTGCGCACCAGCATCAGGTGAATTCACTGATGATAATTTAAAATGGCGAAAACCTAGTCGGCAGAAATTAGAAACTTTGATCGATCTAAAAAAACCAGGAATTGTTTTTAATTTCTCCGGTAAGACGCGGCATCGAATTATTCACAAGGAAGACGAAATAGACGCAATCTTGGTGAACGTGCTGTTTTCAACAATGTTAGATGAAATTGCAAACAAAAAGTCTATTCCAATTTTCACCATAGCTACGGACTGTGTATTTAGTGGAAATGAGGGAAGTTATGACGAAAATTCAGCGAAAGATGGTGATGACATTTACGCAATAACCAAGATAGCAGGAGAAGAATCCACAATAGCAACCAACCACCTGCGAGTATCGGTAGTTGGTCTTGGTAACAAGAACGGTGGTTCATTGGCTGAATGGTTCTACAACTTACCCGTTAACTCAAAAATTGATGGATATGCCAATCATTACTGGAATGGCGTACCTTCCAAAGTGCTGAGTAAAGTCTTGTATGAGATTTATAGGAATAAAATTGAGCTCCCAAGAAATTTTCATCTTGCAACAGAAGGAAAGTTGATTAAATCAGAGATGTTGTATATTTTTCGTGAATTGTTCAATAGAAAAGATATTCAAATTCAGGAAATGCAAACTCCTAAAGTAGTTGATAGAAGTCTTACCACTATTCATCAAAGTTTGAACTTAGATATTTGGAATATTTGTGGCTTTGAGCGTGTTCCAAGTTCAGAGTTGCTACTACGGAAACACTTTCTATGAGTGACATATCTATAGACGTTATTCTACCTTTTCATAGAAATGATTTATTCTTGAAACGAGCAATAGATTCCATAAATCAAGCGACAGGTGTTCAGACTAATTTGATTTTGATAGATGATCGCCCCGAATACGAAGATACAAACATTGATATAACAATGAGGACTGGAGGTATTGGTTATGCATCAGCGATAAACGCCGCACTTCCATTCCTACGCTCTGAGTTTTGCGCTCTAATGAACTCAGATGATTTAGTTCACCCGGAACGATTTATGAAACAAGCCTCTGCGTTACAGAAATCTGGAAAAAATATTTCAGTTACGAGAATGCGGAAATTTAAAAATTTAGGTTTTCCCATCTTCATGTTGGGTGGTAATCCAAGATTTAATAAGTTTAAAAAAGAGGCTCAACTCATCACATCTTTTTACGCAAACGCCTCTTGGTTAATGAGTACAGATTACTGGACCTCTGCAGGCAAGCTTGAGGATTTTGGAAATGGAAGTGATTGGGCGTGGGGAGTCAAATTGTTTGATAAGACAGACCCATTTGTTCATCCTGAAGTTCTGTATTTTTATCGATCTCATAAAAATCAATCGACAAGAAGTGCAAATACTTTAGACCCACGACTTGCAGTAATTTGGGGAGAATTAAACTTAAGTCTTGGCCTTCCGGAACTTAAGCCAATCGTTGGAATCAATATGGCACTTCCAGGAAGCAGAGTAAATTTAGAGGCTGAATTGGACCAAATCCTTATTTGGACGAGTGAGTTCAGATCACGATACCCGGAACTAGAGCAGCCCTTAGCGCTGAGGCTAGTTGCCCTCTTACATTACGCGGACGAATTCAAACTTTTAAGAAAGTTTCCTTTCATTTATCAATATTTACCAAGGCTTTCATCAATGTACGCTGTCAACAAAATTGTAGGCTTATGAAGAGGGTCACGTTTTTAAACTCAAACGACAAAATGGGCCAGAGATTTTCTGGAATTGATTGGTTCCCAAAGTTACTTGATGCCGGTTGGGACTCCAGAATGCTGGTGGGGCATCGACCAGCAAGTCTGGATCCCCGCATAGCACAAACGACACGTTTGAATTCACCGGGCGTGATTTCCACTTTTCGCGCGATCGAAATTTACCGGGGTAAGCAGAATAGTTTGTCGCCTTTCGGGCGGATCATTGAAAAACACGAGTTCATTGAAAATGCAGACATTTTACATTTCCAAGTTATGCACGACTTAGGATGGTTTAAGCATGAAGACATATTCAAGTTTGCCAAAAATAAGCCTTCCGTCTGGACCTGGCATGATGCTTGGAATGTAACTGGACATTGCATTCAACCTCTTGACTGCGAACAATTTGAGAAAAACTGTAGGACCTGCCCGCATTTGGACTGGGATTTGCCAATAGCGGTGGATAGGGCGTTGAGCGAAAAGAGAAGAAAATCTGAATTGATGAAACAAGTCCATCCATCAATTCATGTTTCGACATTTTGGATGAAGAACCTAGTGGAGAAGTCCCCAGGATTTGAATCAGCTCAAGTAGAAGTCATACCATTTGGATTAGATCTTGATAAATACAAGAGAAGAGAAGATAAAGATTCAAGGAAGAAATATGGCATCAGTGAGAGTGCTCTCGTAATTGGCTTTAGGTCGACAAGTTGGAACGTAAAGAATTTAGACCTCATTCTTCAGACACTTCCCAATCTCAGTCGCATCAACACCGAAATTGTTGTGATAACGGTAGACCAAATCGGAAACCTCGACAGAATTTTTGATTCTCATTCTCCATTTCGATTAATCGAACTTGGGTGGGTCGATGAACCTGGTCTACTGGATTTTTACAATTGTTTAGATGTTTTACTAGCGGTTTCAACTGGTGAAAGTTTTGGGTTTATGCCGTTAGAGGCAAGCGCCTTTGGAGTAAGCGTGATTTGCTTGAAGGGAACTGCAATTGCGGAATTAGTATCTAAATCAGAACCCGACATGGTGATTTCTAATAGTAGTGACTCACTTCTGACATCCTTAAGAATATTGAGTGAGGAATCTGAGACTGATAGAGCTTTGCGAACCAGAAAGATACTTGAGACTATTCAAAAGGAGTATTCCTTGGATTTATTCGTGACTAGATTAACGAAACTTTATAATGATCAAATCGAAAAATGGGGAAAGCATGTACGCCAATAAAAACATTTTAATCGTTTCTGATCTCGGGCCTTCAAGCGAATTCGCCGGCGGCTTGGTAATGATCGATATAATTAAAGTGCTAAGCGAAGATTATAAAATAGATTTGATTTTGTTTAACTCGTATCCTGAGGAATACAAATTCGAACTCCCGGTGGATAGCAAAGTTATGGTTTTTGGTAAACCAGGAGAGAGAATGCCTGCCACAACTAATCGTATTTTATCTGAGTTCATTGGGCTACTTTTCGAAGGTTCAATTACAAGAAAGTGGTTAAAAATTTCAAAAAAGATAATTCAGACAGAGATTAAATCAGAAAAATACGTTGATGTATTTTTCATATTACAAGGACAGTTTATGCCCAGATTAGCCGCAGAGCTTGATTTAAGTACATTAAGAGTATTTTCTCAGTACTGGGACCCACTGGAGTGGCATGCACAAAACTACAACTTGTCTCGACGTACCCTAAGAAAGTTACGAGAAGCTTATATTCGCTTTGAGTCAAACTCAGACTTGAATGTATTGGTGCCCTCGGAGGGGATGAAAGAAGCCATCGCGCTTAGATCCAAAATTGAACCAAAGTGCATACACGTGGTTTATCCACCCGCGCAAAATTTGAAGTATCAGGGTGAACTTCCATCCAACATATTACAAGTAATCAACAAGAGGAGTATTTTCTTTGTTTATGCAGGTGGTCTGTATGCTGTTGATGCTATTAAGGTATTTATTGAAGCGCTCGAGCTTATAGATTTCCAGATTAATGGCCAAGAAATTAACTTTCTAATCATTTCGAGTGAGGTTGATGCTATAACAGTTACTTCGCCTAACGTGATTCTCTCAAAAAGGTTATCGGCGGATATGGTTAATCGAATTTTGGGTGAAGCTGATCTCTCCATCCTCCCATACCCTTTTGACTCTCCTATTTTGACTCAGCAAGCATTCCCATCGAAATTTCCTACATATTCTAAACACGCAAAGAATCTACTTTTAATTGCACCTTCCGAATCCTCTTTAATGCTATTTGCAAAAGAAAATAACCTCTGCGTCGGTGCAGTTTCTACTCTAAGTAAATCAGGAATTGCTAGCGAATTACTTCACCTATTCTCAAATAGAAATCAGACCGATCAATCCGTAACAATTCAGACGATACATCAAAAATATTTCACACATGAGGTCTTCAGCAGTCAAATTCGAGATATTTTCAATTTGCAAGATTCGGAGGCTCTGATTGGGGAACCTATAAGTTATGCGATCAAACCGAATGTGGAATCCTTCTCTAGAATTAACCGTTTTGCCCGTTTGATTAAACCTTTCCTCCGATTGCTAAGACGGATGTCCTCACGAAGGAATCTCATTAGGCGTATAATTCGTTTCATGATCTCGAGGAGAATAAAATCAAATACAAGAGGGGGGGCTTGAGATGACGAGTAATTTAGAGAATGAATTGGCTAAAAAAGTACTTGGTATAACGGGTGGAACAGGCTCGTTCGGAAATGTGATGCTGTCTCGAGCCCTTAAAACCGATGTATCTGAAATTAGAGTAATTAGTCGGGATGAAGAAAAACAAGACCACATGCGCCGACGTTTTAGTGATGAAAGGATCAAGTTCTACGTAACAGATGTGCGCGAAAGATCTTCTCTAGAATCAGCAATTGATGGTTGCGACTATGTGTTTCACGCAGCAGCCCTAAAGCAAGTCCCGACTGGAGAATTTTTCCCTGGAGAGGTACTAAAAACAAACACTCTCGGAAGTCAGAATCTCTTTGAATCATCAATCAAATATGGTGTATCGAAAGTTATTGCGTTAAGTACAGATAAAGCTGTTTATCCCATAAATGCCATGGGAATGAGCAAGGCACTAATGGAAAAGTTCGCATTTTCATATGCTCGAGAAGGAAAGTCTTCATCCACAGTAATCGCTGTAACCCGCTATGGAAATGTTATGTGTTCTCGAGGCTCTGTAATTCCAAAGTTTTTTTCTGACATCCGCGAGAGGAACGAGATTTCAATTACAGATCCGAATATGACTCGATTTTTGATGAGTCTAGATGAGGCAATTGATCTAGTCCTTTATGCATTTTCCTCTGCTAACCCGGGTGATCTTTTCGTTAGAAAAGCTCCTGGTGCAACTGTAAAAATTCTTGCTGATGGTATTGCATCGATTATGGGTAAGTCTCCAAAAGTAAATTTGATTGGAACCAGACATGGCGAGAAACAACATGAAACCTTGATGTCGCATGAAGAATCTCAAATAGCTCTTGATGAAGGCGATTACTTCCGTGTTCCTACAGATATTCGTGGTCTAAACTATGAAAAGTACTTTGAAACCGGGGAAGAAAACTTCCAATCGCGCACTTCGTATACATCTGAAAATACAAATCAACTTTCAATCCAACAAGTTGCATCCTTACTTGAGAATCTGCCAGAATTTTTGTCATTGAGAGGTCAATCGTGAAAATCTTCACCTTAACAGGAACTAGACCAGAAATTATTCGCCTTTCAGAAACAATCAAAGCTCTTGATTCCGTCTTCGATCATACATTTATTCATTCAGGACAAAATCTCGGCGAAAATATGAAAGATATTTTCTTTGATGATCTGGATTTACGAAGACCTAATATCGAGTGGCAGTCTGATCAGAGCTCACTTGCAAGAATTATTGCCTCTACCATGGAGAACCTTGAAGGATATATAAGAGCGGAAAAACCCAACGCAATGGTGACTTTAGGGGACACAAATAGCGCACTATCGGGACTCATTGCAAGGCGCTATGGAATCACCACTTATCATATTGAAGCAGGTAATCGTTCGTTTGATCCAAATGTTCCTGAAGAGGTCAATCGCAGAGTCATCGACCATTTTTCTGACTTTAATCTTGCCTACTCAACAAATGCATTTAACAACTTGATCTATGAAGGTCTGCATCCTCGAAATCTTATGCTTTGTGGATCGCCGATGCGAGAAGTGATTGAAAAACATTTACACAAAATTGAGAAATCCAAAGTTTTAGAGGTTTTGAAATTAGATCAAAATAGTTACTTTTTGGTGAGTGCACATAGGCAAGAGAATATCAATGATCCTGAAAGACTTAAGAGGTTGTGGGAATCCTTAAATTTGATCTCTGACAAATATCAAATTCCTTGTCTGGTTTCTGTCCATCCAAGAACTCGCACAATGTTTGAAAGCGCAGAATTGAAAGAATCAGACAAAATTATTTTTCATGAACCATTTGGATTTTTGGACTACTGTGCCTTACAGATGAATGCTTTTTGTGTACTTTCGGATAGCGGCACAATAAGTGAAGAATCCTCAATTTTAGGTTTTTCGGCAGTCACGATTCGTGACTCTATTGAACGCCCCGAAGCTTTGGATACAGGCTCTATTATGATGGCAGGATTGGATTACGAGGAAATAGAAAGAGCAGTTTCAATTAGCAAAAAATTTGGCAACGATTCATCCTGCCCTGAAGCCTACCTGGTAAACGATCACTCATCACGGGTGGTGAAGTTTATACAATCGACAGCAGCTAGATCTCATGTTTGGTCTGGACTTCGGAAGAGTGAATGAATAGTTTGTTCAGATTTAAGGAACACCAGTACTTAGCTCGTCGGTTGCGAATCCCATTTCCAATCAAAAAGTCGAAATTAACTTTGCCATTAAGTTTTTTGTCTTTTTGTTATCGAAAAGAAAGTCAGCGCTCCAACGCGAGTTGAAATATTTTGCTGGACCGGTTGCGTCTGTGCGCCCATTAAAAGTTGTGAACAAATTAGACATTAATCCAGAGGATTTTTGGGGCCAAATCAAAGAATTATTACTACCTAGTTCTGTTTTTTTAGATCTTGGATGTGGCATCAAACCAATTAGCTTCCTAGAAAATGATTTACTTGTTTGCTTAGAACCATTTGAACCTTATATATCATATTTAAGAAAAAGGTATCGGGGTACCCGAGTCATCATTGTTCAGCAAGATGCCATAACATTTTTAAAGAACCAACCGGATGAATCAATAGACACAATCATCGCGATCGATGTCTTAGAGCATCTAAGTAAAGATGATGGTCAGGAGTTACTGCGACAGATGGTGCGCGTTTGTAGCATTCAATCATTAATAGTGACACCTAACGGCTTTATGCCCCAACATGTATCTGAATTTGGCACTGATGAATGGGGTTATGAAGGCAATGTCAAACAGTCGCACCTTTCAGGTTGGACGCCTTCAGATTTCAAAGTCTGGACCACATTGGTTTCACCAGAATATGAATATGAATCAGATTTTGAATATGGATCCGGTGTTCTTGGTGCATATTTTAGAAAAGAACTGGAGAGAATTACAGATATAAGAAAAATAGTTGTGATTGGATCAGAAGTTTTAAGTGATAATTATGTTTGGGACAGTTACCTAACCGCTTTCAGGCAAAAGCACCTTAACTGGAAAGATGATGAGATCTTATTCATTATAAACACCGAGTTTAGCCAAGGAAGCACAGCGCTATTTAGAGAAAATCTAATTCCTGATGTTTATAAAAGTGTGACAGCTACTTTTATTGAGGACTTTAGTAGGCTCAGAAACTCAAAAATGTTTGTAAGTCATAAGGTTGTGCCTTCAGCCGGCGATTTGATTTCATACTACTCTCCGAAAGAATTAGAATTCGTATACAAAGTACAAAATCGAGAGTATTTTCAACTTCTAACTTCAAAATTTCATAAAGTAGCCAGAATTCACGCGGTAGAGTTGTAGCAAATCCCGAGCATTAGTATGTGGCTTGGGCCGGGATCGAACCGGCGACCTAACGATTTTCAGTCGTTCGCTCGTACCAACTGAGCTACCAAGCCAACAAAGATTTTGCTAGTAGTTGCCCACCAGTATGTATGGCACACAAATAAATTTGCATACAACACCAAAACCTTTGCGACCCGGACGGGACTTGAACCCGCGACCTCCGCCGTGACAGGGCGGCGCGCTAACCAACTGCGCTACCGGGCCTCAAGTAATTGATAAACATAAGTGGCTCTTATGTCACCTTAAAGCCTTTACTTCTTTAAAACTGGTACTGCGTGCCCCCAACGGGATTCGAACCCGTGTTACCGCCGTGAAAGGGCGATGTCCTAGGCCCCTAGACGATGGGGACGTTCTAAGGCTTCGCAATCTTACCTGCGATTAGGCGTGCGACCAAACCCGATAATTAAGCACAAAAGAGCTGCTATACCTTCGGATGAGGGGTAGCGGCTTTCTTGTTTAAAGGTATTTGCTGGCTTAGTTAAGTGCCCAACGAACAATAATTGTCACTGTCACATCTTGCTCACCAAGATCGATCTGAACCGCAGAGCCTGCTTCTGCCTTTGCCATTGGGAAAGGTGATGAGTAGACAGGTGAAGACTGCTCTTCAAGTGATAGGACTTTGCCGATGGATGTGCCAAGAAGTTTTGCATAAGAAGATGCTTTTGATTTCGCATTAGCAACAGCGGCTGCTCGTGCATCTTCTGTGGCAGTTGCTGGATTAAGAGTTGTTGGTACTACTCCACCAAGTTGCACATTGTCGCCACCTGCTGTGACAACTGCTTCAATGATGGTGCCAGCCTTTGATGCTGTGCGAACTAAAACATCAAATGATTGTGAGGCACGGTAGCCGGTGATCTTTGTGCCGGCTTCTTGTGTCCAGTTGTATTCAGGATAGACAGAGATATTTGCAGAGCGGATATCTTTAGTTGCAATTCCTGCATCCTTAAGCGCTGTGCGCACAGCTGACGCTGATTTGCTGGCAGATGAAAGTGCAGCAGCATTAGTAGAGGCAAGGGCTGAGACTGTTGCATTAAAGCGAACAGCATCTGGGACAACAGAGATCGTGCCAACACCTGTGACGGTGATGAAGCGGTTATCTGCAGTTCCTGCACCATTGGCTGGGATTGCTAGGGCCACAACGCCTGCGACTGCAGCAACAGTGAATAGGGATGCGATCGTGCGAAGTTTTGTAGATTTCATACTCTAAGTATCTCTTATTTACTGGGGTAGGCGTTAGTTATTGCTGGGAATAGTGGGAGAATTACTGGGTGAGCCAGTTCTTAAGCAAGTGCGATGCATCGGTAATGGGTGATGCCGCAGGGTTGTTAATGAACGGCGGATTAGTTGCCTTTCCAACTGAAACTGTTTACGGGTTAGGCGCAGATGCTTGTAATGAAATGGCTGTTGCGCGCATCTATTCAGTAAAGGGCAGGCCTGCAGATCATCCTTTGATTGTGCACGTTGCATCAATGGATGCACTTGGTGATTGGGCAGCTGATGTGCCCGCATATGCAATCGCACTCGCCCGTGATTATTGGCCAGGGCCAATGACTTTGGTTGTTACGCGCAGTGATTTTGCAGCAGATTTTATTACAGGCGGTCAGGACACTGTCGGTGTCAGAGTCCCCAACCATCCTGTTGCTTTGGGATTACTGGAAGCCTTTGCAAGAGCCGGTGGCAAGGGCGTGGCAGCACCCAGTGCTAATCGATTTGGCAATGTCTCACCAACAACCGCTAACGCTGTGAGTGATGAGTTAAGTGATTACTTAGGGATGAGTGACGTGATTCTTGATGGTGGTGCGTGCGCGGTTGGTGTGGAGTCAACAATTATTGATTGCACGGGTGATGTGCCAAAGATATTGCGACCAGGTGCTATTACTGAAGAGATGATTGAGCATTCAACAGGATTGGATGTTTTAAATGCTGATGGAGTTGCAATAAGAGTTAGCGGTTCACTTGAAAGTCACTACTCACCAATAGCAATGGTTGTCTTGGACCAACCCCCTGTTGCAGGTCAAGGATTTATTGCAATGGCAGATGTTGCAACGGCGGCTGGGGTTGTAAGACTTGCTGCGCCGACAACACATGATGAGTTTGCAAGGGTTTTGTATTCAGCGCTTCGGGCAGCAGATGAGCAAGGGTTAAACACTGTTGTTGTCGCTCAACCAGAAGGAAATGGCATAGCTATTGCAATACGTGACCGGTTAATGCGAGCCGCACATACTGGATCAACTAGTTAACTCAATAGGATTTCGCAATGATCATTAGCGCTGGCCAGTTTGCCATTTTGGGCATGGCTGCCTTTGCGCTAACTGGCTTGTTAACTTGGCCTGTGAGAGCACTTGCTATTCGGTTAGGTGCAATGGATGCACCTAACCTTGCCCGCAAGACACAGGCCACGCCAGTGCCTTATTTGGGTGGTGTGGCTATTGCGCTAGGAATAACAATTACTACTTTGGCCGCTGTTTTTGTGGGAGGTAACAAGAGCGGTGAAAATGTAAGCCAGCTAAAGGATTTAGCGTTAACAGTTTTGTTGCCAGCATTGTTACTAGGTGCAATGGGGTTAGTTGATGATTTGCGCTCGCTATCACCATGGCCTCGCCTGATTACACAATCTCTAGTTGGTAGCATTGTTGCTTTCATCATCGTGCAAGGTGGAACCGTTGGAACACCTTTTGGCACATCAACTCTTAACACAGCAGTAACTATTTTTTGGATCGTTGGTATTTGTAACAGTATTAACTTCTTCGACAATCTAGATGGGGCTGCATCAGGAGCTGTTGCCATTGCAGCACTTGGTGTATTCATCATTGCCTTTGATCGCGGGCAAGAGTTAGTTAGTGCGCTTTCTATTGTCACGGCTGGTGCAACTATTGGTTTCTTGATGTGGAACAAGTCCCCAGCAAAAATCTATATGGGTGATGCTGGTGCTTTGTTCCTAGGTGTCATTATTTCTGTGGCAACTATTCGATTAAATCCTGGAATTACTCCAACCTGGAAGTCGCTGACGATCCCAGTTATTTTGCTTGCAGTGCCCTTGCTAGACACTTGCGTTGCTGTGTTCTCTCGACTTGCTCGTGGGTTGTCACCGTTAACGGGGGGCAAGGATCATTTGTCACATCGTCTTGTGAGATCAGGATTAACCAAACCGCAAGCTGCAATAAGTTTGTGGGGCGCATCTGGGGTATGTGCAGGTGTTGCAATAGTTATCTACTGCTACCCAGATTCCATAGGTTCTACGATGGTAGGAATGTTTACCATAACGTGGTTAGTCGCATTAGGCCTTTTCTTGAAAACTGCCTCGCAGGATGAATAACTTTTCCATAAGCAATAGGCTTCGTTACATCTTTTTGATTCAGGCAGTAGCAGTCTTTTTGCTCTATGTATACCTGCCTGGGCGAGTTTCGATGACACTGACCGCTTTTCAACCAGACAGCATTAATTCCCTTTGTATGGGTATTACGAGATTTCAGCAAGACCTTGAGGGTGTAAATCGAATACTAGATTCAATTTCAAAAACATTTTATGGATCTGGATTCGACTTAGCTTGTGCAAATGATTTGACACCACCTTACCGAACAAGACTTGTGCTCTCGTTTCTAATTGGCATCTTTTCTATTTTAGGACCATGGTGGTTTGTTCTACTTCCTTCAATATTAATTTATTTCGCAATTGGCTTTGTCTATTGGCTGATTATCAGCAAATACTTCAAATCGATAACTTATAAGAGCCTGATTTGGTACCTTCCGTTCTTCTCACCGCATATTGGTTGGTTCTTGGCAAATGTGATGACAGAAGGACCGCTCTTACTATTTTTACTTCTCATTACTTATATAACGTATGTCTGGAGAATTAATAATCAGAGTCTTGAACTAACCATTGTCTTACTTCTTTCTGTTCTAAGTTTACTTTCTAAGCAATCGTGGCCATTGGTGACAGTGGTATTTGCCGCATATCTAATTAGACGTTTTGCACGATTTAGCGCACCAGTTATTTATGCCACAACTTTGCTCTTTTCACTAGCCGTATCTTCTTTAGTTAAAGCCCTTGGCAGTTCTATGTACGGAAAGGATTTTGGTAAGTGGAACGATTTGGCTATTTTTGAGAATCCGGGTGAAGCAATAAAAGGTGTTTTCTTAGGTTTGCGCGCGGATACAGTTCATCTTTTTGCTTTCGGAGATATTTTTGGAGTTGTCGGAATTTGCATGGCTATATGGATTATTGTGTTTAAAGTGCGGCAGCTAGAAATTAAAATCACCCTGCTATGCGCAACAGGTTGGGGTTTGGCCACCATCGGATCGGTCTATTTGGCTGATGGCTCCTATGGTCAAAACTGGCGATTCATGGTTTTTGCCTTTGTTTTAGCCTTCCCGCTTTATTTGATCGATCGGCAAATGCCACTAAAGGCTGATTACTCGGGAAAGAATTAATCCGATACGATTGTGCCCGCATAATCTTTTTACCTTTATTTCCCGTAAAAGCATTGCGCAGTGGGGCCTATAGCTCAGTCGGTAGAGCAACGGACTTTTAATCCGTGGGTCGACGGTTCGAGCCCGTCTGGGCCCACGTAACCAATCAAGTATGGTCAAAATTCGCCTTTGTGCGTTAGGTTTCGTACTGAAGTTCAGCTGGAGATTCTTCTTGACCTACTACTTCTGAAGACCAGGGGTATGGGTCGCTAACCGGCGGATTGCTTTCACGCACGCGAGAGTAATTGCGCGCTCCGAACAGCTGCGGGATCGGTAAGTAACCTTTGGACAGAAAGGTTGGTTAGTAATGCGTTTTTATATTGATCTGTTCAATGAACAGTTGGGATGCCAAGGATGATTCGTAAATTCGTTGAATGGCTTAGTTATCACCCAACTACTGAAGAGATTGCACGAGCCTTAGCAACTGAATACTTGGCCGAATTTGCAGTGCGCAGCCTTCGTTTTGGGCGCTTAAATAGCGATGACTCAATTACTAATTTAGGACAGTTTGGTTTTCCAGATGCCGATGAATATCGCAATCGCAACATTCCAAGTGATGAATGGCGCAGCTATAAATCAGCAGAGATGGCCATAATTGCAGGAATTTCAAAAGAAAAATGGACACCAGATGGTGCAACCTATGTGAACACATTGCGCGATCGCGGAGTTTTACAAGGCCACGTAATTGTTCAATTCCACAACCCTGTCCCTGCCGGCGATAAGCACCGCACGGCAGAGGCCATTGATGATCTCTGTGTGCCACTTGCGCTCTACCTATCCTTTATGAGTCGGCCCGTTGGGGTTGGCCTTGGTGGGATTACCCTGCCGATCGAACATCGTGAATCTGGCAGCGGGCAGCTAAGCCAGCGCCAGATTCTAATCTTGAGGGGTATGGTCGAGGGCAAGACCAACCACGAGCTAGCCACTGAACTGGGCTTTTCAGTCTCAACGATCCGTCACGAGACCATGCGGATCTACCAGGCACTTTCGGTCAGCGACCGCAAGGAAGCTGCCAAAAAGGCGCTCATGCTCAGCCTGGTCTAGGCAGCAACACGCTTAAACCCTCAATGCCGGCTTTACCCTTGCCTATCCCATAGACTAGAGGTCTGATTCCGGCAGGCTTGTTTCTCGCTGCCATTCGGCGAAAGCCCTGCTATCCATTCCCCCATCCACCCACCGCAACCAAGGATCTTTCTAAAGATTCTTTTCAAAAGGGCACAACATTTGGCCCCCAGCGGTGTCTTAACTAATAGAGGGCAAGACGTTGCCTTCGTTTTATAAACTCGCGGGAGTTACTCAAATGGCACTATTGAAGTCGAAAGCGGCGAAAGCAGCTGCAGCGACCGATGCCGCCCGCATACTGAGCGCAAATCCCGCAGACGCTCTAGAAATCTCAACACAAGGCTCAGCAGCTGATTGGTCTAT
>Ga0304730_1000898_pt1 | contig 23888 bp, 23 predicted proteins | sample M_130628_MF_Meta_FD_190474 | JGI IMG/M metagenome (GOLD analysis project Ga0304730, IMG submission 190474) | Freshwater microbial communities from Lake Montjoie, Canada to study carbon cycling - M_130628_MF_MetaG (v2) (version 2) | ecosystem: Environmental > Aquatic > Freshwater > Lake | place...
CTATAAACCGAAATTGCCCAAAAAAAACAGCACCCGATGAGTGCTGTTCAATTTATTCAAAAAAAGAAGACTTAATCTATCTTCTCAACTTTAATCAATTCAACTTCGAAAATCAAGGTTGAAAAAGCCTCGATTTTTCCTTGTGCTCTTGACCCATAGGCCAATCCTTGTGGAATATAGAAGGTGAATTTCGAGCCTTCTTTCATCAATTGAAGCCCTTCTGTCCAACCGGGAATAACCTGATTCAATCCGAAAGTTGCGGGTTTACCGCGGTCTACCGAACTGTCGAATACTACTCCGTCAATGGTTGTGCCGTGGTAATGCACAGTAACCTTATCATTCTTGTCTGGCATTACACCTTGACCTTCAACATTCGATTTGTATTGTAATCCAGAAGAAGTGGACTTAACGCCTTCCCTCTTTCCATTCGCAACAAGATAATCCTCTCCTCGCTTTTTATTCATATCGCTTTTCTTCTGAGAGTTTTTACGCACTTCGGCATTGATGATACCTGTTGCTTTGTCTTTTTCCAATTTAACAGTTCCAGCTTTGCTGTCAATGATCGCTTGCATGATAAGTTCATCTGACAAGTTCTCAAATCCCGCGCTCTTCGCATTTTCCATTACCGAAAGACCGAAGGCATAAGCTAGACTATCTTTTTGGCTTGACAATTTTGCCATTTGTTTACTCCCAACTAAGAAAATGGCAGCCTCATCCGATTTTTGTCCATTTACAACAATTTTAAATCTTATTTTATTTCCTTCGAGATGGTCTAAATCTTCGAGGACCTTCCACTTGATCGATTTATCTCCACTTCTGATTCCGGAACCAACATCTCCAGAAACATGCTTTAAAGGTTTACTCCAATTAATCCCTTCATCTTCACTTATTAACAAAACCACCTCACAAGGCAAAGATGATTCCAGTGAATAATAAACTGCTATTTCCTGTCCTTGCTGTTCAGCCCGAACACCATATAAAACCTGTGAATCTGCAATTTCATATGAAAGTATTAAAATTATAAAAACGACAATCTTTTTCATATTACATCATTTCGTTGCTCTAATGAGTCAAAGCCTAAGAGTACATTTATTCACAGAAATGTAGTTTAAAAACTTCTTAGTTCGCTGGTTTTATTTCTAATACTTCCATTTCAAAAATAAGTGTTGCAAACGGAGGAATTACTCCACCTGCACCTTGCTCGCCGTAAGCCAAGTTCTGTGGGATGTACAACTCATATTGTCCACCCGCTTTCATCAACTTCAACCCTTCTCCCCAACCTTGAATGACTTGTCCAGCTGTAATGGTAATTGGCTCCTTTCTCTCGTATGAACTATCGAACGTTGTTCCATCTACCAAAGACCCTTTGTAGTGAACCACAATGGTATCATTGTCATCTGGAGATAATCCAATTCCTTCACGAATAACTTTGTATTGCAATCCAGACTCAGTAGTTATAACTCCTGGCTTCTGTCCGTTCTCTTTTAAAAATGTTATTTCTTTTTCCATTGTTTTTGATGCTTTTTCAGATTCTCTTCTTGCTAAAATTCCTTGAATGTATGGATCTACCATTTCATTTGGAAGTTGATTCGCCTTGTTCGCGTGATCCAATACTGCTTGTCCCATGATGCTCTCATTAAGGCCTTGAATGCCACTTGTAGCAATATTGTTGGCAATGCTTACACCAATGGCATAAGACAAGCTATCGTTTTCGTTGGCTAAAACAACAGTCGATTTCTTAGGCTCTTCTTTTGGTTTTTTCTTTTTATCTCCTTGGTCCATTGCATTCGAACTCAATACCAATAAGCTCGCTCCAAGAAGTACAATATGTTTACTTTTCATTGAAATTTATTTTGGTATGCAAGTTAATGAGATTATCTATTCATTCGTGTATTTTTGAAGAATGAAGTTTTTCAAATTACTTTTTCTTGTTGGAGCGCTTTCCGTTGTTACTCCCGATGCTTCTGGTCAAAACGATATGTATGGAGGAATTACGTTTGAAAACTTGACATACAACAAGTCGAGTGTCTACTCCATTGGAACCGATATATACGCTCCGTTCAAAGAGCGATTCACTTTGAATTACAGTTTTAAAATTGGGTTCAGCAAAGACCACAGTTTCGCCTTTCACTCTTCGGTTTCAACTTTATTGGGAAGTTACCTTTTGGCGCTTAATGGAAATTATCCAGGAATTGCAACGCTTGGACTTATTTGTTTAGCTATTCCTGAAGGAGTTGGAATGTATATGGGACCAGATGGACAGGCAATTCACCTTTCCGTGAATCCGCTTGGAATGGATTATTTTTCTGCTGGAGATTTCACCCAAGAATATGTTGGAATGAGTTGCAGCGCTGTTGCTCGTATTCATTACAAATTGAAGTCTCACTTTCCCTCTTACATTACACCCATGGTTGGACTTTACTACAGATATAAGCAAACCAGCATCAATGAGCAATATGGAATTCGCGTTGGAGTTTCTTTTGGACTGGCTTCTAGAAATGTTGATTCGGGAACTAGCATACAAGAACTCTTTCGATGAAAAAACTATTTTTAATTATTATTCCTGTTTTCAGTTTGATTGCTTCACTCAACGCGCAAACCGATACGCTCTTCATTCAAAACTGGGAAAATGGACATGCCGTTTACATCCTGCCTCCGGGTAAACTGCAAGTGAAAGATGTGTGGACATACTCGGACAGCATTTATTATCCGCCAGTTCCTGCATTCAGAAAATTCAATTTCAATTTGAATGAAACCTATCTGCCTCTTTCGGTCTACAAAGGGCAATTGGTTTATTATGATCCATGCGATGGAATCTTCGAAGATGCATGGGTATTCAACGATTCTGCATTTGTTCATTTGTTTTACGACGGACCTGAAGGTTCGCCAATTGCGGCTATTGAGCAGCAGGAGGAGAATGAAATTCAGTTTCGAATTCTTCAATTCAATTATGAAGACATTGAGAAATCGTTGGAATATTACTTAACCGTAACAACCATGAACAAAGAAAAGGGCATCTTCCTTTTCACTTTCGAAAGTCCGTACGATGATGAATCGAAGTATTCTTTTCCCGTTGTTGAAAGAAGCAATCTTCACCTTTTCCAAACTTTGGTTTGCGATTGTCGTGTAGACAAGTATACCGAATTTCAATGGGAATTAGAACCTTTCACTCCTGAATTATTCAAATAAAAAAAAGCTCGCCGTTGCGAGCTTTCTTCGTTGTATACCTCTACTTAACCAAAACCCATTGCTAGAAGTTCAACTTGAGACCGAAGGCATTTGAGTATATTTCAGGTCCCTTTCCATTTGAAAAATTCGGCAATAAACCAGATTCCAAAAAGAACGATAGACTGCTCGTAAATCCTGCTTCAACATATAAATTCAACATATAGTCATTTAACCCAAAATCTCCAGCCACGCGCTGTTTGCGCTTGTCACCGTTTTCCTTCCATTTGTACAAAGCACTTGAGCTAATACGGTATCCTCCAATAATTCCAAAGGAAACGTGGAAAATATTTCGTTCTTCATTCATCCAAAGATCTTTTCTGTCTTGTTCTGTTACTTTACCGTTGTATTGAAACACCAATGGAACGGTTAGATAAGACGAGTTCAATGTTGCCAACTCGCTCACAGGAAAACTTGCCGATTGAAATCCAAACGTATCTGCTTCTGCTAATCGTAAATTTCTATTTATAGCTATCGTCTGCCATGTGAGACCTAATCCCGTTCCCAAGCGAAAACGATCTTCAATTAATTCAAAAGATGTGTTAATGATTCCAATTCCCAAATATCCGCTTGAGTTTCTTTTCCCCTGATTTTTCAGCCACTCGGGCTCATACGAATTTTGATTCGCATCCATAAACGTCAAGAAACCGAAGCGAAAACCCTCGAATCCATACCAAGGAAAATCTTTTATAGGAAGCGATTTACACTTTTTATCTGTTGTTGCTAGTTTCGAAGTTGAATCTGGATAGATATCAATCTTCATATCTCCAAGACGAATGTGCAGCGTATCATCTTGATTCCCTTTAATCGTAGTATCCTTTACTGCGCTATTTGTCACAACAATTTTCATTTCTTTTTTAACTTCCACCTCCGTTTGCGCAACAACTCCTGTCATCGCAAACACTGATAAAATCAATAACAACTTTGTTTTCATTTCTGTTTCATTTTATTTTTTATGGGCGAAAAATATTTCGCCCCTACATCTTACCTTCTCTTACCTCTTCTTCTCCTCTCTTAACTTCTCTTCCCTTCCCTTCTCTTATCTTCTCTTCCCTTCTCGTCAAAGACATTCGTTGCTTGCAACATTCGTCCTTCGGACATTCTTTTCACATTAGAAACCAAACCTTCTCCCTTTCCAATCAACAATCAATCGATCTTTATCGTTTTCTTTATTTCTATTTCTTGCCGCGCGAAGGACACGCTTAATCTTTCGTAACTTCTGAACACGTTCATCGATTTCCTGTGCAATCAATTCTCGAATGGTTAAATACTTTTTTGTATTCTCTTTCTGTTTGAACTGCTGAAGACTTGAATCTATTTTGGCAACAAGAAGTGAATCTTGATTGGCTTCAATTTTCATTTCAAGTGCTGTGGAATCAACAACCGGATTGTAAACTAGGTTCGACCATGGAATGGTACCGTTTGGAAAACCATATCCATAGTCAGTATTCCACATGTTGGGAAAAACCGTTCCTCCACAATACAACGGAAAATTCACATCGTTCCAAGGGAGGAGCCATTCAGAGCTAATGAAAATAATTGAATCACGTTGTTCGAACTTCTGTTCAATCTTCTGTTCAATCTTCTTCTCTGGACGGTGATAAACATACTCAATTGGAGCAGGTTTGTCGGGAATGACAATGAATGTTCGAAGTACCAACGCCGCAATCCATGCTGCCGCCATGCCACTAATCCAAAAATAAACACTTCGATTATTTTCTTCCTTCTTTAAATTTCGTTTCCGACTTTCATTCAATTGAACACCGGAAATTTCCTTTTGAAAATAGCCCTGGATTTCCTCATCGGAAACAGCATAGCGCTTCAAAGAATCCTTCTTGTCAAACGAAACTTCTGTCCGTTCAACTTTCGGAAACTCATCTTCTATATGTTCATTCCATTCGTTCATGCTGTCCAATGAAGGGTTATAAATTCTTTCAATTCCTTTCTTGCTCGGAAGAGCGTAACTTTCACCATGGATTCTGACAAACTCGTTATCTCTCCAATCTCTGCGTAAGAATAGTTCTCATAGTCTCGAAGAAGTATCAATTGCTTTTGCAGAAGGTTCAATCGTTCCAATCCTTCGTCTATCAATGCTTTCAACTCACCGCTGTGATCTTGCTCTGCAACTTCATTCGAAGCAGATACGTTATTCTTCAACTTCTCTCTTCTCGACCAATCCACTACTGCGTTGTAAGCCGAAGTATACAGATATGACTTCGCTTTATCCGCTTCAACAACGTCTTTCTTCTTCCAAAGTTTTTCATACACATCTTGCACAAGGTCTTCGGCTAATTCTTTGTCGCGCACCAACTTCAATACAAATCCAAAGATTCGATCAGACCACAGGTCAACAGCTTCATTGTATTCTGTTATGCTCATTCGACAAAACCAAGACGCATGAAGAGACTAAAAGTTACAAGACTTCAACAAATAATTTGAAATCTTCAATTTTTGCGACGCTCGGAACGACGTTCCCTGCGGGATTTTCTATTGTTCTTTAATTGACTCAATTTATCGAAGAGCCTTTTGCCGATTCCCTTCTTCATGGAAGAATTGATACTCGCTTGAGCCAATTGATTAACCGCATTGGAATCATTACTCGCATTGAATAATGAATCTTGATTCATTGTTTTCAAAGAATCTGTATTTGTTGAATCTGCGCCAGGCAATGTAACAACTCCTCCTAACGGATAACCTCCCCAGGAAGGAAAACCGTAACCTGCGTAACCCCATTGATCCATATAAATGACCCCGCCACATCCGTTAAATGGGTAATTGAAAAGTTGAAAATTATACGGGAAAAACCAATCTCCAGTCAGCATGTAGATGGTATCGCGCTGCTCTACCTTCATTTCAATCTTCTTCTCTGGACGATGATATTCGTAAACAATTGGAGCAGGCTCATCGGGAATAACAATCATAGCCCGAAGCGCAATCATGAAGCCCCATGCTAGAAACATTAAGCCGATTTTAAAGTATGTTGAACCTAATTTATTTTCTAGCGCCATTGATAGATAGACTATCAATACATTGAAAAAGTTTCCTCAAGGATAAAATTGAAATTACTCGTCTAGCCTTAACCCAGCGAAACGCCAATCAACGTTCCTATTCCGTAAGTAATTGCTGCTGCAATAAGTCCGAATAAAACCTGACGAAATCCGCTGTACCAAACGTTTCTTCCTGTGAACAATGTAATCGCCGCACCAATTCCAAACAATCCGAAGGCACTACAAACAGTACTTAAGATGATGGCTGTGAATCCTGTTGTAAAGAAAAACGGAATCACTGGAATGATTGCTCCCATTAGAAACAAGAAGAACGAAGAGTAAGCCGCTTCCATAGCCGAACCTTTGAGTTCCTCTGCATTTATACCCAACTCTTCTCGCACTAAAATATCTAACGCCTGTTCTTTGTTTTGCATAATCGAAGCCGCCATCTCTTTGGCTTGCGCTTCGGGAATTCCTTTGGCCATATAGATCAGAGCAATCTCTTGTTGTTCACCTTCAGGATTAATCTCTAACTCTTCAGCTTCCAATTCCATTTGATTTTCAGAAAGTTCTTGCGATGACTTCACGCTGATCCATTCGCCCAAAGCCATGGATAGCGCACCGGCTAACATTCCCGCTAATCCTGTCATTAGCACAGGACCACTTCCTGCGCTAGCGCCTGCTATTCCCATAACCAAACTGAAGTTCGAAACCAATCCATCGTTTCCTCCCAGAACAGCTGCGCGAATTGCGTTGCCTCCCACATTGCGATGACGTTTTTCGAAACGCGCCAATGACGAACCTGAAATATTCTTATTGGTCTGAAGAATATTTCGAAGGATTGAAACGTGAGCAGTATCTGAAATCGAATTCTGCATATTCTTTTGCTTCCGAGCATTCAACACTCCTGCGGAAAGACCCTTCTCTGTATCTAGCAGCACACCCAAGACGTAATCATATCCGAATATTCTTCCAATTCTTTTCAATGTCTTTGCTCGTCCGGAAGGGCCTGGCATATCGGATTCAGGAAGACCCTTGCTTTTCAAAAATGCTTTAGCATGTCCCATTTCAATTCCGCTCATTTCACGAAACACATGCGCGACATTCTGATCTTCTTCGTGCTCAGCTAGCAATGCGTATAAAAAAGACGCATCTACTTCGGTTTGAATACTTGCAAGATTTTCCATTTGGTCCTGAATTGAATTAACTCCTATTTCTTTATTTTTTGAAAGTACAAATTACGAACTCTTCCGGTTGTAAGATAGAAACCTTCAACTTTCTTTCTTTTTCCTCTTGAAAATTGAATGAAGAAATTTCCTGAGAACTCGTCTTTGGCAAATGGGAAGAACTTTAACTTATTATTTCGTGGGATTTTCACAAACAACACACTGTCGTTGGCTGTAACAATATATTTCGTGTCAAGTTCTGAGCTATAATACTCCCCAATAAATTCCATAAATTCCGAAGGTTGCAAGTCAAACTCAACCACTCGTTTATAAAATCGGTTAATCGCATTTGGATTGGTAACGCAGAACTTGTCAACTCCTAATTCTTTCGAAAAGAACAACTTCGTGAAGCTACCCGGAACGCTAAATTCAGAATTACTCAACGACAACAACTTTGTACTTCCCAAAATCAATTTTCCATTTTCAAAATTCAATTCGATTCTCCTTTTTGTCGAAGCATCTATGTAATTCCCAACCCATCCATTTACAATTGAACTGTCTATTGCAAAAATTGCAACAGGGGCTTCATTCATTTTGATTTCCAAAAAAAGATCTGCCACCTTTTGAGACAAAAGCATTGCCTGACTTTCGGCATGATTGGCAAGTAAAATAACGGAAAAATGTTCGTCTGGGAATCGAATAAAATTACTGCGATATCCCGCGTCTGCTCCACTGTGCTGTTCCGTTTTAAAGCCCTTGTATAATTCAGTGCTTATCCCACCAGCATAGGCCTGCTTGGTTCCGTTGTTCAAGATTCCATTTTCCAACATCGCACTTATAAAAGCCGGACCACCAACTCTTTTCGAGTAAAAATTTTCATCCCATTTACTCAAATCCTCAACGGTTGTAAACAGACTCGTTGCTCCGTAATTATCAAATACCGGAATAGATATTTTCCAATTGCCCTGCTCATCCTGCTGATATGCAGAAGTTCTATTGGGAGTAACTTCTGAATGGTCACTGTGGAAATGTGTGTTCATCATTCCAAGTGGTTTGAAAAAAACTGAATCAGAATACTCTCTCAATGAAACGCCTGTAATTCGTTTAACGGCAACGCCAAGGATTGTATAACTTGTGTTACAATAATAATACTCCGAGCCAGGAATGAAATTCAATGCAACTTGTCTGTGAAGCATCTCTAAAACATCATCTTCTGTAATTAAATCTCCATCGCGCCAACCCGCTAGATCTTGAAGATCCCATTGATCTCTCATTCCACTGGTGTGGTGAATGAGGTGATTAAATGTAATGACATGTCCAAAGTCGGGAACTTCAGGAAGACATTTCCGAATGTCTTCATTCAAATTTAACTTACCATCTAACGAGAGCATTATTATTGCTGCTGCTGTAAACTGTTTAGAAATAGACGCTACGTGAAATATCGAAGTTGGAGTTATTGGAATGCCGTATTCTAAATTCGATGTGCCATAACCCTTTTTATATATGATCTCGCCATCTTTTACCAATGCTAAAGCGCATCCTGGTGTATTGGGGGATTTATACTCCTCGAAAATCGCATCTACTTTCTCGCGCAACGAATCTTGGATTTGAGCGTGCGATGGCAAGAAAAGTAACACAGAGAATGAAAGAAGAAAAATGACCTTCATACTGATTGAGAATTTGATTAAACGCATCGGGATGATTCTACTGAATTATTATTTTCTGAACAATTAAATTCGAATCATCTTGAACTTTCAACATATAATATCCCGATTGAAAATTCAAATCTTCAATTTTTAATTCAGATTGACCTGCAATGAATTTATCTGAATAAACTAGCTCTCCTATGGCATTGTAAATTTGCAAATTCCTTTTAGTTGAAAGCTTGCCGTTATATCTAACGGTCATATTGCCATTGGATGGGTTCGGAAAAACTTCTAACAATGGTCGGCTTTCACTAATTGAAGCGACCATTGTGGGCATGCAATAAGAAGCCGAATCGAATAAATCCCAAAATGGAAAAAGACCTAAAGTAGGAAGCACATTCCAAACAAGTGCATCGACATCGTTAATTAGATTGTCGGAATAAAGCGGCCTCGTATTCAATAAAATGGCCCAATTCAATTGATTATTCGCGCGAACTATTTCCGTTGTAGTTCCAGGAAGCGATCCCATGTGATAATAATTACTGTGAAACGGACTTATAAACCAACCAAGCCCATAGTATTCATTTACACTACAGGGGCTTATCATAGTGTCTATTGTTGCCGGAAGCAACATATCAGGCCTTGATGTAAATCGATCAACAGCACAAAGAACTTTGCATAAGTCTTCAGCAGAGGCAACCCACCCACCTGCAGCGTCAAATCCTTCAATGTTAAATCCTCCATATGGTTCAGGAACCATTAAAGGATTGCCATAAACTGAGGGTACATATGAGGCATTCGAATAATCATAATAATTCACTTCATTGGGAAGTTTATTCACTAATAAATTTTTTCCGCAATACATATCTACGATATCTAATGGAGCTAAAATGCTATCTCGAACATAGGTTTCATATTCTTGTCCTGTTATTTCTTCAATTACTCTTCCAAGTATTACGAAACCAAAATTGGAATAATGAAATTGTGTTCCTGGGGTAAAATCCAGCATTTGATTATTCAAGACATATTCCATCGTAGTCATTTCATTTGCCGGAGCTGATACAGCCATTACCTGAGCAATGTAATAACTATCAAACATGGGATCTCCTGAAACATCTCTGTCCCAACCTCCAGTATGTTGAAGAAGATTTCGAACTGTTATATCATACACCCGAGGGTCAATGGCACTTTGAAAGGCAATTGAGTTTAAAAGACCGTTTGCACCAAACACAGTATCATTCAAACTTACTCTTCCCTGTTCATACAAATGCATTAAGGTTATGGAGGTAATTTGCTTCGACAAGCTAGCTAGTCGGAAAATATTGTCCGGGCAAACCATTGTGTTTGCCTCTATATCTGCATATCCGAAGCCTCGGCTGTAAACGAGTCTTCCATGGTATGTAATTGCCAATTGCCCACCTGGCACATCATAATCGCTCAGCAGATTAATCATTGCGTCATCAAAGTTCACCAAATTCGGGACATCATATCCTGTTTGAGCTTGTGAAGAAGAATAACAAAACAACAACAAAATAAATAACGCTTTTTTCATATTTTATGATTTCAGAGTTTTAAGAAAAATTAACGGAACGCGGTGGCCTAATTATTCGCCTTTCAGAGATGCGTTTTCAACAAAATACATATCGATTTGACCTTTATTCTTGGCCTCAATTTTACCTCTGTGTGTGCAAGCGAATTGGTCCTTCACGTATTCGTATGTGCTGCCACTGATGTTTATTTTACCCGCTTCACCCGAGGATTCAAGACGAGAGGCAACGTTAACGGTATCGCCCCAAATATCATAAGCGAATTTTCTTATCCCAACAATTCCTGCCACAACAGGACCTGTGTGAATCCCAATTCTAATTTCAAACACCTCTTCACCGGCCAATTTCTTTTGCTCTAAATGCTCTTGCATGAACTGTCGAATCTCAATGGCTGCATTTACAACATCTACTGCATGCGTCTCATTCGAAACTGGTAGGCCACCCGCGCACATGTATGCGTCGCCAATTGTTTTAATTTTCTCAATGTTATGTTTTGCTATAATAGCGTCGAATGCTTTGAAGCAAATATGTATTTCTTCAACCAACTGGGATGGTGATAATCGCTCAGAGATCTTGGTAAACCCTTTGAAGTCTGTAAACATGACAGTTACCATATCGAATTGCTTGGCGTCGGCACTGCCCTTTTCTTTCAGTTCGTTGGCAACTTCTTCGGGAAGAATGTTCAACAATAAATCATCTGACTTTTGTTTTTCCAAGCGTAATTCTTTCGTTCTTTCTTGAACTTCCAAATCCAATTCATCGCGCTGACGAGCAAGCAACAAATTATTCGTAACCGATTGACGTGCTAGAAAAATACTCAGTGATATAGGAAGAGACAAATAAAACGAAATTCTATGACATATAGTTACGAAAAACGGTTTTGTGGTTCCTAACGAATTAAACAATTGCTCCAAAACAGGCCCGGCTAAAATAAAAACAAGCGATCCGATAATGATTATCCAACCGCCCATGACCTTGTTCTTTATTGACAACAAAGACATCCTTATTATTTCGAAGGATGATAAAACTAAAATCACAAAAATAAAAACAGCTAAACTCTCACCTGTGAAAAACGAATAATAGCCCGGAACCGCATACCCAAGTAAAACCGCAAGATAAACATAGGGCGTATACTTATTCTTTGAGTCGAACAATGAACGCAACACATGCAACAAGAAGAATGTTGAAAAGGCATAAACTAGATGGTTTACAAGGTGAATTGAAACAACAATATCAGTAGTAATTTGAAATGCACCCAATTCAATAAAATTGGTCAACGCCACGCTAGCCGTGAAAAAAGTAAAGCAACTAAATAGCAAAAGCGTTTTGTTCTTGTATCTTTTATTGACTTGAAAAATGGTTAATATGAAAATAATACAATTGATACCGAAGAAAAAACCGTAATAAAGAAGGGTATTGCTACGTGCCGTGTCTATATGTTCGGCTGCTTCAGTCGTATGCAAACTAAATGACAACCATTCTGAATTAGACAGCGACTCTTTAATTTTCAGGTTACCAATATTTGAGTGATGTGCGAAGCGAAAGGCTAGAATATTCGAAGCATCTGAATCTTTAAATGTGACAAGCACTTTTCGCAAAGGAATATGAAAGGCATCTTGAATAACAACCGCATCTCCCTTGTTGGAAATCGAACCAAAAGAATATATTAATTCACCATTTAGAAAAACATCCATTGCTCCTTGCCATTTTACATAGAGCGCCAAAGTTCTATTTTGCAATTCCGGTGAAACACGAAACTTCATTCTGCTCCAGTATATCTTGTCTATTGCAAAAGCATTGCCTTCCGTATTTATTAGGTCCGACCAATTTCGGTCGTCAAAATCTAATGCTGAAAACGATAAGCTGTCTCCCTGGTAGTATTTCGAAGTGACAAATGTATCTAAATTCAAACCTGGAAATTTCCGCTTCGTAATGGAAATAGGAATTTCTGTATTTGAAAGGTTGTTGAGTGAAATGGTTGGAACCGAATCCTTCGGAAGATCTGCAGACCATGAATTATTAGAGCATAAAAAAACTAAGCAAAGAACAAAAAAAACAACAATGGAGTATGCTCTAAATCTCATAGAGCAAATATCATCTAAACATTGCGCTTTCAGAAGAATTTCTTTAGTCGAGTAAATATCTCGACACCTCTATTGGCCTTCATTAGCCGTTGGTATGACAATTATCATATTTACAAACAGCGCCAAACACATTCTGTCATGTACCAAAAAGAGCAATTGATGAAATAATGCAACCTTCATTGTTAAGAATGCGTTAAATTAACCGCACGATAATTATCATTGATGAAAAAAACGATAGTCCTAGTTATTTCCCTTTTCCTATTTTCTTTCGCGGATGCGCAAGTAGATCATTGGGAAACCGCTGTTTACGATACGCTCGAATGGCATTACTTGGTGCCCGATGCGAATACACCAAGCACATGGATTGAGCCTGCCTTCGATGATGCGGCTTGGTCGTTAGGAAATGGCGGATTCGGATTCGGTGATGCCGACGATGGAACAACTATTCCAACAGGAAACATTTCAGTCTACCATAGAATTCATTTCAACATAAACAACTGGAATGAAATTTCGAAATTCATTTTGAACATGGATTACGACGATGCCTATGTTGCGTATTTAAATGGCGTTGAAATTTCGCGTTCGAACATCAGCACTGCGGGACAGCCTGCTTGGAACGATGGCGCAGATGGACAGCACGAAGCTGTTATGTATCAAGGTGGATTGCCTGATGAAGTAATCTTTCTAACACAGGACTATCTTTCTATTCTGAATAATGGCGATAACGTATTTTGTGTTGAAGCGCACAACATAACAACCAATTCTGGGGACATCACATCGCGACCTTTTCTTCATGTTGGAATTACAACAAGTAACACTTACTTCGGAACACCTCCCTCGTGGTTCGTGCCGCCATTTGAATTTGTTTCTTCCACTTTACCCATTGTTGTTGTGAACACTTATGGCGTTGAAATTCCCGATGAGCCGAAAATAGATGCTGAGATGGGAATCATTTTCAACGGTGATGGACAAATAAACCACATCAACGATTCTTTAAATGAGTTCTTCGGACTAATTGCCATTGAGACCAGAGGATCGTCTTCCAGCAGCTTTCCTGCGCAATCCTACGGCCTAGAGACTCGTGGTCCCGATAGCGTGAACTACAATGCCTCTATCTTCAATTGGCCAGCAGATAACGACTGGATACTCTACGCACCCTATACTGACAAAGCTATGATTCGAAACATGCTTACCTATCATTTAGGAAATGAAATGGGCAGATGGACGCCGAGAACGAAACTGTGTGAACTCATGTTGAACGGAGAATATATGGGGGTCTATGTATTCATGGAACGAATTAAACAGAATCCAGGTAGAGTGAACATCAACGAACTGCTTCCAACTGACACTTTAAACAACGAACTCACGGGAGGATATATATTAAAAGTAGATAAGACAACAGCAGGAGGAGTTATTGCGTGGGATTCGCCCTACCCCGCTCAAACTCCAAGCAATGTGACCATTGGTCTTCAAATGCACGACCCCGAACTTATTGAATTGCACCCTTCGCAATTGAATTACATTCAAACCTATTTCACCGATTGGGAAGATGCACTTGTATCCAGCGACTTTACTGATCCCGTGCTAGGTTATCGCAAGTTCATAGACGTGCCTTCATTCATTGATTTCTTTCTTGTGAATGAAGTATCAAAAAATGTAGATGGATATCGAATTTCTTCATTCTTCTACAAAGAGCGTTTCAGCGAGGGAAACAAATTAGTCGCAGGTCCTCTGTGGGATTTTAATATCGCTTGGGGAAACTCGAACTATTGCGAAGGAGGAGAAACTTTCGGATGGGAAATTAATTTCAATGAGGTATGTGGAGGTGGAAATAACCCTTCTTGGTGGAACAGATTATTGGAAGACAGTCTATATGCCAATGAAGTGAATTGCAGATGGGGGGAGCTTCGGACTTCTCTTCTTGACACGACATATTTATACAATTACATTGATAGTCTTGCATTGATGCTTGAGGTTCCTGCGGAGCGTCACTATCAACGTTGGCCGATATTGGGTAACTATGTTTGGCCAAACAATTTTATTGGTAATACTTATCAAGAAGAAATCGATTACCTGAAATTATGGATTGGAGAACGCCTAGTTTGGATGGATGCTAACATGTTCGGAACCTGCGACACAACCGTGCAAGTAACCGATTTGAATCATGTTCCCTTCAACATATATCCTAATCCAACCAACGACATCTTGTATATTGAAACGCCCTTCAATAAAAACTTCGAAATAAATATCTTCACCACACAAGGCACATTGGTGCAACGCATTCAGCGAGCGAATGCACCGCGCACTTCACTTTCTCTAGCTAATCTTCCAAAAGGAATGTATTTCATTCAAATTAAAAACGACAATCAAACTTTCACCACTCAAAAAATAATTGTACAATGAAAATAAAATCTATACTCTTCGCAGCACTTGTGGCTATTGCCTTTTCATCTTGCGATAAAATTGCGGGTCCAGGCGGCACATCTTCAATCACCGGAACTGTTTCAGGAATTAATGAAAGCTATGGTCAATACGAAACCATTGAAATTACTGTTACTCCAGGAAGCATCTTAGAGCACGGAGATTATTTTATTATCAATCAGCTTTCTGGCGACAACTATTACTTCTATTTCAACAATCCGGTTTGGGTGACTAGCGCAGATCCGGCTTTACTGGGAAGAACAGGAGTTCAAATAGATTTTTCATACGACGAGACAAATTTTGAGATTGCTGCAAAAGTAGATTCTGTGCTAACTGCAAATATTGGTAACGCCTTCAACGTATCTACCAATAGCGACATTGTAACGCTTACTGCTAATGAGATGGGAAATATTCCTGATCCTGATGATGTGACTACTTCTTTCCTTGTGGATGTTTCTAATCAAGGGAAATTGGGAAGTATCGGCACTGAAACTCCTATGACAGACATGCGTGTTTACTTGTGCTACGGAGAAAATGAATTGTTCGATGCATCAACGAAGACTGGTGCTAACGGAGCATTCGTATTCAGAAACCTTCAAATTGGAAAGTACTCCGTGTACGTTCTTTCGAAAGACAGCCTCACACAGGAGTACACCATTCCTGTTCGTCAAGAAATTGAAATTACAGCAGATGGAAGTGTGGTGGAAGTTGGAAACCTTTTCATTCAACATTAATGAAACGCTTTGCATTGTTTCTTCTGATTGCTATGCCTAACATTGGGTGGACACAGAACTCTAATTTCAATTGGAATGAAATAGGAGTCAAGGTGAAACCAACCAAGCGTTTCTCGGCTACACTTTCGGGACAATACCGTTGGAATGTATCTGACAAGATCTATTCGAAAACACTTTTCAGTGCTCGATTGAAATACGACATCGCTAAACCATTTTCCATTCAAGCCTCCTACAGAAGAACCTGGATGCCGAATGATTATTTCTATCTCGACAATCAAGAGAACACTTATGGACATCGCTTTGCTGCTGGATTCTCTTGGGATATTTTAAAAACAATAAAATCAAAAGCCAAATCGAGTTTGAAGTACACTTCTCAATATCAAAAAGAATTCTTCAAGTTCAAACGCGAGCAGATCTTTTGGAGAAATAGATTGTCACTTGACCTTCACATTGGATTGAAAAGAATGGCTCCCGTTTTTAGTGCAGAAAGTTTTTTCAGAACCAATCAGTACTTCCAACTTGTGAATAACGCTCCTGTGACCTCTGGACTCATGAATGAAATGCGCTACAGCTTCGGTCTGAACTTCGATTTACCCAACAACCATGAAATTCAGATTGGCGGAGTATACCGGGATTTTCAAACAAAAAAATGGGATGTTTGGGTTATGCAGTTTTCTTACTTTTATACTATTGAAAAGAAAAAGGAAAAAGCTACACGAACAATTGGCCTTCCTGATTTTTAATATATTTGCTTCATGAAGAAGCATATTTTATTCATCTTATTATTTGCTGCAATCTTAGGTTCTTGTAGCATTGAAAAAAGAGTTTATCAGCCAGGATATTTCATCTCGGGAAGGTCGAGTTCTAAAGACGATTTAGATGTTACGAAGCGAGTAAAACCAAATGTCGTTGAAGATGCACAGACCTTAGAGTCATCATCTGAAGAGGTTGTTGTTGCGACTGAAGAATATACAATTTCAGAGAAACATTTAGTTTCTTCTGACTCAACAATAGAAGAAAATGTCAACTCAAATATTCATCAGACCAACAAAATTCTCACTGAAACCAATGCTGACTCCATTCCCGACGAAGGAAAAATTCTCTTAGCCAAATACGAGAAAAACCATGCAGCAAAAAAGAAGTTGAAGAAAGTTGGATTTTACCCATTGGCTGCTGCAGCATTCGGTTTTATTATGACATTTTTCTTTGTTATTCCTTGGGCCTACGGATCGTTAAACAACGATTCTGTCTTTTTTACTTTTTTGTTTATTTTCTTATTCGGGTTAGTATTTTTAATTCCAATCTTGATTACCTATATCATTCTCTCAATCATAACTAAAAAGCAACGTCGAAAGCTCAGAAGAATGGGATTGGTAAAATGAGAATAACTTTAATTCCGTTGTTTTCATTGCTCATTGCACTGAATTCAAACGCCCAGAGCATTAACGAACTTACAATTGGAAAAACTGTTGATTTCGAATCGAGCTTTTTAAATGAAACGCGTAAGCTGAACATTTACCTTCCTTCAGACTTCGATTCAACAAAAAAATATTCTGTCATCTATTTACTCGACGGATCCATCGATGAAGATTTCATTCATGTGGTTGGTCTCCTTCAGTTTTTCAACATGACTTTTCAAATGCCACCTTCGATTGTTGTGGGCATCGCTAACGTAGACCGAAAAAGAGATTTCACTTTTGCCACATCGGATACTTCTCTTCAAAGAGAATTTCCAACTGCCGGACAATCAGACAAATTCATTTCATTTATTGAATATGAATTGCAACCCTTCATCGCGAATGAATTACCCGTCGGTCCAGAAAAGATGCTCATTGGACAATCACTCGGAGGACTGCTCGCTTGTGAGATATTACTGAAGCGCCCTCACCTATTCACAACGTATTTTATCACAAGTCCAAGCCTCTGGTGGGACAATGAATCTCTTTTAAAGAATTGCGATAAATACTTAAGCATTGAATTCTCTCATACTCCGGATGTTTTTCTTTCCGTTGGTCAAGATGAACACAAAGTCATGATACGCGATGCAAAAGCCCTCTATCAAAAAATCAAAAACCAAAGTTCCTTCGACGAAGTACATTTCAACCTCATGCCCCACGAAGATCATGCGACCATTCTTCACAACAGCCTCTACCAAGGATTTCTAACTTACCTAAAGAAATAGTTCTTCCCCCTTTCTTAACTTCTCTTACCTATGGTCGAAAGATATTTCGACCCGATTAATCTTACCTTTTCTTACCTTTTTCATTACCCTCGCCATCGGCATTCGTGCAAAGCACATTAGTCCGCAGGACATTCGTGCAAAGCACATTAGTCTAAAAGACATTCGCCATCGGCATTCGTCCGCAGGACATTAGTTCGCAGGACATTCGTATCTTTGATACATCATGAACCCTCAAGTAGACACCATACTCGCCGAAGGCTGCGGCAGATGCAAACTCGTCGGCACTCCTCAATGTCGAATCATTATTCGAAATGATGAAATGAAAGCGCTTCGAGAAATCGCGTTAGAAACAGGTTTAGACGAAGAAGTTAAATGGGGATTTCCTGCATATACCTTCAAGAAGAAAAACATTTTCATGTTGGGCAGTTTCAAAGAGCATTCAACAATCATGTTTTTCAAAGGAGCTTTACTCAGTGATTCGAGTAACATATTGGTTCAACCCACAGAGAACACGAATTCAGGAAGGCAGCTGAGATTCACAAACGCTAATGAAATTAAGAAGCTAAAGAAAACAATACTCAGTTATATTTTCGAAGCAGTTGAATTGGAAAAATCAGGAGCAAAAGTTGAAGCGAAGAAAACTACAGACTTCGCCATGCCTGAAGAGTTGGAATTTAAATTCAAAGAACTGCCAGAACTGAAAGCTGCCTTTGAAAACCTCACTCCTGGCAGACAACGCGGATATCTACTTCATTTCTCACAAGCCAAACAATCTGCCACTCGCATCTCTCGCATTGAGAAATGCATGGAATCTATTTTCAACGGAAAAGGCATGAACGAATAAATCAAATTAAAATGAGCAGTCCAAATCGATCTAAAAGAATACTCATACTCATAGCGTTGCTTTGCCTCGTTGTTGTCATTGTTTATGCCTTTCAATCGAGCAGTGAATCACCTGTTTCAAACACAGAGACGAAACAAGATGAAACAAAGGAAAAAATTATTCCAACAGAAAACCTCACTCATCTTGAATATCCCGCAACACTTCCCAACGAAAAAATAATCTCACACACAGGTTATTCCTTTGTCTATTCAGAAGAACACGAACAAGCCAAATGGATAGCTTATGAATTGACGAAGGACGAAACCAACAGCCTTTTCGAACGGACAGATAAATTTCTTGTCGATCCAATGGTTTCAACTGGAACGGCTGAAAATAGTGACTATTTAAAATCAGGATACGACAAAGGACACTTAGCACCCGCTGCCGATATGGGGTGGTCTGCTTTAACTATGAAAGAGAGTTTCTATTTCAGCAACATGAGCCCGCAGTTACCAGGATTCAACCGAGGAGTATGGAAGCGATTGGAAGAACTTATGCGCTCTTGGGCAATAGATAATAAGGCCATCTATATTGTGACTGGTCCTCTCCTATCAAAAGGACTTCCCTCCATTGGAAGCAATGGTGTCTCTATTCCAAACTATTACTACAAAGTTATTTTAGACTACACGCAACCTGATATTCATGCAATTGGTTTTATCCTTCCAAACGCCTCATCTAGCGCATCTCTGAACACATTCGCTATAAGCGTTGATGAAGTTGAAAGGCAAACGGGGATTGATTTTTTTCCGGCATTGCCAGATGATCAAGAAACAAAACTTGAAAAAGAAGTTTGTCAATCCTGCTGGCAATGGCAAGCATCTAATTCAAATAAAGGTTCTGGTTCTTCGAATAAGTCCAGTACTTCCGTTCAATGTTCAGGTACCACTAAAGCAGGTGACCGCTGCAAACGCATGACGCTCAGTGAAAACGGCAGATGTTATCAGCATGGCGGCAACTAAATACCCGATAAAAAGGTATAAACAAAAACTATAATTACATAAAAACTATTGATAATCTGTATCCTAAGTTAGCATCTACATTTGAGCCTTCAAACTAGAAATAACTTAAACAGTTTTCAATGAAAAAAATCCTAGTAATTACAGGTCTTGTTGCTGCAGTAAATGCTTCTGCGCAACCGCATGAAGCCATGCAAGGGCAATGTCCATTTCACCCAACAACAACACCTGAAAATAACGAGGTGATTGGCAGCGGACAGAATAACAGAGATTGGTGGCCAAACGCCTTAAACCTAGAAGTTCTTCGCCAGAATTCAAGTCTTTCTAATCCAATGGATGCTCAGTTCTCTTACGAAAAAGCATTCACCACCTTGGATTATTTCGCGTTAAAAAAAGACATCAACACGCTACTAACAAACAGTCAAGATTGGTGGCCTGCAGACTTCGGAAACTACGGACCGTTCTTTGTCCGCATGGCATGGCACAGCGCAGGAACATACAGAACAGGCGACGGACGCGGAGGCACACGCTCCGGAATGGAACGTTTTGCTCCACAAAACAGCTGGCCAGATAACGCGAACTTGGACAAAGCACGCAGACTTCTTTGGCCGATCAAACAGAAATATGGCAATCAAATTTCATGGGCCGATTTAATGATTCTTACTGGCAATGTTGCTCTTGAGAACATGGGCTTCAAGACATTCGGATTTGGTGGTGGACGAGTTGATGTGTGGGAGCCAGAACAATACGTTTACTGGGGACCTGAGACCAAATGGTTAGACGACAAACGTTATACTGAAGGAAGACAACTTGAAAAGCCATTAGCGGCTGTTCAAATGGGATTAATCTATGTGAATCCGGAAGGACCTAACGGAAATCCAGATCCATTGGCTTCAGCCAAAGACATTCGCGAAACATTTGGTCGCATGGGAATGAACGATGAGGAAACCGTTGCGCTTATTGCCGGAGGACACACCTTCGGAAAAACACACGGTGCTGGAAGCGCCACACATGTTGGAGAAGCCCCTGAAGGCGCAGGAATTGAAGAGCAAGGCTTGGGTTGGAAAAGCGATTTCAATTCAGGAAAAGGAAAAGATGCTATTACTTCTGGACTTGAAGTGATTTGGAATTCAACGCCAACACAATGGAGCAATAGATACTTCACTACTCTATTCAACAACGAATGGGAATTAACTACAAGTCCAGCTGGTGCAAAACAATGGACTCCGAAAAACGGTGTTGCCAATGTTCCAGATGCCTTCGATCCAAATAAAAAACACATGGCAGGTATGCTTACTACAGACATCGCATTGCGCGTTGATCCTGCATATGAGAAAATCTCTAGAAGATTCTTAGAACATCCTGAAGAGTTCGCAGATGCATTCGCTCGCGCTTGGTTCAAGTTAACCCATCGCGACATGGGACCAAAAAGCACCTACATCGGTCCTGAAATCCCGAAGGAGAATTTGGTATGGCAAGATCCTATTCCTGCTTTGAATCATGCTACAATTGACAATGCAGACATCGCAATCTTAAAAACACAATTGCTTGCTTCAGGAATTTCAATCAACGAAATGGTAACCACTGCTTGGGCATCTGCTTCGACCTATCGAAATTCAGACCGTCGCGGAGGAGCCAACGGAGCGCGCATTCGCCTTGCTCCCCAAAAGGACTGGGAAGTAAACAATCCTAAGCAATTGGCGAAAGTTCTTGCTGCTTACGAAAAGATTCAAAAGGAATTCAACAACAAAACCAAGGATGGTAAGAAGGTTTCAATGGCCGACTTAATTGTTCTTGCGGGAAACATTGCGATTGAAGAAGCTGCGAAAAATGCGGGTGTAACTATCACTATTCCTTTCACAGCAGGAAGAATGGATGCAACGCAACAGCAAACCGATGCTACATCTTTTGCAGTGCTTGAGCCAATGGCCGACGGATTCAGAAACTACTTGAAAACGAAGTATACAGTTCCAACTGAAGCGTTGATGGTTGACAAAGCGCAATTGCTCACGCTTTCAGCACCGGAGATGACTGTGCTTGTTGGTGGTATGCGTTCATTGCATGCGAATTTCGACAACTCGAACAACGGGATTTTCGTTTCAAAGAAAGATCAATTGTCGAATGACTTCTTCGTTCAGTTGTTAGACATGAATGTGATCTGGACTGCTGCGAACGCGGATGATGAATTGTTTGAAGGAAGAGATCGTAAGACTGGAGATGTGAAGTATACAGCAACTCGCGCTGACTTGATCTTCGGTTCGAATTCTGAACTACGCGCAGTGGCTGAAGTATACGCAAGTAACGATGCGAAAGAGAAATTCGTTTTGGACTTTGCAAAAGCTTGGACCAAAGTGATGAACTTAGACCGTTTCGATGTGAAATAAAAATGTGAATCGTTATGAAAAGGCCGGCATCTGTCGGCCTTTTTTATTTCAATCTTTTTTCGGTTTGAACGAAAAGGTTAATAACGCTCGTCACAAGCAACAGGAGCGAAATGAGTGTAGCCACTTCCGTCGTGATTGGCAGGACCGCAAGGATAAAAGCCAGCAGTAGCATGATTAATCCTTGCTTCAACATAAACTGAGAAGAAAAGCGCTGGGCCAAATCCCAATTCTCTTGGTTCTTCATGCTGCGTGAAGTGCGATAGCCGTATATGCTATTGATTTTTTTCGGAGGAAATTTGAGTGTGATCAAAGCCGCTACTGCAAAGACAAATCCCACGATTAATAATGGAAAAGCACCCATATTCTATTTTATTTCGATGGTTACCTTTTTTCCCAAACCAACTTCGAATAATTCCAAGAGCGTCTTCAACGTCATGTTGCGCCCGTCGTTTTCTATTCGCGAAATGTAGCTGCGTTTTTTGTTCACTTTTTGAGCGAACTGTTCTTGTGTGAAGTTGGCTTCCTCTCTAAGTGCTCGTAATTGCATTCCGATGACGAATGCCGCAACATCTCTTTCATAAGCATCACGCTTTGGAGTTCCTATTGGCCCTTTGAATTCATCTTTAAATTCCGACCAAGTTGTTAATTTACCTTTTTCTTTCTTCATGGTATTTGTGCATTAATAGTTTCGCTTTCTCTATTTCTCGTTTGAGAGTCTTTTGATCTTTCTTAACAAAGCCATTGAGCAAGACCACAATATTCCCCTCATCGAATAAGCAGAAAATTCGCCAGCAATTCGTTCCAAGCATAACCCGAAGTTCAAACAACCCTTTTACATTCCGAATACTCTTCATGTGGTTGCTAGATAACTTCTGATTTGTTTCAACCAATTCTATGAGCCAATCAATCTTATCTTGAACTCTTTTATTTTGTTCGAAATAAAACCGATGAAAATAGGTGTCAAAGAATACTATTTCTCGAATTTTCCGCATAACAAATGTAACTTATAAGTATCATTACTCCAAATTGAATTCTGAAATTTTATATAGAAATTGAGTGAATCCTTATGTGCTAGTTATGCGCATTCATCAATGAACGAATAATGATTTGGCTTGTACAGCAAGACTTCTATAACTTTATACCAATGAATAAACATGTTCTCTTCTTCTGTATCCTTATGAGCTTTTATAGCTCTTCCATTCTATCGCAAGAGACATCATGCATATTCAATTATTACAATAAAAAAGGAAGCAACTACTTCTTCTCTACCTACTATGATATTTCTCCGGAAATTCTCATGGACGGAACATGCATTCAATACATGTCGAACACCAAAGACATCTACGAAAAGCGCGTATTCAAAAACGGAATTATTCAATTCGAATTAACAAACCACATTAATCCTACGCGAATTCGAACTTCGTTCGAACGTGTGAAGAACGACAGCACAATCGCAGAATACAAACAATACCGAGAAGACGGAAAATTAGAACGCACAACAAAATACTACCACGATCAAACCGGCAGACGCTGCTGGCAAGATTCACATTACTATCCAAATGGAAAAATGCAATCTGTTGAATCTTACGCAGCACTTCGCGCAGAAGAGCTCATAGGATTTTCATCGGATGTCATTCCTGAGCACACGATTGACTCAGAAGGATACGGATGGC
>Ga0304730_1000899_pt1 | contig 23887 bp, 34 predicted proteins | sample M_130628_MF_Meta_FD_190474 | JGI IMG/M metagenome (GOLD analysis project Ga0304730, IMG submission 190474) | Freshwater microbial communities from Lake Montjoie, Canada to study carbon cycling - M_130628_MF_MetaG (v2) (version 2) | ecosystem: Environmental > Aquatic > Freshwater > Lake | place...
GGGGATGACCTTAACTGTCCAGAGCTGACGGGACTTCTTGAGGAGAGGCCATGTGCCTGAAGCGGGAGGAGCGGCGCGGCTCTTGCGCGTGTAGGTGCGCTTGGCCTTATTGGGTCCGGCTCCGGCAGCGGCTAAGACAGGGAGACCACGGTTGCTGCGGTTACTACGTGAACCACGGCTAGAGGCACGGCTAGACGCACGGGAGCCAGACGGGGAAACAGCAAGAGCAGCGGCTAGGTTACGAGCAAAGTTGCGACGAGTCTGGAAGGCCTTGCCGCCCTCCTTCCCCTTTTTCTCTGAGTTTGTGTACCACTTGAGCATGGCCTGCGCCTTGGCCTCATTGGCTCTGCGGTTGTTTCCGCGACGGCTATAGTGACCGCTGGCATTGATACCCGCAGCAATAGCAGCAAGTTCAGCATTCTTAACTTTTCCACCCATTGAAAAGCCACGCGAAAGGAGTTCACCGGGACTAGGCATATTCTATTCTTAGCGGATATAAAAACCAAACGCAATCTAAGAATAGATGTCTGACAAAAAAACACAAATCATTAATTTTCTAATTGCTCTCCGGCAGAAGTCAATTGCTGAGTCCGAACCATTCAAGGCCAGAGCCTATACGAAAGCAATTAAGGAGATTGAAAGACTTCCAGCAGTTCACTCCATTGCGGATGTCAAGGATTTGCCGGGTGTTGGAGCAAAAATTGCGGCAAAAGTTGCCGAAGTCTTAGAAACAGGCCATCTGCTAGAAGCTGAGGAGGCAAAGGAAGAATACTCATTAGAAGCCTATAACGCGCTCCAGGAAGTTCACGGGATTGGACCTGCTAAAGCCCGGGACTTGATTACCAAACATGAGATTAAGACGATTGCGGCCTTGAAGTCAGCAGCGGCGGCTAATCCGGATTTACTGACGCATGCGCAGAGCGTTGGATTGACCTATATTGATGATTTGAAGAAGCGCATTCCACGTGCTGAGATGGAAAAGCATGAAGCTTATGTAAGAAAGATCCTGCCAAAAGAGTTTGAAATGGTAGTTGTTGGGTCTTATCGTCGGGGGCTACCTACATCCGGGGATTTTGATGTAATGATTACTAGTCGGACCTTGAGTGACTTGGTCGCTTCTTCACACTTTCAGCAGTTTATAGATTTGCTTGTGGATGAGGGCTATATCCGCGGAGAGTTTGCTCGGGGAGAACACAAGTTTATGGGTGTGTGTCGTCTTCCACGCCATCAGACACATCGGCATGTGGACTTGTTATTATGTAAGCCTGAGGAGTATTGGTACACAATTCTATATTTTACTGGGTCGGATGTGTTTAATGTCAGCATGCGCCGGCATGCTTTGAGTAAGGGATATTCGCTCTCCGAGCATGGTCTCAAGCGTGTTAGAGACGGAGTTCCAGTGCCTCCAGCAATGAATTCCGAGAAGGATATTTTTGACTTCCTTGGTTTATCTTATGTAGAGCCGACATCTCGGATAAATCCGCTGGCATAAAATAGGGATGGGTGATCTTAATTTAAGTTTTAGTGCTGCTCATCGGAGCAATTATAACAATAACAATAATAACAATAATAACAATAATAATAACAACAATTTAGAAATCAATGAAGGAGAAAGAGGATCATCCCCACTATCTCTACCTGCTTCACCTACAATACCGATTCCTGAAAGAAAGTTCACGGCGGAAGAAGAAGCAGTAATGGATAAATTTGTGGATTTTATACGAATCCAGAATGTAAATGATAAACCTAAGCTAACAAAGGAGGAAAAGAAGATTTTACAAGGAATGTTTTATTTCCGAGAGTTTACAGATAAAGTGCTACGCAGGCTCAAGTATCTGGGTATGCGTAAAGAAAGTGCTAATCTTGGGAAGAATTATGAAAATATCGTCAAGAGCCGTAAAAGTCGCGGTAGAAATCGCAGGCGCAATAGAAAGACCCGCAAATTATAGATGTCGGTTGATAAAGTAGAAATTCTAGAATCCGATTCCATTAAATGGGATTCTAGTATTGAGACATTGTTGGCAGGATGGTGCGACCAGGCTAAATGCTACGAATGGATGCACTCTGAGGCACACACAGTTTTTGACCGTAAGTCCCGAAATTTAATGGTTGCGATTAATGTCTGCGTAGCAATAAGCGGTCTATCAAACATAATTGCTGGAGGCTATTCGGTGGATGGATTCCAAATCTCCTGGATTTTTGGTTCGTTAACAATTATGACATCGCTCATGAATATGCTTCAAGATAAATTGGCATGGACACAGTCAGCGGAAACACATAAACGTCTGTCTGCTGTCTGGGGATTAATACGTAGGAAATTGGAGGAAGAATTAGTTTTGCCACCCACTTCACGGAAAGATTGTGCTACATTTATGCGATATGTACGAGCAGATATTAATACTGCTTCTTCTGACTCTGCGTCTAAAATACCGAAGGCAATTCGTGATGCCTGTTTCGCAAAATTCAAGGATATTCCAGGTTTTGATATACCGGATATCTGCGGTCAAGTTGAACATACACGGATTTATGTTCCACTGCTGGCCAAGTAAAGCCGAACGTCTTCATTTAGCCTGAGCCGGGGGATTTCTTTGAGTCTGAACCAGCCGATGCCAGATTGTTCAAGTCGGTTCAGTGTCGGTGTTTCATCAGTGCGTAAGACAGCTATCCAATACGGTCTATCGCGTAAAAGAATCGGACCCTCTGTAATTTTGTAATGGATAACCTCTAGGTAGCCCGCCTCCTCCTTGAGTTCTCTGGTTGCTGTTTCAAGCGGATCAATATCCCATGTTTCTGCGTGACCCTTTGTAAACCCCCATTTTCCTGTGAAGCGGCTCTGAACTAAAAGAATTCTGGACCGGGTAGCATCAAACAGAATAATTCCAGCGCGTTCTTCTGATGCCATCCTAAATTGCCGGGGAGTAAATTATTTTCTACACCCAGAATATAAATGTCAGTCTTGCGTACAAGTGCTAATACCGAGCGTGGAACCCAGTTCTATGTCAACACTGCGACTGTTTTGAGCAGCACGAGTGCCAACTCTAGCGACTTCTACAACGCTGCTGGCAGCCCCATCACGATTGATGCTGGCGATGGCCTCACTATTGGTCTCGTTGTTCTCCGCGACATGGGCAAGACGGTGCGTCTCCCTGTAGCCACGGGCGGTGGAAGCTACGGCATCCGCACGCTCCGCAAGGTTCAGCGCGTGACGCAGGCGGCCCTCACCACCACGAACGATGGTGTAATTGCCACGGCGGGTGCCTCACCGCAGTACGGCATCGTCTACATTGAGCTCGGCGTGAACAGCGAAACCAGCGTTGTTCGCAACCTCAAGTGGGCCCGCGTTACGATCCCCAACTAAATAGTTTAGTCGGTTTTTTAATATTCATTCCCTGAATTTATAATTCAAGAAATGAACGCTTCTAAGTAGAATGGCCACTAGCACAAAACCTTTTCCTATTAATGCTAAAAGAGTGCGTAAATCCCCCTTTAAAAACATTGCGAAAACGCTGAAAGCCAAGAGGAATTTTCAAAAGGGTAAACCAATCGGTTTTACGAAGCGTTCTTCCCTGAAAAGCATGGGACTAATTCCTCGGTCTTCTGGTCTATATGAACTGGGGTCAAAATACGCGGTTTAGACCCGAACGCTTTCCTACAAATCAGAAAAAACCAATACATATTTAACAAAAAAAGACTATAAAGTGATACCATTGTAATAGGATTTGAGAATGACTTTCTTGAAATAAAAACCCAGTAATAATCCCAAATACGATATTTTGTAAATGTGACTGCAAAAAGAATTTTATTAGAATTACCAATAGCTGTAGGAACTGAAATATGTTTATCCCTTATTAAATTATTAAGGGCTAAAAATACAGTACTTATTTCTACATTTATTACTGTCCTAGCTTCTAGCAGGTAGTCTGCTGGTGGTACAGTGATAATTGATGATATAAAACAAATTACAATACAATGGTGAAGCAGAATATCAAATTCTTCCGAATAGAACAGATCAGCCACTACATACGTCATAATTATTGTATACACAAGTTCATATTGCTCGTAGCAAGAAAGACCAAGTGCGGATGTACACACAATAAGTGAAGCAATATTTTTGAAAAATTTATATTCCATAACTCTAGTTTGTATTTAAGTGATTACTTTAGGTTTATAGAATAAGAATGTTGCCGGAGCCACTGCCACAAATATGTAAGGAAGTTGAGATAAACATACAGAAATGTATATTTGAACATAATGATGAAATCTGCCACACTATCTTTAAAAATATTCATGCGGGGTTGTATTATGCGTGTGTGTATAAAAGAGAAGGAAATATCCTTAAAGTAAAGTAGGGAATGGGGGATAGAATACGACTCTGGCGTATGTATGTAGATACAAAACAACTAGAAGCAGATGCAAAATTAAAGCAAAAGGAAGAGATTAAATGGCGAAAACAACAAGAATACGCAGCTAAATTAACAGAGCAGAGGAGTAAACGTTCTAGCAAAGAAATATATGATGTTCTTGATGAAATACAGGATAGATTTACTAGAGGAGAAAATATTACTACACAAATCCGCGAAACTCTATTATCAAATGGAGCTCTTCCTGTTAGCCCCATCACTCTTTTACAAAATACAGAACCTCCAACAGTATGTTATATGAATTCAGTTTTACAGTGTATTGCGCATCTACCTGGATTTGTTGGTTGTGAAAATTGGCCTTTAAAAGTAATTAACCAGGCAAATCCTGTAGATGTTAAAGAAGGAGAAACCATTGATGCGTTTTTTGAACTAATTGAAGCAATGCGTTTACCTCTTCCAGTAGCACAAAGTGGCTTTTTGCTTAAACAAGCCAATTTTTATACGCGCATGTATGAAGTCACTAGAGGAAATGTTTTAGGAGACATATTCTTTCCACTCAATCAAAGTGACGCAGATTCTTTTCGTATTACTCTTTTTAATATAATAACAAAACAAGTTACTGCTCCTATTAAAAGTGTGCGGACACTTGATACACCCGGTGGCCATTCTATGCTAGCACCACTTTATGGATATTGTAGAATCAATAACGAACTTCAAGAAGTAAGAACTGTTGATACAATATTTGAGGTTGCTGCACCACCTATTTCACGCAATGAACAAATATCTCCGGGTGGATTTAATCAATGGATAAATGACCCAGCAGAATCCAAAAAATTTCGTGTAATTCCAGATACATTAATATTAAAAGTAGAATTATTTGGATTTGGTGGCAATCGTCAAGATACAATTCCTATTGTGCCTATGTTTGATATTGCTGATTTTCATGCCGCAGGATGGCAGCCAAAAAATGCGGGTTCTACACGCTATAGATTATATGGAATTGTATGTCATCATGGAGAAACAATTGATGCCGGTCATTATACATCGCTTTGTTTACGTAATGGAGAATGGTGGCATATTGACGATTTTCCTCCATCAGCGACACAGGTTGACTTACCCGCAAATCTGCCTTCTGCGGATAATAGAGATTTACAATATGCTAAGCCCTATATTTTCTTTTATGTTCGTGATGGAACAGGGCCATATGAAATTAATGATGATGATAGTTTCGTAATGCGCCCTGTTGTTCCTGCTGCTCCTGTTGCGGATGCAGGTCTTTCTCCGGAAGAGTTGGCAGCATATCCACGTTTTGCGGCCGCTGCGGCTCGTTTAGCAGCGTTAAAAGCACTCCCAAAAAAAAAAAATAGGGTTACACGAAAGAAACAACGCTCTAAGCATTAATCGGCCAGTTCGCAATCATACTATCAAACTGATCCAAGAGTACATCATACACCATATCAATATTACTCGTCTTATACATTACAGCCGGAACTGCGGGAAAGTTAAACTGAATGTGACTGAAGGGCTCATCGTCATTTGATAGAAGCGTTAGTGTATTCTTAAGATACTTGAACATATCATTCGCTGTTAGCGATACCACCTGCTTAACACCCTCCGGCTTGTTGGTGTAAGTGACATTAAAATACTGACCATCGCGGGAAATGATGAGACGGTCATCATTGCTAGGAGTATCCTCAATACTCTTGAGATTACGGATCATTACCATTGAGAACTTTGCGGGGGAAGAAGACATCTGAACAGGAATATGTTTATCTAATACACAAATTCCAGCGTCAAATTTTTGCCCTCCAGCAATAAAAAAGCGGCCTAAATAAGGGAAGTATGGATACTAAATTATATGTATTCTTATTTGCTGTTACACTCGTTCAAATCTGGTGGATAGCAGTATGGGGAATTACAGACATTATAATACGGATTCTAGCAGGAAAACATCGCCATGTTGAATTTCTTATATATGTGTTTTTTATTGTTCTTGTTGTTACCTTTTTACAGGCTAATCCTCAATATATGATTCATCTCTAAATAATTGGCTGATAAAACTTCATATATTCGGGAAAATTAGCCATATGAATATTATCTTGAAGACCTGGCATAAGAATACCCGCACATGGTTTATGGAATGCTAAACCAAAATGAATTGGAGCTGATAAATTACTTATCAATAGTGCACAACTATTTATTATAATTATAAGAGATTCTAGTGTAGGACATATATGTAAGGGCAAATTTGTTCCAGATAATTCGCTGAAAAAAGCATACTCTTCAATATTCATAGCAACAAATAGGATTTTATCTGCGGGAAACTGTTTGAATAATTCTTTATAATTAATTTGTTTATTTTCTCGGCGCGCTGAATAACAGATTACAATTTTATCTTGAAAATCGGGGTCTGTTTTATATGTTAACCACTTATGTTTTCCCCATGGGATATTGTAAGTTGATTGAAAAATTTCTGCCCATGATTTCTGATAAAGAAGAGGTGATTCTCTCCATTTAGTAAGATCAATATCATATACTTGTCCTGTGTGAATTTTATATTCAAATATGTATTCCTGTGCTTTTATAATATCTTTTGTATCCTTGTGTAATTGTTCAAGGCCAAACCGAAACGCGTCGCCGCGATTTGATACATAAAGAAATCCTTTTCGTCCAGTGGATTTATAAACTTCTTGAATGACGGACAATTGATTAATAAAATCTCCAAGAAGACCACCTGCTAGATATGTAATTGGCCCGCACACCATTTGTTGACTGTCCATTCTAGACTGTAAAGTATTAATTTTCTTAAGAGTAAACGAACTCTGCTTAAAAAAATTAATAATTAAAATAAATAATGGGCGATTTTGCTGAAAATCATGAACTTTTTACCTTTTTAATTCTAGCAGGAGCAAATCCAGATTTTAAAGTATTCTTGGAAGTGGGAACTGGTTCAGGTATGGGAACAACTCGTGCTCTTATAAATGGTATACTACAACGAACCGAGCAGAATGCGCGGCTTTATTCATTTGATACAAATGAGCCGGCTATTCACAAGGCGCGGTATCAATATATTAACAATCGTAAATGGTTAAGTACTTCATTTGCGCAATTTATTTGGGGACGGCTTAATAAAACGGAGTTTCTTCTTCGTGAAGACTTATCCGAGTTTCCAAATCCGGCTGCGATTAGGCCGATTTATGATTTGATGTACGATCGTGAACATTATTTGTGGTTAAAATCACCTTTTGTATCTTTGAATGAAAAATACGATGTAATTGTGCTAGATGGTGGCGACTTTTCTAGTATAGGTGATTTCTCAAACCTTAAGGAAATGAATCCAAAAATGTGGGTTTTAGTGGACGTGAATCTCTGTAAAAATAGAGGGGCTTTTGCTGAACTCTCGGCTTCTAGCAAATATGATTTAGTGCGGAAGTTTGATGATGGGCGGGGGTCGGCTGTATTCAAGCGAAAAGATATAAATTTGTTGGAAACAATTCAAGTTGATTATACTAAATTTCTGCAGTGCCCTGCGGATTTTTGGCTGCTTTAGCTATCTTAGGTCGGCTTTGCCTTAGAAGCAGCTTCAAGACGGTCAAGCGCTGCTAGACGCGCAGCGCGGCGTTCGGCGGGAGTTTGAGGATTATAACCGCCTACGGTCTTTTCTGCTTCTGCTTCTGCCTTTTCCTTTGCTTCTTGCTTGGCTGTATGGAGAGCTTCCTCTAGAATAGACTCCTCTAGTGCTTTACGAATCTGCTCATTTTCATCCTCGGCTTCTGCTTCTGCTTCTTCCACTAGCAGACGTAGAATCTCAGATTCCACACGTGGATACACTGCTCCTTTGATATCTTCCATATCATATCCCGTAATAAAGGAAAGGGCGGCATCAGTGTCTTCTGCTGGAGGGGCTTCGCCTGTATCTAGAGCATTCTGTAGACTCTGCTGGATACGTTGGATCTCTGTTACATTGGATGGACTGGATTGATTCTTCTCATGACTGATGATATCATCAAGACCAGTAATAAGATGAAGTGTCTGTCGCGCTGCTGGCTTAAGATAGGGAAGTTGTTCTAGAACTTGGTTAAATAGTTCGTCGCCTGCTGTCTGCTGGCTTTCCTCCTTGGCTTCTTCAAGACCAAATCCTTCAAGACTGGCCTTTAGTGCTTCTTCTAGCATACGATTGTTCTGATTATCAATGTGCTGGATTACAGGTGGATGGAACACATTGGCATTTACTACTGGAAGAGGGAGGCCGCTCGGAAGCTCTTCATCCGGGTGCTCAAATTCATAACGATTACGACGACGGGGAGGCATTTTTCTTGGGTTGTTTTCTAGTGTAGCCAGTGCCTCAATTTTTCGTTTTCAAAAAATCACCGTAGATCTTCATCGCATTCCGCATTCCGGGAGTTTGATACTTATGGTACTTTGCCCGGAAGTACATTGTTCTAGCAGTTTGCCTCTGTTGTTTGCGTGTTTCTTTACGGAGGCGCTGGAGCGTATTCCGTGCTTTTTTCGCAGTCCCATAACCGGCTTTAACTTTGGGTTTCTGTGCTGGATTGTTAAAGATACCCATGCCTTACTTTATTATATCTAAATTAATTATCTATGTAGAGCGATGCATTCTCGCGCACACATATTTCTAAAAAAACTGATATTACAATATTAGTTATACATTTACTCCTCCCACTTTTTAAAACATTTCTAAATATTTGATATTTATTGATGTTTCCTTCTACTTCTTATTTATAATAACTGCTGCTAGGTCGTGTGTAGATTTCCTTCTTTCCTTGCCTTCTATAGATTTGCGTCTTTCCTTTTCTTCCCTCTCAATAACTGATTTGCGTCTTTCTTTTGGTTCTACAATAGATACTTGTCTAATAATCAAATTCTCGGGGATGGGTCTCCGTCTGAAGATGAAACCGCAGCAACAGCAGAGAATTACAAATCCGAAGACAGCGGAAAGTCCGATTGCGGCACCTACACCTTGGCTCATTGGCTCAGTGGTTTTGATATAGATTACTGTAATATTTGTTGAGGGGATAGCAGTAAAAGTTCCAGTGCTAGTGGCTGTCGCTGTGGCCGAGCTTGAGGCTGTTTGTGTAGAAAGCGACGTCAAAGAAGCTGCTACACTGGGTGTTGCTTGGGTGCTAGCAGATGGAGATGAAGAAGTTGTTACAGAAGCTGAACTGGATGAAGATGCTGTAGCGGTAGCAGTTGCTGTAGCTGATGTGGATGCTGTAGCTGATGTGGATGCTGTAGCTGATGTGGATGCTGTAGCAGTAGCAGTTGCTGTTGCTGATGTGGTAGCTGTTGCTGTTGCTGATGTGGTAGCTGTTGCTGATGTGGTTGCTGTTTCTGTTGGTACCGCTGCTCCAACAACAATCAGAGGACAGCAGAACTGGTCTGTTGTTGAGTAAAGCCCTGTCGCAAAGATACATCCATACGACGCGCCGCGTAAATTACAAGAGGGGCCATTGATAATTTCCCAGCTTGATGCCGCAGATGAGCAGAATTGTTGTGCGTTTGCTTGGATAAAACTACAGTCAGGGTTGCCTTGATTCGCAGGGCAGCCAGATGCGGTGTGCGTTAATTGTGCGAAACTGGAGCAGCCATATTCCGCTGTTGCGGTTGAAAGAGCAGCCAGCAGGATGGCAATTTTTCCAAGCATTTCTACTTATTACATTTTTAAATGTTCGCAGGCCTCGTAATTATTTTGCGTGATTTCCAAGCAATGTGTATACTGAGTTTTCTTATCTTCAGCTTTTGATTGATTGTTGTTAAAAAGCCGGCCAATGAACGCATGCGCAAGGCCACTGCCGCTGCCAAAGGCCATTCCTTCTATGACAGATGATGCTAGTGTGGGTTTTTGAGGCTGGGGCTGGACTGCCGGAGGAGTCTGCTTGGGCACAATAAGATCCTTCATTGGTTTCGTATTTCTAGGCATTCCTAAATATCTAATATTTACGAATGTTTTATATGAATTTTATTACCACAAAACCCAAACTAAAACTCGGAGGTTTCTAGTTCGAGTACGCAAGGCCGCCCATGCCGGACATCACGCGGAGAACGTTGTAGTTCACGGCGTAGACGCGGACCTTGGCTGAGTAGACACTGGAGACAGTGTTGTTGGTCAGCGTAAGGTGGAGCGTGGCATTGTCAATGCGGGAGAAGTTGCAGCTGCCTGAGGGCTGGTGGTCCTCCGGCTTGAGGGCGAAGGAGTAGACGTTGATGCCAACAGCCGGCACGTTGGTGTGGTGCTGGTACGGCTGGACCAAGTTGAAGTACTTGCCCTCGCGCTCGGAGAACCGGTCGTGGCCGTTGAGCTGGATCTTGGCAACAGCGACAGGGTTGTAGCCGGCGAGGCCCTCAACGCGGGTGAGGGAGTAGCCGGAGTCAAGGACTGACCGGTCCCACCAGTCGGAGTAGTTGAACGGCTGCATGCCCTTCCACGGGTTGATGGTGGCATCGTCGCAGGCGACGAAGGAGTCGCGCTGGACAACCCACACAAGCTCCTTCGTGGGGTGGTTGAAGTTGAGCTTGATCTTGTTGTTGGAGCTCGTCACGGACTCATCGCCCGTGAACTGGAGCTGCTCAATGAGGTACTCGTGGGAGACCTGGGCGAAGCGGCGACGCTCGTCCGTGTCGAGGTAGATGTAGTCAACATAGAGGGAGGCTGAGACAAGGCCAGATGATGAAACGCGGTCGCGGATGGCGTGGGAGGCCGCCGTGCCGGAAACCTGGTCCCAGCAGAGGTACTTGATCTCGTTGAACTCGAGGTTGATCTTGACCTCGTGGTACTGGAGAGCGATCAACGGGAGCGCAAGGCCCGGGTTGCGGCAGAACCAGAACTGGAGCGGGATGTAGAGCGTGTACTCCGGGGAGCAGTTCGCGACCTCCGCGAGGGAGTTAGGCTCACCACCGGCGCACGCATCGTCGCATGACTCACCGCCCTGGACGAGCAAGTTCACGAGTTCCGGAACGTTGCCTACCATCTCAGCATAGCCGGCCTGCTTGCCCGCCTCCTGGGTGAGTTCATTCCAGATCTGGAGCCAGTCACCGTAGTGCTTGTCAATGCGCTGGCCGCCGATCTCAAGCTCAACTGAGTTGACGAGGTTGTGGCCGACGTAGTTGAGCCAGCGGAACTGGGCGCCTGAGCCGTCCGTGGACGCAAGCTGAACCTTCGGGAGCGTAGCCTGGAGGTAGATGCGGTGGATCAAGTCGCCGTTGCGGCTGATCGTGCACGTGACACGCTTGCCGAAGTTGGCCGTGCCGTTGAACGTCTGCTCAATGGACTCCATCGCGAAGTTGGTGTGGCGACGGTACACCACCTTGAAGAACGTGATCTGAGGGTTTCCCGTCAGGTAGATATCCTGCGCGCCATAGGCTACAAGCTGCATTAAACCACCACCTCCCATTTGTTATATTTATCGCAAAGAAAATAATTTGGCAGAATCGGGGAATTTTGAGAATTTTGGGGAATTATCTGGAGAACACCGGGGTAGTTGGCGGAGCCAAAAACCGAGGGTGGCTGAATCCTTCGGCTTCACCGGGGGAACTCTTCCTGTGAAATCCCGCGGTGCTTAAAATCCGAAGATGACATAAGGAACAATGAAAGATAGGATATAGTTAATGTCTGAAAATAAACCTTTACACATGGTTCTTCATACCATGGACGCTCCCACTCAAGAAGTGACTGATATGCCGACTACCTTAGAGGCATTCCACTCCGAGAAGATGCGTACTATGAATGATAAACGGGCACAAATTACTGGCTTAGAAAAGAAGATTACCGAAAAGGAGGCTCAAATAGATGCCTTCACCGGGGCTCTTCATGCTGATGAATACAAAGTGCTCGTTGAAGATTTACAAGATTTAGAACAACAGGTGGTTCGCCTCCAGAAAGATGACGAACGACTTGATTATTTTTTACAAGTTGGAAACATTCTATTTAATTATTACGATTCACAGGAAAAAATCGCTTCAGGGCACCATGTTTCTAGCAAGAAACCTGCTAGTAAGTTGCGAACTCCTCAAAATAGCGTTTTGAATTATTTCAGTGCTGGTTCTGCCGATGACGCCGAGCCCACACTTTCACAGGCTTCATGCCTTTCAGGACCTTCGTGTCCAGTGGTGACAGAGAAAGAGCCTAAGAAGGTTATTAAAGCCCGGGACATTGAAGATTCTAATGGACTTCAGCGTGACAAAGCACTAGAGCGTTATTTGAGTATTATTGAGCCGACTGCGATTCGTGGTGGAATCCTACCAGGCTCTGGCATAGAACCCGATTTTGGCGCGTGTCCTCATTGCGAAACGGAGATGGTCTTTTATCACAATGAGGCAACTCTGGGGTGCCCGGGGTGTGGCTACCAGGACTTTATTCTGGTTGATTCCGAGAAGCCGTCCTATAAGGACCCGCCGCGTGAAATCTCGTACTTTGCCTATAAGAAAATCAACCATTTTAATGAATGGCTCGCTCAGTTCCAAGCAAAGGAAAGCACTGAGATTCCAGCAGATGTATATGAGAATATATTGGCGGAAATTAAGAAGGAGCGTATTACTGATCCGCGTACACTCAAACCTCAGAAACTTCGGGAGGTCCTAAAGAAACTCCATTTGAACAAATTCTACGAGCATATCCCACATATCTTACACCGGATGAATGCGTTCTGTGCGCCCACCATGTCACGGGAAATGGAGGATAAGCTACGGTACATGTTCAAGGAGATTCAGCCGTCGTTCATTCGGCATTGTCCTCGGGGTCGCTCCAATTTCTTGTCATATTCATATGTCTTATACAAGTTTTGTCAACTGCTAGAACTGGACGATTTCTTACCGTGTTTTCCCCTGCTCAAAAGTCATGAAAAACTCTATATGCAAGATAACATCTGGCAGAAGATTTGCGTTGACTTAGGCTGGGAGTTTATCCGAACAATTTAACTGCTGGAAGTAGATGGATGCTTTCAAATATGGTATTGGGGAACCGGGTCATTCAATAGCAAGTGAATTTACTCCGGAGTCGCGGCCTATGTTTAGGAATGCTATGACAAGAGTACCTCCCCAGCAAAAATCTGCTTTTTTAAAGGAATATTTTTCATACCAGAATACGGAAAAAGCTGAGGCATTTGCTAAAATTTTTGTGAATGCTTTACCAAAGGTAGTTTATGCGCCGCGGCCGGTGCGTTATTTAACACTAAAACAAAAATCCAGTTTGAATTCTATTCCTGAAAATAAGCAATTACGAAAGAGAACACGCAAACAAAGGACTCGTAAAAATAGGAGATAAATGGATCCAATCCATATTTTAACTTTAAGTTTTACTCTTGGTTATATTTTTCAATGTATATTTTCTTGTCATTTATATCATAATATGAATCCTGTATATGAAAGACTTGAAACATTAGAGCAGGTTACTTGGTCTCAGCAGAATCCTGTTCAAAATCCAGTATATACGAGAACAAGAGATACCAATCGCGCAGAAGATCCTACATAACAGCCTGCTTAAATAAATGTCCGATTCATTAGATTAATGATGCGGACAATTGTGGCAATTGATCCCGGTATTAAGAATTTGGGAATCTGTGTTGCGGAAGTGGTGGCTGACCTCAGTGGAAACCAGCAGATATCCAATATTTTACTCTGGGAGAATTTCAATTTAGTTTCAGATTCTTCGGCTCAACTATCTACGCGCTGCTCGGTTCAATCCTGTAAAGGACCGGCTTCGTGGTCCTACAAGGGTACCTCTTCTGAGGCAGCCTTGCTATGTAAGAAATGTGGTAAAAAGGGCTTCAAGGGCTTTACTGCTATAGATCCCGAGAAGATTAAGACAGTTGCAACCATCCGTGAATTTGCTGAGTCGCTGGGCTGGACTGATGCGAAAAAGAAGACAAAAGTGGTTCTGCTAGAAGAAGTGGCCAAGTTTTATTTAATGCCTTATAAGGCAGCTAAAGTAAAAAGTATGAGTCCGGCAGATGTATTTGGGAAAATTCGGGTTTTTGTTGAATCCCGTATCCCTATCCTCAAGAAGGCTTCCATCGTGCGAATTGAAAATCAGAAAAGTATTGCTCCACTCTTGCGGGATATTCAGATGCAAATTTATTCCTTGATGCGATACATTTTAGAGAAAGATGGTTGGACTGGTACCTTTGAGTTTGTCCATCCCGGTGCTAAGAATAAGGGCGACGCAATTTCTGCTGGTTCGGATAAATACAAGGAAAGGAAAGATGCGACACTTGGCCGGATAGAAAAGAAGTTGTCTTTATGGTCCGCGGCAAAACCAGCAGTGGCTGCTCCTTGGCTTTTGCTTTTCAATGGCGTTTCTAAGAAGTATGATTTGGCGGATACTTTACAAATGTGTTTAGGATAAACCTAAACACCTACTTGCTCCTTTTAGTCGCGTATGTGCCTCGGCTAAAGCCACTTTAATTTTTTTCTTGCGATTATTTAAATGAATATTCGTTCCGGAAATACTGTTGAGTGGACTGATACTACTACAAATCCGCCAACTACACACAAAGGTACTGTTAGATCAGGTCCTCTTGTTTGTTATAAAGTATATAATACCCTAGGTGACAAAATAGAATTAGTAGAAAAAATGAGATTAACTGTTACTGATACACATAGTAATAATAACAATAATAACTACAATAATAAAAACGGCAAATACCGCAAGACTAGGAAGCAGCGTCGCTAAACTGCGGCTTGTACAGAAATTTTGTAATACAAATATAATCCAAAGAAGTTCTTTGCTATGATATCTAAGATATTATAGCCGATATTTTTCTGAAGTACAGGTGTTATGAAAGCAACTCCATAGAGACCCCAAATTACAAAGAGGATACTGAAAAGTTGTTTACCAATAAGTGATTTATCAGCAAATTCTTTATAGAGGACATAAAATGAACGAGCAAAACATGCTGTCCCTAGGGCAAGTGCTGTATAACGGTCAATTATCCCTGTTTCTCCTAAATATCCAAAGACTAACATAAAAAAATTAAAAAAGAATATTTCTAGCAGAATCCATTTATGAGTTAAAGTAAAATCCAGAAGATTATTTTCCACAATATTCTTTTCTTTCTGCTCCTCATAGAAAAAATAGGCTGCCATTGAGAAAAGCATCGTTGGTGTAGAAATAACCCAGTCTGAATATCTGTTAATTGCTAGTGTTTCAAGATTGAAGTTTGATACAAAGAAGATATAGAATCCAAATTCTATGATTTGTACAATTAATTCAAGACCTAGGATATCTTGCAGGATTTGATCGCTTTCATCTAATTCTATGGTAAGTCCAATAGCGCTTAAAATTCCAGTAATTAGTTGAACTAAAAGTGAAAATTCAGTTGTTTTCTTAACAAGAAGCGCATCAGTTATACTCATGCCTCTAGTTTTTGTAATAGATTTTATCTTATTTTGGAGAGTGCGTCTACGAAGTTAGCCGAAGGCTACTGAGGACAGGAAGGAGATTTATCTCCTGCGTAAAGAAAAGCCAAATAGTCTAGAAATAAGAAACAGAAGATGTCGGTGAGTTTCGGCGGATCTAGACCTGGACCCGAAGAATTGATTCAATTTGCAAAGAAGGCCAACGAAATTGAGATTGGCGGTATCAGCGATCTAGCAGATGATATGGGAATGTCTCTGCTGACAAACACAAACAAAATCAACATTGGCACCCGGCAGGAAAGTTCATCTGGTCCTACAATCACCATTGATGGTGGAGGTGGAGGTGGTGGAGGCGGCTTCAGCGAAAATCTGGAGTTTGTGAATCTGGATAACATGGAAACGGTAAGTGGTGGCGGAGAGAAAGTGGAAATCCCCAACTTTGGCAACAACGACGCTTTCCGCACGCCTATCCAGCAGCCCATCAGTTTTGATATGAATTCGGGAACGGTATCCACAAAGCCTGCTGTGCCTCAAATGTCAGTAGAGGAGGAGAATCGGGAGAAGAACTCCTATTTAACCCGCATGATGCGCCTGTCTAGCAAGGGCATGGGCGGCCAGCGCATGACAATGGCCAACTCCCTGGACGAAATCAAGACTGAGTACGGTCGTGTTGTGGATTCCCGCAATCTAGAAGCATCACTCAAGTTCCAGCGTAATATGCTTATGACCTTTGCGACGGGTGCTGAATTTTTGAACAATCGGTTCAATCCCTTTGATGTCAATCTAGAGGGCTGGTCCGAGTCAGTTCATGAGAACGCCGAGGATTACGACGAGATTTTTGAGGAGTTATATGATAAATACAAGGATGCTGGAAAGATGCCGCCTGAAGTACGTCTTGTTATGACGCTCGGTGCTTCCGCTGCTATGTTTCACGTCACGAATACGTATTTCAAGTCCAAGATGCCGGGCATGGATGATATCTTGCGAAACAATCCGGACCTCATGAAGCAGTTTGCGACCGCGGCGGCCAATCAGGCTGGGCCGGGATTTGGTAACTTTGTAGGAGCTGCGATGAATGCTGGGGCGCAGAGACAAGCTGGCCCTTCGGTACAGCAGCAACAGCAGGCACCTCAAATGAACAGTATGCCGTTTAATCTGAGTAGCCGAGCGCCTCCACAGCGGGCCGAAGAAGAGGTTCGCCCCACGCAAGGCCAGCGCAGAGAAATGCGCGGTCCCACCGGCGTAGATGATATTCTTCAAGCATTTGAGAATGAGCGCATGATGCAGTCTCAGCCCCCTGCTCCTCCGATTAATATGAATGACGCTCCTATTTTCTCCCCTAATGAATCAGGTTCCCCGCAGACAATCAACATGAATATTCTGCGCGAAGGTGTTGGTTCAGAGGGCGACCCTCTGCGTGAAGTAAGTAATATCTTGGATGAGATGCAGAGTGTAGCAACTTCAACAACCAATTTTGACGAGGTTAAGAAGCGTCGCAACCGTAAGACAGCATCTGTGGTTTCGGGAGGAACATTGACGCTCAATGTGTAATCTATAATTTAGCAATATTATCCAAATAAGTGGCTTCTTCTGTTACGATACTCGTATCAGGAACTGCTAGAGGACCCCGCATGAAAAGTGGAAGCATTTGTAGTTGTCCATTAGGCGCTTGTACTGAGCTTTTATTTTGACTTTGTATTTGTGGTTGGCCTTGGTTGGTCTGCGTCGGAACTACACGCAAGAGACAGAATGGACTTGCCTCATAAATAATTACATAGAATATAAGCATAAACATAACAGTAAGCCAGAATGCGGTCACTACATTACGAGTTGCGACGAAGCATAAACAAAATATGATTATTGGACGTATCCATAAAGAACCCAGCAGTTTTTCCTGTTCAGGCGTTAAATTCATCGCAATATGTTTTCCACCCAAGTTCAAGATCACGTAGCAAATACCCGCTAACCATGGATTTGAACTTAAATATCCAATTGTCTGTGTGATAGGATCAACGGCCACTGATACAGCAGTAGCTGCTACAGCAGTTGATGCTCCAACTGCCAATGTTTGTACCGGAGAAGGAACATTTAAATCGCCTCCTGTCTGCTTTTGCTTTCGCATTCCCTACCTTTTAATAGTAAATTAAATGTTCAAGCACTCAACAGATTTACATCATAGAACCATAATACAATAAGAAGGAAAGTAAGCATACCTACGACGGGATTCCAGTCCATTCCTAGCAGAATTAATAAATACGCTGAAAAGCGGAAAAAAGGTTGCCGGGCTAGATAACGGAGTTCCTTGTTATACGGTGTTTCAAATGATAAACTAAATAAAAGTACAGCGAAAATTAATCCTAATACAGTAAATCCAAGAGTTACAGTATCTGTATCTAACATCCCTACTATAGTCTAAGAATTAGGGGCCTGCGTGACCACCATTCGGTCAAAAATTGCTTTAGGCCGCTCGTCCAATATTTTTTCAACTCCCCACCGTGTTTTACTAGTTACTTCGTCTTTAGTGATTTGATTATCAAAATATTCGCGCTTATTCTTCTTATGTTCTTCTGCTAGTAAAGCAAACATCAGAATAAAAACGGCTGTGCCCATAATTGGCTGAGTTGTAAATAGTACAAGTCCTCCTGAAAAAAGACCAATTACTCCAAGCCAGGAAGTTAATACTTTACGGACATTCCGAGGAAGACCATCCGGTCTAGCGGCAATAATTAAGACTATAACCGATAATAACCAATTCATTGGTAACGGCATTAAAGTTTCTAATAACATCTCCTATATTAGGCCTGACATTTTAGAGGGTTGCTCCAGTTGTTATAGAGTGTATCTGGATCTAAATCTCTTTTGAGACCTATGGCGGGACATGTCTTATTCTTATAACATTCATCATCAATTTCCAAAAATGTATCCCTAATATTTTTCAGAACTATTCCACCGTCACCTGTTACATCTGCTGCGATATATCGTAAAAGTGTTGTATATGCCAGTGATGCTTCAGTACATGTAACCGGTTTATCTTTTTTGGTGATTGTTAATTGAACATTTGGGTCAAGCGCAAATCCTTCTATCACAGGAGAGCAACTTGCTAGAAAGAGAAATACGATTGTAAAAAAAGCAACTAGCAGAATTATGTCAATAGACATTTTGTTTGATAAACAGAAAATAATGCTATACGATAGGGAAGCCAATGAGCTACGCATCTTTAGACGAAGCATTTCCTTCCATGAGTGAAGGAGCAACATCGGGTCAAATACCCACGAAGAAATCAAAGAAAAGCAAGAAAGGATTAAGGGTGGAACCTCTTATTGTAGAACCCGATAGACCAGCAGAACGTCCTCCTGTGGATATTCCAGTCTTAGGAGGAACACCGACTGAAAATACACGAACTACTAGCCAGAGCAATTATTTAGTTGCTGCACCTGACCCTGCTGAAGACTATTTCCCGTATCCTCTGGGATCGGATAATGATACCAATGGTTTTATGCTTCAACCAGATTGGGCCGCCCAGTTTGCTCTAAATAAAGGTATAAAACGACACTCAGAGACTCCTATCGCACCATCTGTAACACCTATTGACGGATATTCAACTCTCTGGCGAAATGTTCCTGACCCGAAATATGGAGCAGCAGATGATTCAGGCAGGTCATCAAAAGATACTACAAATGCGATTGGTATTGAAGATGATCTCCGTGAAAAGATTGATAAAATCCTTGAACGCCTGGACACGCATGAATACAAGGTACAAGGTGAACGGGATGCTTTCTCGGAAATTCTGTTATTTATTCTTCTCGGTGTAGCAATTATTTTATTGCTGGATTTGTTTTTTAGGAGTCAGCAGTATGCTCTAGCACACATGTTGACCTCTTCAATTGGTCCGCAGAGGGGAGGTGGTAAATCAAGAGCAAGCGGCCGAGGCAGAGGAAATGATCTTGCTTTAATGATGCGCCGGCTACGCGCATCGGGATTTATTTAGATAAAATGAACATTCTTAGTTGTTGAATCGTCGGTCGCAGATCCTTGCGAAACATACTGTGACATTCCCCCCGTAAGAGTCTTGTAATCGGAAGTTTTCCGCAGATTAGACTTTTTCTTTTCAAAACTAACAATCTCAGTGGATTGTTGTTTTTCAAGTTGTTTTTTAATTCCTTCTTCAGTGATTTGAATAAGTGACTTAGTATATGGCGATTCGTTGATACGATAATTTCGGGCTTGCTCTTTCCAGGAAATATACAATGCATTTGGATGAGTATAATTTACAAAAAAACTTGAGGAACGCAGATTGTATGCCAAATAGATAATACATTCTTTCATATCAAAACGAGGAACTCCAGGTATGAATTCGGGAACAAGATAAATGAGCTGTTGTGTATTTCCTGGTAGGCGATTTGTTGCTTGAATTTTTTGATGTACGCGACTAAGAATCGTATTGTAGATTTCACATCGTATGTGGTCTTTTTTGTTTTGTTCAACAAACAAAGATGATGCTTCTAGACGCGGTGGGGTTGGACCACTCATTCCTGATTGAATAACAGAAGTGATTATGAAACGAATCCCGCGTTGCGTTGTTCTGAGTGGAGGCGGAACACGATGTATTAGTTTTGTTGGTGGTCTTTTATATCTCAAAAATAAGGGTATTTTACAGGCTGTGCGAAAATGGTATTGTTGCTCCGCGGGTGCTTTAATTGCTGTTCTTTTTTCAATCGGAATGCCTGAGAAAGATATACTTCACTTTGTTCATAAATTTGATTTTACACAGAGTAGAGATTTTAATGCGGAAGATATTATGTCTATTGGAGAAACAATGGGCCTTGATAAAGGATTTGCCTTACGAAAAATGATTGTAAGAATGTTGGAGAGTATTCGCAAGGATTCTAGCAGATGGACTTTACGGGAATTCAAGGAGGCAACAGGAAATGATGTTCATTACTTTATAAGCAATGTAACATTAAGTATACCATTTTTTGCTTCAGCCGCGACTCATCCGGATTTATTTGTGCTAGATGCTATTTATGCTACAATGGCTATTCCCTTTTATTTTTGCCCCTATAAGGATTTACTTACAGGCCATTACTGGTGTGATGGAATGTTAGGTGGTAATTTTCCGTGGTATCATGTGCCCGATGCTGATAAACGTGACGCAATTGGACTATACTTTCCCTCTAGAACTGTTGTGCCCAAACCAGAATTCTTTGATTATCTAAATTCAATTATTTCTTTTAGGAATAATTATGAACAGCGGAAAATTGTAAATGAATGGTCGGATAATATAATCTCAATTCCTACATCCGAATTTCCATCTATCGCCCTTGATTTGAGCAAGGAGGATAGGGAACATTTATACCGGGTTGGGTTGGAAGAAGTGAAAATATGGTGGTCTACAAAAGGTACGCGCCTATTTATTGAACTTTCTCTGCCAGAAAGTCTTGGAATCCCTGCGTGGAACGCGGCCCCTCGTATTCGGTCGTATTCCCAGCCGCATCTAGCAGGACAACTGTTGGATACCCTGAAATCTTTACCTTCTCCTTATAAGGGTTTTCTTCCGTCTCGGGGTTTATTACCTGTAAGTCAACAGCGTGTCCGGCGATGGTCTGTTTAGGACCGAGGGCCTGGAATTCAGGCTTAGCCTTTACGCAATGAGGACACCAATCTACGCCGAACATGATTAATTTGTAGTCGCCGCCTGCTCCTGTGCTAGAGGCAGGAGCATCCGCGAAGTTTTCATGGGTAAGAAGAGTTACAAGAGGCTTCTCAACAAATTGTTTAAAAAGTGTTACACCCACAAAAAGGACGACCGCAACAGCCAACGCATAATAAAGATAATCCATTCTAAAAGAGGTCACGGTTTAAATATTTAAAAGAATCCCGCAATAGAAGATTCAGGGATGTCAGTCACACTTTTTTATAAAAATAAATGTCACACAATATCCTTTTCTTGGACAGATTCCATTTGGCAAAAAGAGGATGTTTATGAATGTGGATATTTATATTTACGACTGCTAGAATTGGGCTTTCAAAAAGAAGCAGCCGACCAATGGACACGAGCATTTACATTTAAAAAAATGTATCGCGGATTAGTGTATTCAGCAGAGGCAGAGGCTAAGATGGAATTGCTTAAAAAAACCCTCCAATCTGTTTCAGCGTAATCGCACGGCGTTTTTTGAGTATTTCACGTCGTCGTGTTTTAACAGAACGACAAGTTCCTTTACCTTTTGGACAAGTGCTACTAAATGTACGCGCTTCCCTGCAGTAGTCCTTAAAATTATTTGTTTCTAATTCCATATGTTTACAGATTTTATAAAGCCAGGCAAGAACAGCGGTTCTTCCTTTGTTAACAGGGACGTGCCCTGCTTCTTTTATGGCTAAAGACCATTGTTCTCGCCACTCAGGAAAAGGAAGTGCGTTCGGAATAGAGTTCCACCAGCGTTTAAGATGCTGAGGATCTAATTTACTTGTTACAAAAGCGACACTTTTAAAAAAGTCAAAGCCAAGAATATGTGTATCAGTAGATTCTAGCAGTTCACTATAGTATTTTTTAACTTCACTAAAAGGCGGATTTGGTTTGCGGAGATGACCCTGCTTTCGGAGTTTGTTATTTACATCATTGTGAATTTCATAAGACCATCTTGCTAGCTCTGTTCCTTGAGTAGGCACGGGCCTGTGTATATAGAACTCTGTTAGTGATGAGCGACAGTATTTACAAGGTAGAATATACGGGAGTTCTTCTAAGAATGTGTAGACATCGGGGCTCCGATGTTCTGAAAACGCAATTAGATGTATTAGCCGCCATGCGCTCGGACCCCAAAAACGAGTATCCATCCCTACTGTTTGGACTGAAAATTCTACATTTATACTGTTTAAAACAGCGTGAATGTGAAATGTGGAATATGAAATGCGTATTTAACGCTGGGGGCCACCGAAGATGCTGCTCAAGTTGACCGTACGGCTGACCTCCGTCATGCCGAAACCATCACCCATGAAGTGGATAGTGTTAACACGGAGCGGGCCAAGGGAGGAGATATTGTTCATAACAGCACCTGATGATAACAAGGCAGTAGCACGGAAACCTGTGCCGAAGTTGATTGAGCTGCCGAGCGTGGCATTGCTCAAGAAAACATAGGCGTGCGTACCAATCGTGGAGCAGTTGATAGCATTCAGGACCAAATCCGCGGCAGGATTGACTACATAGAAGACCTGGCCCGCCGCAACGTTGATGGTTGACGCAGTAGGGAAGCCCGTGGTCGCAACAGCCGCGCCCGTTGTGGAGAAACGCTTATCAGCATACACCTGCTTACCAGCAATAACGTTACCGTTCGTGAAGACCGCATTGCCCTCATTTACCAGACCAGTAGAGGAAAGATTTTGGTCAAATCCAGCATTCTTTCCATCGCCCAAGTTATCCACGAAGTAAGGCTTATCTGAGTTAAACATCGCAAAGATAGGGGAGTTAGGGTTGATGAATCCAGCCAAGAAAGTCTGGGGGTCAAATACACCAATCATGGGATAGGTGATGTTGGGGTGCGCACTCGGATAGAGGCGCTTGCCGTTGTCGCGGAGAACGCGGCCAGCCGGGCACGTCGCCGCCGTGGCACCAGAAACCTGCGTTAATGAGCCAGTGGTAAGACCATTGGCGTCCGTTGTGGCCGTGTATGTATAAAAGTCATTCACGAATGACTCAGTTGCAATATACTGGCGACGGGGAATAGCGGCATTACCAAAGCTCTTACCCAAAGACATTTCTATATCTAGATAATAAAATTATTAAAATCCGAAGTTAGCAGTGGAGGCCAACATCGGGCGCACTGATCCGGCATCCGCAAACGAACTCTTACAGCTTACCTGCGGCTCAGGGCATCGTTCAGGTGAAATTGTTGGGCAAGGCTGGCATGGACGAGGCTCAGGGCATTTTACAACGGGGCAACGAGGGCGCGGGCAGGGCGGGCATTCGCCAATCTTACAGGGTTTGCTGCAGGAGGCTATACAAGGCGGGCACTTCGGTACAGAGGATTTCAAAACATACTTAGACATATCGGGGTAGGGCGGGCACTCAGTTTTTAGCATATACTTGGAAAGGTCAGGCAGAGGCGGGCAAGGAGGAACAGTGGCCTTTAAAACATACTTAGACATGTCGGGAAGCGGCG
>Ga0304730_1000900_pt1 | contig 23852 bp, 18 predicted proteins | sample M_130628_MF_Meta_FD_190474 | JGI IMG/M metagenome (GOLD analysis project Ga0304730, IMG submission 190474) | Freshwater microbial communities from Lake Montjoie, Canada to study carbon cycling - M_130628_MF_MetaG (v2) (version 2) | ecosystem: Environmental > Aquatic > Freshwater > Lake | place...
TCATCGAAAAGAGTGGCCGCGAAGAGCGGGCGATGGACATCTACAGCCGCTTGCTGAAGGACCGCATCGTCTTCCTCGGCTCGCAGGTTAACGACGAGGTTGCCAATGCCATCGTCGCCCAACTCCTGTTCCTCCAGTCCGACGATCCGAAGTCGGATATTCACCTCTACATCAACTCACCCGGCGGCAGCGTGACGGCCGGCCTGGCCATTTACGACACCATGCAGTTCGTGACCTGCGACGTCGCGACCTACTGCATCGGGCAATGCGCCTCGATGGGAGCCGTGCTGCTCACCGCGGGCGCAAAGGGAAAACGGCGGGCACTTCCCAACGCCAGAATCATGATCCATCAGCCGCTGGCCGGCATGGAGGGAACGGCTGAGGAAATCATGATCCACGCGAAGGAGTTCAAGAACATCAAGCACAAGCTCAACGCCATCCTGCTCAAGCACACGGGACATCCCCTCGAGAAAATCGAACAGGATACGGATCGCGATCGGTTCATGTCGGCGCATGAGGCGCTCGAATACAGACTGATCGACGAGGTGATCGACCGCATGCCGACCGAGAAGTCCCCCGGCTGACAGGATGTCGCCGCACACGTTTCGTCCACCCTTATCTTCCCTTTTGGCTTTCGCACAAAAACGGTAGGTCAGAACAGAGTGATCGGATGATGGCGGCCCGCGATGGGCTGCTCTGAGGCGCAAGGAGGCGCGTCATGACACGGTTCAGTGACCCGGCTGTTCCTCATGCTGCGGTGCAGGCGTTGTTTGCGCGCCACCGCATCCTCTCCGGCCATGGCGGCCTGCCGATGAGCTCCGTCGCCTGCTTCGTGCTGGCGACGGTCCTTGCGTGCCTCGGCTGCAAGAGCGACTTGAGCCAACAACTTCTCGAGCGCGAGCTGCGGATGCAGGAAGACCAGATCTACCAACTCCAGGATGAACTGCAGGACAAATGCGCCCGGCTGGACAGGACGGCCGGCGAAAACACGAATCTCCGGCGGCAGCTGGGCTTCACCGAGGGGGATGCTTCGGCACGCGGTCGCGGCCTCTCCCTGCCGGGCAGTCCATCGGCGCCACCGCGGCTGCCGATGGGATCGGCAGCGGGACCCTCACAGCCGGTACTCGCGCCGCCGGCGATCGAGATTCCTGCCCCCCGCGCACCGGCCTCCGGTCCCGCGGCTCCTCCTGCGATCGGGATACCGGCACCTGGAGCAGTCACTCCACCGACGCTCGACGGCATCCCGCCGCTGCCGGCCGAACCGCGATTTCCCGGGGCTGCCACCCCAGACACGTCACTCGTCACCCCGGTATCGGCGACAGCATCTGCCGGAAGCGATGCGTCCACCATCACCACCGCCGCCGGGATCAGCGACTCGAGCGATCAGCCCCTCTTGGGAATGAGCGGACGAAGCGTAGAGTCACCCTCAGACAGGCGGCTCTCCAACGAGGAAAGCCTGGCCGTCGCCGGCCGGATCACGCATCTGGTCGTCAATCCGGCACGGACCGAATGTTTCGACGGCAACGGGGACGGGCTGAGTGACGGCCTGGCCATTGTCATCGAACCACGTGACGACGACGAGCGGCTCGTGACGGCGGCCGGGGATGTCGCGATCACCGTCTTCGATGGCAGCGGCCCTCCCAGCGCCGGGCCGGTGGCCCGCTGGGACATTCCGGCCACGGAAGCGATCGCCCGCTTCCGACGGACGTCCCGGAACCGCGGCCTGCATTTCGTGCTCCGCTGGCCGGGCCAGCCCCCTCAGGGGGAACACGTGCGGGTGCAGGTCAGCCTGACCACCTTCGAAGCGACGTCGTTCGAGACCGACTGCACCGTGGCCGTCAGGCCACAGCAGCGGGCCACGGAAGCGCCGTAACGCCGCCAGCGGCCCGCACCTCGTCCACGGATTCCAGCGGCTCGGAGGCCTACAGCCCCTTGTCCTCGAGGAAGTTCAGCAGGTCGGCGACGCGGTTGGAATAGCCCCACTCGTTGTCGTACCAGCTGACCACCTTCACGAAGTTGCCCAGGCCGATCGTATCGACGGCCGAGAAGATCGAACTGTGGGGATCGCCCTTCAGATCGGTCGACACCAGTTCCTTGTCGGTGTACCGCAAAATTCCCTTGAGCGGGCCCTCGGCCGCCTTCTTCATCGCGGCATTGATATCGGCAGGAGAAGCCTCCTTGCCGAGGATCGCGGTGAAGTCGACCACGCTGACCGTAGAGACTGGCACGCGGAATGCCATGCCGGTGAACTTGCCCTGCAACGCCGGAATGACGAGGCCCACCGCCCGCGCCGCACCGGTGCTCGAGGGCACGATGTTGAGGGCCGCGGCCCGGGCGTCACGGAGATCCTTCGCCGCCGTGTCGACCGTCTTCTGCGAGTTGGTGTAGGCATGCACGGTGGTCAGCAGGCCCCGATCGATGCCCCAGGTCTCGTGCAGCACCTTGGCCACCGGGGCCAGGCCATTGGTGGTGCAGGAGGCGTTTGAGATCACATGGTGCTTCTTCGGGTCGTACATCTCGTTATTGACGCCGAGCACGAGCGTCAGATCTTCATTCTTGGCCGGGGCCGAAATGACCACCTTCTTCACACTGCCGCGCTTGTGGGCGACTGCCTTCGTGGCGTCGGTGAAGAAGCCGGTGCTCTCCACCACCACCTGGACGTCCTGCGAACTCCAGTCGATGGCACCCGGATCCTTTTCGGCGAACACCTTGATCTTGTGGCCATCGACGACCAGATCATTCCCCTCGTAGCCAACATGGCCCTTGAAGGGGCCGTAGTTGGAGTCGAACTCGAGCAGATGGGCGTTGGTCTTGGCGTCGGTGAGGTCGTTCAAGGCCACGACCTGGACGTCGCCGTTGAGGCCGTATTTCTCGAAGATGGCTCGGTAGGTGAGGCGACCGATGCGGCCGAAACCGTTGATGCCGACGCGAATGGACACGGCGAATCTCCTGAGGCGGGACGTCGATAAGGAAGCGTGCCGCCCCGCAACGCTGCGGACGGGAGGCTTCACAAGGGGGGCGGAGGAATATACACCGCCGTGCCATCGCCGCTCAATCGGCCCGCAAAAACATCGGTGATGACGATGAGCGGGACTCTTCAGGAACCACCTCCAGCGGCTACGATTGGGTGTATGGCCACATCCGTGCTGGAACTCACCGACGTCCGCAAATCATTCACGATGCCGGGCGGCGAGCAGGTGACGATCCTCGACATCGACTCGTTCTGCCTTGCCGCCGACGAGCACTGCGCCTTGGAGGGCCGCAGCGGCTCCGGAAAGTCGACGCTGCTCAACGTCATCTCCGGGATCATGCGGCCTGATGCCGGCCGGGTGATCATCGACGGCATTGATATCGCCCGCCTCGACGAGGCCCGTCGCGACAGGGTGCGGGCCGACAAGCTTGGCCTCGTCTTCCAGCAGTTCAACCTCCTGCCGGGCTTCACGGCGCTGGAGAACGTGCTCGTGGCGATGTCGTTTGGATCGGGACGCCCCGACCGAAATCGGGCGGTGCGACTGCTGGATGCGGTGGGCCTGGGGCACAGGCTCGCCCACAAGCCGGCCGAACTGAGCGTGGGACAGCAGCAGCGGGTGGCCGTCGCCAGGGCACTGGCCAATCGCCCCCGGGCGGTGCTCGCCGACGAACCAACGGCGAGCATCGATCCCGCCCACCAACAGCAGGTGATCGACCTGCTGCGAAACACCTGCACAGAGCAGGGTGTGGCGCTCCTGGTGGTGACCCACGCCGCCGATGTGGCCGGACAGTTTCCCCGCCGCGTGCGGCTCGAGGATTTCAACCGCGCAGCCACGGTGCACCACCCATGACCCTTCTCGGCATCGCCTGGCGCAACATCCGGCAGCGGCTGCTCACAAGCCTGCTCACCGCCCTCTCGCTGGCACTCGGCGTCGCACTCGTCGTGGCCACGCTCGTTACCGGCGGCATCGTCAAGCAGGCGTTCGAGTCGGGCTCAGGCCTGGGCTACAACATGATCGTTGGCGCGAAGGGGAGCCCGCTGCAGTTGGTGCTCAACAGCGTCTATCTCATCAGCAAACCGATCGAGAACATCTCCTGGGACTTCTACCAGCAGTTCCTGCCCGCGGCCGAGCGGCCCGACGGCGCCGATGGAACATTCGCCGCCAGCACCAAGACGGCTGTGCCGATCTGCATGGGGGACTACTTCCGCGGATTCCGCGTGATCGGCACGAATACGACCTACTTCGACCGGCTCACGCTCGGTGACAGCCGGCCGTTTACCTTTGCCGCCGGCCGGAACTTCCGCGACGACGAGTTCTTCGGCGGCGTGCTGGGGGCGACGGTGGCCGCCAATCTGGGTCTCAAGCCGGGCGATCCCTTTGCCCCCACACACGGCGCCGACGACGGGAAGGTGCACGACCCGTTCATGGTGACGGGCATCCTGGCCCGCACCGACACGCCCGTCGATCGCGGTGTGTTCGTCAACATGGAGGGGTTTTATCTGCAGGAGGGGCATGCGAAGCCGGTGGAGGGGGAGGAGAGCGGAGAACGGAGAGCGGAAACCGGAAAGAATGCCGATCGCGCACCTGACGACGGAAACGATGAGCATGAGCCGCTTCCCTTCGCGCAGCGGGAGGTGACGGCGATTCTCGTGGAAACGGCTGCGATCCCCGGACTGCCTGGCATGCCACCACTGCCCGCCGAACTGACCGCGATGGGCCTGCGAACCACGATCAACGAGGGCCGCGACGGTCAGGCTGCCGAGCCAATCCGGGAGATCCGCCTGCTCCTCGACCTCTTCGTTCGACCACTCGAACTGCTCCTTCTCCTGGTGACGACGCTGGTCGTGATCGTCTCGGCGATCGGGATCCTCGTGAGCATGGTGGGCTCGTCGCTGGAACGCAGCCGCGACGTGGCGATCATGCGGGCGCTGGGCGCTCGTCGGTCGCATGTGCTCGTTGTCGTGCTCATCGAGGCGGTGCTCCTGGCCGTCGGCGGCGGGCTGGCCGGCTGGGTGCTCGGACACGTGTTAGTGGGGGCGATCGCGCCGCTGATCACGACCAACGCCGGCGTCTCGGCAAGCGTGCTCTCGACTGCACCGGGCGCGGAACTGCTCCTTGTGCCGTTCCTTGTCGTGCTGGCCATCCTGGCCGCCCTCCTTCCGGCCCTGGCCGCCTACCGTACCGACGTCTCCAAGTGGCTGCAGTCCTGAAGGCCTGCGCTCCGGGGTTGCCCGTGCCCTGTCGCCGGACGTTCGCTCCGGCCATCCTGGCCTACGCTCACTCCATGCTGGCTACGCTCCGCCATCCGTGGCTACGCTTGCCAGCAAGGCCGGCTCCAGGACACGGGCAACCCCTTACCTGAATGGCCGATGGACGCTGGCCGGGCACCCTCAGCCGCCTGTCCGTGCGTTGGCCGCACGTTTCCCGCTAGAATGCGTCCATGAGAAAAATCGCCTTCCGTCACTGGATCGTTGCCCTGATCGGTCTGGGGCTCCTCGTCGGGCAGGCACGGCAGATTCTGGCCTGCCCGTTCTGCTCGGCTGTCTCGCTCACCTTTGCGCAGGAAATTGCCCAGAGCCAGGCGGCGGCCATTGTGCGGCTCGTGAAGCCGCCGGCGGCAGGTTCGCTCTCGCCCCGCGCCGACGGGCCCCTCCCGAAGGGCACCTTCGCCGTTGTCGAGGTGCTCAAAGGCGGCGATTGCATCGCGGAGGCCGGGCATACCGGATCGGAAGGTACTCCCATCGAGACGATTCTTCTGGAAGAGAAGCCGGTGGGCACGCTCTTCCTCCTGATGGGCATCGAGTCGCCGAAGCTCGTCTGGTCAAGCCCGATCCCGGTGAGCGAACGGGGAGTGGAGTATCTCCGCAAGCTCGCATCGCTGCCCGAGAAGGGCCCCGATCGTCTGGCCTTCTTTCAGCAGTATCTGGAAGATCCCGACGAGACGCTCGCCCGCGATGCGTATGACGAATTCGCCGTCGCTCCCTACGCCGATGTCCGCGGCCTCGCCGATCGGATGGATCCGACACAACTCCTGAAGTGGATCGAGAATCCCAAGGTGCAGGCCAACTGTCGGCGGCTCTATGCCACCATGCTCGGTGCCTGCGGCACACCGGCCGACGCTGACCGCATCGGCGCGATCCTCGCCAACCAGGACCTCGGCCCGGAGAAGGCGGAGGTCCGCAGCGGCCTCGATGCCCTGATCGCTTGCTATGTGACGCTCAAGGGCCCCGCAGGACTCGACCTGGTCGACGAACTCTTTCTCGAGCGTCGCGGCCGAGAGATTCCCTTCACCGAAACCTATGCCGCGGTGATGGCGCTGCGGTTTCTCGGCGAGGAGTCGGATCGCGTTCCAAAGGAGCGAGTGCTCGCATCGCTGCGGCTCTTGCTCGAGGAGCCGAAGCTTGCCGATCTGGTGATCGCCGATCTCGCCCGCTGGCAGGACTGGTCGGCGATCGACCGACTCGTAGAACTCTTCGAGAAGGCCGAGGCCGACAACATCTTCGTCCGCGAACCGATCGTGAACTACTTGCGTGCCTGCCCACTCCCGCAGGCTGCCGACGCCATTGTCAGGCTCGAAAAGATCGATCCGGAGGCGGTCCGCCGCGCCGCCACCTTGGCCGCCTTTTCGGGAGCCATCGGGGGCACACCCACTCCCTCGGCGGCCACCGCGACCCTCGGGAGCGAACAAACCGGTCCGCCGGACGGTGATCCTGGCGACCCAACCACGGCCGGGACAACGGCTCCCGCCGGTGGTGATGCAGTTCTCCCGTCACCGGGAGCGACACCTGCCGTTTCGGAGGCAGAAGCGGCGATTGCGTCTCGGATTCCGGCGACGCTTGCAGACGAAGAGGCCACCGATGAGGCCCCTGGGATCGACCCGACAAAACCCGTGGTTTCCCAGCCCGGGCCCGCAGTCGCCCCCAAGCCAGCGGCGACGGGGTCCAACGCTCAGCCGCAGTCTTCGCTGTGGAAGTGGGTTCTGGGGGGGGTCGTTGCGCTCCTGATCGCGATCTTCGTACGAGCCAAGCTGCGGGCGGGCGGCACCGGTTCGTCTGTCCGCTAAAGCAGAGAGGGACATACCCGCATGCCAGCAGGTCTCTTCGATACAGCCCGACCGGAGTCTCCCGACGGCATCGATTCCCAGGGTGGGGATGGCCACTATCGCGCGATCCCACCGACTGCGATCGCCGCGGCGGTCTTGGCAGTCCTGTCGCCCCTCGCGTTTGTCGACTGGCCGCTGGCTGTGGTGCCGACTCTGGGCATCGTGCTCGGCACGCTGGCCTACCGCACGATCTCCAGGCAGCCCGAGGATTTCACCGGTCGTTCACTCGTGATCGGGGCGGTCGTCCTGTCGACGGCGTCGCTGCTCGGCGGTCTCGGCAGCCTGTCGCGGACCTACCTTCGCGAATTGCCGCCGGGGTACGAGCGAATCGATTACGGCATGCTCCAGCCGCTGGCCGGCGATCCACCGGATGTGGTGCCCGACACCGCCAGCAGCGTAAACAGCCGCCACGTGTTGCTGAAGGGATACATGTATCCGGGCAAACAGAAGGAACACATCACACAGTTCCTGCTGGTGCGCGATCAGGGCGATTGCTGCTTCGGCGGCAATCCCAAGATCACGGATCGTGTGCTCGTGCAACTGAAAGATCCAGGTCATCCAAAGGGCATTGATTTCTCGCCCCGACTCACCAAGATCGCCGGCAGGTTTGTCATCCGCCCCATGGGCGCCCCTGGCATAGACGGTGGCGTGCTCTACCACCTTGAGGATGCCTTTGTACGCTAGCCATCTGTTGACAGTGCTGGTCGCGTCCTTCTGCCTCACCCTCTGCCTCAGTGGATGTGGGTCGCCAGCCGTGCCGCCGCGGGCGGAGCCCGCTGTTGCCGTGTCGGCGGAGCCGGCGGAGCCTTCTGCAGTCGCCCCGCTGCCCGACCAGCCGACTCCATCAACGGCCCTGCGAGACATCTCCTTCGACGACATCAAGCTCGACATGCAGAAGGGCGATCCATTCAACCGTGACCTGCTGCCCACCCGGGTCACGGCCCTGGAGAACAGCCGCGTCCGCATTCGCGGCTACATCCTGCCGAGTTTCCAGCAGACCGGCCTGACCCAGTTCGTGCTGGTGCGGGACAATATGGAGTGCTGTTTTGGGCCCGGTGCCCTGCTCCACGACTGCGTCGTTGTCCGGATGCTTCCCGGAAAAACAGCCGTTTTTTCGGTCCGCCCGGTGGCCGTGACGGGGACGTTCCGGGTGCAGGAATTGCGGGGTCCGGACGGCCGGCACCTGGCGATCTACGCCCTGGACGGCGAGACCGTCGAGTGACACGTGCAGCGGCAAAAATCCGTTGGTAGCATCGTCCTCCCGACCGTGGCAGCCGCCGCGGCGGTGCCCCCGGCACGGAACCATGCACCAACTCTTCTGGGTTTACGATCTACCGACCGAAACGTTCGCGATCATGATGATCGCGCTGTTCGTCGGTTTTTACTGGGCGGGCCTGGTCTTCCTGCGGCCGATCCTGCGGCAGTTCGTGAAAAACACCCGCGGTGCCAACGACATCGTCGGCTACGTGCTCTCCTGTTTTTGCGTGTTCTATGGACTGCTCTTGGGCCTGATCGCAGTCACCGCCTACCAGAATGCATCCGACACGAGCACGAACGTCACCCGCGAGGCCGCAGCGCTGTCGGCCCTCTATGAAGACGTGTCCCGCTACCCGGAGCCCTACGGCCAGAACCTCCGCTGGATCCTCCGCGACTACACGCGCTATACGATCAAGTATGCCTGGCCGCTCCAGCAGCGGGGGATCGTGCCGGTCGACGGGACGATCCGCGTGCAGGCGTTCCAGGAAAAGCTTCTCGACTTCCAGCCGACGACACCGGCGCAGGAGATTCTCCACGCCGAGGCACTGCGGCAGTTCAACGCTTTTCTCGAGTACCGGCGGATGCGGCTGTTTTCCGTGCATACGGCCATCCCGCCGGTGATGTGGTATGTCGTCATCCTGGGAGCGGTCATCAACATCGCCATGGTCTGGCTCTTCGACATGAGGTTCATCACGCACCTGCTGCTCGGCGGCCTGCTGGCCGCCTATCTCGGCACGATGATTTTCCTGATCGCCGCGATGGACCATCCGTTTCGCGGCGAGGTGAGCGTGACGCCTGAACCGTTCGAGGCGCTCTACAAGCACATGGTCGAGGAGTAGGCGATGGAGCGGCAGCAGGGCAGGCGACTCACGCAGAGCATTTCCCGAAGAGATTTCGGTAGGCACGCCAGTGCCGCAGCGACGCTCGCCGCAGCGCAGGCGTTCGCCCCCTTCATGTTCGTCGGCTGCCGTCCGACGCGGATGCCGTCGGATCGGCAGACGATCAAGGTCGGCCTGCTCCACTCCCAGACCGGCACCATGGCGATCAGCGAGACGTCGCTCCGCGACGTGGAACTGTTTGCCTTTGAACAGATCAACGCCTCCGGCGGGCTGCTCGGCCGGCAGATCGAGGTCTGGAGCCCCGACCCGAAATCACGGACCGAGCTCTACCCAAAACGGGCCCGCGAGCTGCTTGACTGGGGTGCTGCCGCCCTGTTCGGCTGTTGGACGAGTTCGAGTCGCAAGGCGGTGTTGCCGGTCGTCGAGGAGCATGACCGCCTGCTCTTTTACCCGGTGCAGTACGAAGGAAATGAGTCGTCGTCCCACGTCGTCTATGGCGGAATGGTGCCCAATCAGCAGATCATGCCCGTCATCGACTGGCTCGCAAGCCCCGCCGGCGGAGCGCGAAAAAAGATCTTCCTGCTGGGATCCGACTACGTCTTTCCGCGCACGGCGAATTTCGTGGCCAAGAAATACATGGCCGCAAAGGGCATGCGGCCAACTGGCGAGATGTATCTGCCACTCGGACATCGTGATTTCGGGCCGATGATCGACCTGATCCAGGCATCTGGAGCCGACTGCGTGCTCAGCACGGTCAACGGTGACAGCAACATCGGCCTGTTCCAGTCGCTGGAAGCGGCACGGATCGATCCCGACAAGCTGCCGGTGGTATCGACGAGCATTGCCGAGGACGAGCTGCGGAATCTTCTCCCCGAGCAGGTCAACGGGCACCTGGCGGCCTCCTGTTATTTCCAGAGCCTCCCCACCGCGGCCAACCGCGTCTGGGTCGAGGAGTTCCGGCATGAGTTCGGTCACGACCGCGTGACGGGCGATCCGATGGAGCCCCAATGGGGGCTGGTGCATCTCTGGCGGCAGGCCGTCGAACGGGCCGGTTCTCTCGACACCGAGGCCGTCCGGGCGGCGATGAGCGAGGATCTTGAGTTCGCGGGCCCCGGCGGCCTGGTCCGGCTCGATCCGAAGACGCAGCACTGCACACGGTATTTCCGGCTGGGACGCATGCGCACGGACCGGCAGTTCGACATCGTGTTCCAGTCAGATGCCCCCATCGAACCCGATCCGTATCCGCAACTCGCCTTCCCGGGCTGGAGCTGCGACTGGACGAAGGGGGGCATCACCCGCGGCCCGGAGGTCTCCATCGATGGCGACATTTAAGGTCGAGCATTCCGAGGGAATGCGGTGGGTGAAGGTCGCGCTCGATGGTGACGACGTGCGGACGGAGCGGGGCGCGCTCAACCACATGCAGGGCGCGATCACGATGGACGTGCCTTGGCCGACGCTACAGGCCTGTTGGGTATCGTTGTTTTCCGATGAAACAACGCTGCGTCCTCGCTACTCCGGCACCGGCACCGTCTACCTCGATTCCTCACTCGGCGGCTACCATCTCATGAAGTTGGCGGCGGGGGACCGCTGGGTGCTCGACACTCGCTGCTTCTGGGCGAGCGATGGCCGGGTCAGGCTCTCGATCCATCGCGAGCGGATGCTGACGGCCTTATGGGCCGGCGAGGGCCTGCTCTGGTACAAGACGGCGCTCAAGGGAAACGGGCAGGTCGTGCTCTCGGTGCCAGGCCCGGTGCAGGAGGTGGTGCTCGACAACGATCGATTCATCACCGATGGGCCATTCGTGATCGCACGAACGCACGGGATTTCCATGCAGATCAAACGGCCTGCCAAGTCACTCGTCAGCTACTGGCTGTCGGGCCAGAAGCGTGCCTACGTCTACGAGGGCACGGGCAGGCTGCTTTTGTGTGCCGTGCCCTACTGGCGGGCGAGGATGCAGCGGGAACGCACGGGCTGGGCAGCCGAATGAGGCCACTGCTGGCTGCCCCTCAGGCACGGCCAACCGCGGCCGCTCTCCGGCTTTTCTTTGCCGTGATGGCGTCGTGGACCGTAACTCCGGCGATCGCCTGCCCATTCTGCGGCACGGTCGGACAGTCGCTTTCGCAACGGCGCGACGAGGCCGCCGTCGTGGCCGTCGCCGAGGCGGAGGGCGGGGCCGCCGCAGACGCCACCGGGTTTCTCTCACAGCGGTTTCGCCTTGATCAACTGCTTCGCGGCAACGCCGATGCTGCCGTTGTCGGAGCCACTGTGGCGGCCCGCGTCGTCGGCCCAGCGACAGGCACGGCCGTGCTCTTTGGCACCGAATTGGCGGGCGGAGCCGCCGCGGAATCGCGGCGCAGATGGTCGGCGGTCGCCGCCGATGAGACGCTCTTGGGATACGTGGCGACCGCGCCCGCCATCAGCCAGCCAGCGGCCGAACGGCTGCGGTGGTTCGCCACCCGGCTCGAGCACCGTGATCCAGCGATTGCCGCCGACGCGTACACGGAATTTGGACTGGCGACCTTTGCAGATGTCCGCACGGCAGCCGCGGAGATTGATCCCGCGCGGCTGCGTGCCTGGGTCCAGGAGCCAGGCATCGACGCCCGTCGTCGCGGACTCTACGGACTGTTACTGGGCGTGGTCGCCGCCACCTCAGAGGATGCCGCGGTGTCGCGAGACTGCCTCGATGCCCTGCATCAGGCCATCGAGGCTCCTGCCGACGATTTTCGCGCCGGGTTCGATGGCCTGCTGGCGGGTGTGCTCGTGGCGGAGGGTGAACATGGTCTCGATTTCCTGACGGGAAGGGGGCTCTTTGGCCGTGATGCCAGGCCGCTCGATCAGCGGCATCTGCTGGCCGCGCTGCGGTTCGCCTGGGAAAGTCTGACCGATACGATCCCGCGCGAGCGGATCATCGCCGCCACGGCGACCTTGCTCGTCAGCCCCGCCGTGGCGGCCGATGCCACGGTCGATCTCGCCCGGTATCAGGCCTGGAACAAGGTGGCCGACGTGAGCCGGCTCTGGGATTCTTTCGGGACGAACGACCCGCTCGTCCGCCGCGCCGTAGCAGGCTACCTCACCGCCTGCCCGCTCCCGACCGCGATCCACGAGCTTGAGCGGATCCGGAGCCAAACCCCCGATCTGCTCAAGCAAGCCTGTGATGCGCTCGCACTGCCAGCGGCACGCTGACACGACGCTTCGCCACCCGATCCAAGCCCGCAGCACCAGCAAGGGATCGTGGTGGAATCCGCCAGCGGGCGTCTCATCCCTGCGGCGTCGGCAGCAGTTCAGGAGCACCTGGCCGGCCATCCAACCGCGGCGTCGAGCCTGGAGCGGGTGGGGCCTGTTTCTCGTCGTAGTCTTCCTTCGTCGCCGGATCGCGGGCCGGCAGCTGATTGACCCGGGAATCGGCGCCAATCGACTCGAAGTTCTGCGTGATGGTCCCGCGGCTGAAGACGCCCGGACGCGAATGGCCGTAGTTGAGATAGAGGCTGGCGTCGCGTTGGCGGGCGCGCCGGTGGGCGTCGAAGTAGGCCTTGCCGGGCCACGGACCCTCCGCCAGAAAGACCCCGTTGTATTCGAGCAGCGAACCCTTGCGGAAATGGAGCTGCGAGATCGATCGGGTGTAGTCGACGATCGTCCGGGCGTAGGAGCTCTCCGCCTCAGCCCGCCGCCGCTGGGCGTCGAGCAGTTGGTCGAGCGTCACCGTGCCGGCATCGTAGGCGGCCTGCACCGCCTCCACCTGTCGCTCCGCGGCGACACGGCGGTTGAAGTTGGTCTGGGCCAGTGCGAAATTCGTGTCGACGTTCCGCACCGCCTCGACCAGCGCGTGCGACGCTTCCAACTCCTCGTCCTGCAGTCGGGCTCGCTCGCGGGCCAGCTGCAATTGATAGTTTCTGACGGTGGCGAGTTCGCGGCGGAAGCCGAGCGGCATCAGGAACTGGGCCCCCGCCTGCCACTCCTGGAACTGGCCGCTCAAGAGCGTCGAGTAGGCATCGGTCTTATTGAGCGGATCCAGGCCATTGGCGTTATACGGCTGATAGTTCTGGTTGATCAGCTCCTGGCCCATGCCGAGGAACCGCCAGCGGCCCACGAGGTCAAGTCGGGGAAGAATCATGTTCTTCGCCGCTGTCAGCTCTAATTCCTTCTGCTTGATCACCCACTTCTGGCGGCGGAGTTCAGCCGACCGAGACAGGGTCTCGACCAGCGACTGCTGCCAATCGAAGGAGATTCGGGCGGTGGTCGGCTCGTCGGAGGGACGGATCAGCCGGCCATCGCTCGCACTGATGCCCATCATGAATCGTAGCCGATTCTCGCAGCGATACACGTCGGTGAGCGCCTGCTCGACCTCGCTGCGGAAGAAGAAATACTGCTCGCGGGCCTGGGCCTCCTTGTCGGCCTCGCCGCCCCGCGACTGTTCGACATAGAGGGCGTGCACCTTCCGCCAGGCCTCCAGCGAACTATCGCGACCGGCCTTGCGGGACTCCAGGTTGCGGTAGGCGAAATAGAGCTCCCAGTAGGACTGCTCCGTGTCGCTGACGAGATTGCGGACACCCGCCTCGAACTCCGCCAACGAGATGTCGGCGTTGATGCGGGCGAGCAACACGCCGCGGAAGAGCGGCCGGCCATAGATGTTGTCGAACGGGTCGGGGCCGGCGATCCGGTTGTAGGTGACGCCCGCTCCCTGCAAGAGCGGCTGGCTGAGCGTGAAGTCGTAGTTCGTCGTGAAGGTCGAGGGCACACCCTGCTGACGAATCGGCGAATTGTTGTTGTCATAGAGCGTGGTATTGGAAAAGCCGACAGTGGCACCGGTGGCCGTCCGCTTCTGGATGCCGGTCGTCATGTTCCCGGTGTCGCCCAGAAACTGCTGCTGGAAGATTCTGGTGCCCACGCCGCCGACGTTCTGCGGCCTGTTCTGCCGCTCCCACGTCAGCGAACTGGAGAGCTGTGCGTCGAACAGCGACAGCGCGCTTTCCACGCCGCGGAAAGGATCGGTCTCGGCAATCGCCGGGTCGTAGATCGTGGGCGTGGCAGAAGGGGCTGTGAGCAGCGAAACGGCCGGTTCGCCGGTCTGTGGCCGGGGGCCGCCGAAGCTCTGGAATCGCCCGCCAAGGTTTCGCAACACCTTGCCGTTTTCGAGCGCCGTGCGAATGGTTTCCTCGAGCGACAGTTCCCAAATCTGGTCGAAGCGGGCGTTGGAGAGCGTCAGTGGCTCAGTCGCACCAGCCGCCTCGTCGAGAGGCTGCTCGCAGCTGTCGGGATATTCGAGCTTCTGGATGGCACCAACGTAGTGCGACAGGTCGCCGTCCTCGAAGAAGTAGAACGGCTGCTTAGGCGCACATCCGCCCGCGAGGAGCGAGATGCTCGTCAATGCAACCCAGAGTTGTCGGGCGATTCGCGGCACGAGGGACTTCCGCAAGGCGTTGGTGTCGGCTCTATCACTGCTCAAATCGCCGCCGCTGCGCCCAAGGGGTATGGTCTCACTCGGTGTGCAGACCTGCCCGGCACGGTGCCCCCCGACTCCGTGCCCACAACTCGTGCGCCAAGGCGCAGCGACGGCTCCAGAGATATCGGTCACCCAGCCCGCAAACTTGGAAGAACCGCTACATTTGCCGCGACCGGCACATTCATCTGGCGATCAGCGGGGGGGCTGGGCAGCCTGGGAAGGCCAGCCGGTGGTCTGGGAATGGTGAAACTGGCCATTTTCCATCCAGATAAATCGGGCGGCACATCCTGGTGAGCAGGCGATCACGGCCGGGGCCTGCTCTGGACCCAGGACACTGGCTGCCGTGGCCAACGCATCGGCTGTCGTGCAGTCTTGGGCCACGACCGTGACGGCAGCCGGCCCCGCCACGCCGAGGCCTGTCCGTGGGTCGACGATGTGGCTGTACCTGCGGCCGTCGATCTCCACCGCCTGGAAGGCGTCGCCAGAGGTCGTCACCGCCGCGTGCGAAAGGAGGAGATACTCGTCCGGGACTGGTCCGGTGTCACTCGCAACGCCCGCCCGGAGGGGTGCCACCATGATCTTCCAGCCGGTGCTACCGGGCGGAGCTGCAGAGACGGCAATGTCGCCCGAGGCATCGACCATGGCCGCAGCGATGCCGTGACGGCCCAGCGCCTCGATGACACGATCGACCGCATAGCCCATGCCTATGCCTCCAAGATCCAGTCGCATGCCAGGACGCGTGAGCCGCACCGCCTGAGCATCGGGCGTTAACCGCAAGGCCTCCGGTCCGACTGCCTCTCGGGCCGCAGCCAACTTGGCAGAAAGCGGTAGCCGGCCGGTACGGCGAGCCTGCCGCCACAGGCTCGTCAGCGGGCCAACCGTCGGGTCAAACGCACCATCGGTGGCATCGCGAAACTCAACGGCATGCTCCAGCACACGCCAGAGATCGGCACTGACAGGCTGAGGATCGGCGGTCGGCGCCAGGGCCGACAGTCGGGAAAGCTCACTCTCGGGATCGTAATCGGAGAGAATGCGGTCCAGTCGCGCCACCTCCGCGAAGCCGGCAGCGATCGCCGTCCGCCCCGCCGCTACCGTTTCGGCGTGGACAACGATCGTCCATGGCACCCCCATCAGCCGCTCTGTCTGGCTCACTCGCGCTGTCTGGCTCACCGGCGCTGTCTGGTCCGCGCGGGCCGTGGGTGCCAGCGGCGGGCTGGAGCCTGCCACCAGCACGACAAGCAGGGCTGCGTTGACGGCCCACACGCGATAGAATCCAGTCATCATGAGCGATGCCTCATCCAGTCCGGTTATAGCGATCCGCTTCGACTGCACTCCCTTGCGGAGCGTGCGGCAGATCGACATTCCACCCGACGCCTCACCGGCCTACCGCGGCCGCTTGGAGCGGGTTCAACAGGCTGTCAGCCAACACGGCACCCGTAACACCTATTACCTCACGAACGGCTCCTGCACCTTTCAGTTTACCAACAACCCTGCGGTGGGATGGGTACGTTTTACGGTCGAGGGAACGGTGCTGACCGATACCGCCGACACAAAGACGGTGGGGAGCGATCTGACCATCCGGCTCGACAAAGAAACCTGCGATTGGCTCACACAGCCGGCAGTGCAGTGGCTCTCACTCTCGGTCAAGCACGCTCTGGAGACGGAGTTTGACCGCTACATCGCCGCCGGCGACCTGGCCCGCGCCCAGGAACGGCTGGCCCGAGAACAGGCCGCCAGTGACGCCAGCGGCGGATTTCTCGGGATGAACCTGTAGCTGGCCAGGGCACGCTGATCTCAAACGTATTGGTTCGCCAGTCTGCGGCATGCTCGTCGCCGGCGGACTTTGCCGTTGCATGCTCGTGGGCAATGGTACGTCTTGAGTTGCAGGCAAAGTGCACCGGCTCCTGCGCGTGCCTCCGACCGGCTCCTCAGCATCGAGAGATTTCACTGTCCACGTCATCGGCAGCGGGAACCGGTTGCATTCCAGGCACGTTGTTAGCCTTGGTCAGCCCCGATCATAAAGTCCTAAGCCGGCTCGCGACGCTTCACTTCCAAGAGCACGCTCTCGTTGTCACTGCCACGGATCGGCCAGGCGGCGATCCGCCGAACGCCTACCCGCTTCACGAAGCCCCGATGCCGGGCCTCACCCTTTTCCTCCTCCCACCGCGGCCCCTTCACCACGAGCATCCTGCCATAGGCCTCGCAGAGCGGCTCAAACCAGCCAAGCAGCTTGAGCAGCGGTGCCACCGCGCGCACCACGAGCACGTCAAACCGACCGGTCATTCCAGCTTTTCCACCCGACTCTGCCGCTGCGGCGACCAGCGGCTGAGCTGCCCCTTCGTGCACCGGGATCGTCAGGCCGATCTCCGCAACGATCTCCCGCACCGCCCGGGCCCGCTTGCCCACACTATCGCAAAGCTCCACCCGGAGATCCGGCCGCAGGATCGCCAGCAGCACCCCCGGCACGCCACCGCCGGTGCCGACGTCGAGCACATGCGCCCCGGCCTCAAGGTGCGGCGCAATGGCCACGGCGTCGGCCACGTCACGGGAGACGAATTTCTCCACGTCGTTGTGACGCGTGAGGTTCAGCCGCTCATTCCAAGACCAGAGGCTCGCAGCATACGCGGCGAGCCCCTGAATGGCATCGGATGATACGCACAGACCAAGTCGCTCGCATTCGGCGGCGATCGCGGCGGCAAGCTCGGCTCGGGCCGGTTCCTGATCGGTCACTTGATGAACAGCATCTCTCGATAGGTCGGCAGCGGCCACAAATCGTCCGGCAGGATCGATTCCATCTGGTCGGCTGTTTCCCGCAGGGCCGTCATCGCAGGAATCACATCGTCGTGGAAGTGCTTGACCTCGGCACGGAGATCGTGGCCGGTGTGGGCCACCGCCTTCTCCAAAGCCTCGATCCGCTGCTCGAGGGCACCAACAAGCACGGTGAGTTTGTCGAGCGTCCCCATGTGCACGGCCTGCCCGAGGCTCTTGAGCTTCGAGGCCGTGTCGACCAGTTCGCCCTGATAGCGGTAGCCCGCCGGCAGAATCATCGTCTTGGCAATCTGCACGGCCGAATTTGCCTCGGCGTTGATGTCCTTGCAGTACCGCTCCAGATAGATCTCGTAGCGGCTGCGCAACTCCCGCTCCGAGAGGACGCCGTATTTCTCGAAGAGCGCGATGTTCTTCGGCACGACGAGAACGTCGAGTGCCTCCGGCGTCGCCTTGAGGTTGGGCAGGCCTCGCCGCTTTGCCTCTTCCTGCCACTCTGCGGAGTAGCCATTGCCGTTGAAGATCACCGCCTTGTGCTCGGAGACGATCTTTTGGAGCAGTTTCTCGATGGCGCCGTTGAGCTTGGAGACATCGCCACCGGTCGCCTTCTCGAGTTCCGTCGCGATGTAGTCGAGACTCTCGGCCACGATCGTGTTAAGGGCCACGAGCGGCCCGGCGATCGACTGGCTGGAACCCACGGCCCGGAACTCAAACTTGTTTCCAGTAAACGCAAACGGGCTGGTGCGATTCCGGTCGCCGGCATGCTTCGGAAGCGGCGGCAGTGTATCCACGCCCACAGACAGTGTGCCACTCGACTTGCTGCTGGTGGCCTTGCCCTTCTCGATCTGCTCGAAGACATCCGACAGTTGGTCGCCGAGGAAGATCGAGATGATCGCCGGAGGAGCCTCGTTGGCGCCCAAGCGGTGGTCATTTCCGCTGGCCGCGACCACCGACCGCAGCAGGTCGCCATGCAAGTGGACGGACCGGATCACCGCCGCACAGAACACGAGGAACTGCATGTTGGCATGGGGCGTCTCGCCGGGCTCGAGGAGATTGCCGAGCCTGCAGCCGATCGACCAGTTGACGTGCTTGCCCGAGCCATTGATGCCCGCGAAGGGCTTCTCGTGCAACAGGCAGGCCATGCCGTACTTCTGCGCCACACGCGTCAGCGTCTGCATGATCGTCTGCTGGTGGTCGGTCGCGATGTTGGCATTTTCGTACATCGGAGCGATCTCGTACTGCGACGGCGCAACCTCGTTGTGCCGCGTCTTCACCGGCACGCCAAGCTTGAAGAGTTCCCGCTCTCCCTCGAGCATGCAGGCCAGCACCCGCTCCGGGATCGCCCCGAAATACTGGTCTTCGAACTCCTGACCCTTCGGTGGCTTGGCGCCGAAGAGCGTCCGGCCGGTGACCACAATATCGGGACGGGCAAAGAAGAAATTCCGGTCGATGAGGAAGTATTCCTGCTCCGGACCCGCCGACGCCGTGATCTGACCGACGTCTTTATGGCCGAAGAGCGAGAGCACGCGGCGGGCCTGCTTGTCGATGGCCTGCATCGATCGCAACAGCGGCGTCTTCTTGTCGAGGGCCTCGCCCGTCCACGAGCAGAAGGCCGTCGGGATGCAGAGCGTGGTGCCGTTTGGGTTGTCGAGAATGTAGGCGGGGCTGGTCGGATCCCAGGCCGTATAGCCGCGGGCTTCGAACGTGGCACGGAGGCCGCCAGACGGGAAGCTCGAAGCATCAGGCTCGCCTTGGATCAGTTCCTTGCCCGAGAACTCGGCCATCGCGTGGCCGTCACCGGTGGGGGTCAGAAAGCTGTCGTGCTTCTCTGCCGTGATGCCTGTCAACGGGTAGAAGACGTGGGCGTAGTGGGTGGCACCCTTCTCGATCGCCCAGTCCTTCATGGCCAGCGCCACGGCATCGGCGATGCCCGGGTCGAGCGGCTTGCCCTGCTTGATGGTGGCCTGCAGCGCCTTGTAGACGCTCTTCGGCAGCCTGTCCTTCATGGCGGCATCGCCGAAGACATTGGCCCCGAAGATCTCGCTGGTGGGCGTCTCACGAAAGTTCCACGCCTGACCGTTGGACTTGTAGCTGTTGATGGCGGAAACGGCATTGGCACGGGCGCTGGTCATGGCATGATCCTTCTTCTAGAAAGCGCGCCGGGGAGGCGCAAAAAAGGAGGGAATGATTGATCGAAAAACACGCGGTTCGCCGCCAGAAGAACCAAACGCCCGCCGATTTTCACCAATTTGGCTTCAGACTAGCGGCACGCGAGGGCCAGTTCAAGTAGCCTCACCGACAGTCGAGTCGAGGCGGCTAACGCGACACACCCGCGCGACTGACGGGCTTCGCCACGGGCCGGGCAGCCACGGAACGACGGGCCACTTCCAAGGCCGCATCGAGGAACGGGTCGCTCGCCTGTGCCACGAACACCCCCGCGGCGGGCTTGGCAACCGACTGCACCTGCAGGTCCGGCTCGACCCCCACCCTGCTGTAGGGCAAACCCTTCGGCGAAAAGAATTTTGCGGTCGTCAGCCGCATGCCGACGCCGCCCACTTCCAGCGGAAAGATGCCCTGGATCGAACCCTTGCCGTAGCTGCGGGTGCCGACGAGCGTCGCCCGGCCGTGATCCCGCATGGCCCCGGCGAAAATCTCGCTCGAACTGGCGGATTCGCCATCGATGACCACGACCAGCGGCATCCGCCAGGTGCCGGGACGGCTGGCTGAGTAGTTGAAATCCTCTTCGGGGCTGCGGCCACGGGTGGCGACGACCAGGCCGCGTTCCAGGAACAGATCCGAGACATCGACAGCCGACGACAGCAGTCCACCGGGATTTCCGCGGAGATCGATGACCAGCGACCGCATGCCTGCGACGTCGAGCCGTCGCAGGGCAGTTTCCAGGTCGGCGGCGGTCGTCTTTTGGAAGGAGGAAATTTTCAGGTAGCCAACACCGTTCGCCGGATCGAGCATCCGGGCATTCTCGATGCTCGGCACCTCGACATGCTCGCGGCGGACCGTGACGGCCCGAGCCGGAGCGGGGGCCCTGAGAATGGCGAGCGTCACCGCCGATCCCTCTGGTCCCTGCAGCAGTTGGGCAGCCTCGTCGACGCTCATCCCACCGAGCGAACGACCGCCCACGCCCACCAGATGGTCGCCGGCCCGGATGCCGGCTCGCTCCGCTGGGCTGAACGGAATCACATGGACCACCAACAGTCCGTCTTCGGCACTCTTGAGTTCCACACCAAGGCCCACGAAGTTGCCTTCGATCTGGGCATAGAGATCGTCGAGTTGGCCATTGGTCAGGAAGGCGGAATATTCGTCGAGACCTCCCACGGCAGCGGCGGTCATCTCCATCAGCGTCACTGACGGAGGAATGCCGAGCGTGGCGTGACCGGCCCGCGCCACCCAGGCAGCCAGCGTCTCAGCCTCGACCGGCGAGGAGATCGTACGACCCGCGGTGATCCGCGCCACCTGGTCACGATAGAGAGCCCGCCGCTCAGGCGTGGCCTGAGGAGCATAGAGCGACACGAAGGTCGGGTCGTCAATCGCCACATCCATCGTCAGGCAGCCCCGCGAGACAAGCCGGGCGAATTCCGGTGCATCGACATGATGGGAACCGATGCGTCCGAGCACCTCGGCGTAAAGCCGGCGGGCATCCGTCTCGGCAAGTTTGCCCACCTGCGAGCGGAAAGCCTGCTCGCAGTGTCGTCGGGCCAGGTCGCAATGGATCTTGGCCAGGTCATACCGCTGCTGGAGTTCGGGGGAGAGTGTGCCCTTGCGAGCCGCCGTCTCACAGGCGGCCACCACGTCGGACCACCGCTGCTCTCTCTCGAGCGTCGACGACCGAGCCTTGAGATCATCCTGTCCAGCGGCGATCTCCGGCGCCCGCGGCGCCAAGATTCCCTGGGCGGCAGTCTCCGCCGCCAGCGCCCGGTCAGCCAGAAGACAGCCTGCGACCGACAGACCGATGGCGACCAGCCGAGTTGCCAACCAGACCGTCGGGATAAGGCCGGAACGGACCGGGCGAAACCGGTGATGGCCACTCGTCGGGAGTAGAACGACGCTCACTGACGACAATCCATTCGCAAGGCCGCACCCAAACGCGGCAGGCATGCGGTCTCTCCGTTGACCGCCCGCGATTATGGATCACGTTCGCACGGCGGTCAAAAAATCGCGGCCTGTCGCTTCACGAATTTCGCCGAGCACCCAAACAGCCACCGAAAGCCGGTGGCAATCGTCACCACCGATCTCCACGACACGGTGGGGCGACACCTTGGTACGATGGGGAATGGCTTGAGAAATACTCGGCCTCTCGACAGTATCCGCATGGCCATCCCAACCCGCACACCTGCTTCCTTCGGCACAGTCACAGGGCCCGCGTCCGCGCAGGCGGACGCCTTGGCCGGCAGCGGGACAGCCGCGGAACCAGCGCCAACGCTGGTGCTCTTGGACCGCGTGCGGCAGGGTGATGGCTCGGCCATCAATGGGCTGCTCGAACGGCATCGGGCGACGATTCGCAGGATGATCGATCAGCGGATGGATCGGGGGGTGCAGCGGCGGGTCGATGCCAGCGACATCGTGCAAGACGTGATGATCGAGGCCAACCGTCGTCTCGGTGACTATCTCGCCAACCCGACCATGCCGTTCCAACTCTGGCTGCGTCACATGGCCCGGGATCGCCTCATCGACGCCCATCGCCGACATCGGGTCGCCGCCAATCGCAGCGTCGATCGCGAGGTGTCGCTGACGGTTGCCGAAGGGCAGGATCATTCGCAGGCCGATCTCATCGGCCAACTGGCCGACCGCGAACTGACGCCGGCCGCAGCCGCCACCTGGCATGAATTGGAACGCCGGTTTGCCGCGGCGGTGGAACTCCTTGACGAGGACGATCGGAAGATTGTCCTGCTGCGGCACTTCGAACACCTCTCCACCGCGGAGGCGGCTGAGGTTCTCGGACTGGCGAAGCCGGCCGCAGGGATGCGGTATCTGAGGGCAATGCGGCGGCTGAGAGTCCTGCTCGACGGCGGCTTCGATTCGCTGGACAGTGGTCCATCGGGTCCTGCTACCGCAGGGTAGCTGGGGGCATCACCCGCCTCCCCTTCCGGCCCGGACGTCTATCATGAAATTGTATTTGTCCACGAGGTCCCGGCATGACACCCATCACCGCATCCCGCACCCGCGCTGTTGATGCGCTGCTGACTCCCGACGACGAGGAATTGCTGGCGACGCTCGTCGAAGAACTCTCGGAATTACGGGGGCCGGCAGCTCAGGCGGCCCTCGAACAGATGGCGGCCGCCCAGCCTGCCCTGGCAGGACAACTCCGCGAACTCTTCGCGGCCATGATGGTGACCGACGCAGTCGCCGAGCATTCGACGATTCTCTACGCGGGCAGCGACAGTACCTCCGGTCAATCGGCACCGTCCACGTTTGAGTCACCCGCAGCCAGCGGCCTTCTGCCGGGCGTCACCACGCTGCCGGCGGTATTCGGCGACTACGAACTTCTTGAGGAAATCGGCCGGGGTGGCATGGGAGTGGTCTACCGGGCCTTCCAAAACAGCCTCGGCCGCACGGTGGCGATCAAGATGCTCCTCCGGCGGGATCTGGCCACCCCCGGCGATCTGGCGCGGTTTCGCAGCGAGGCGGAAGCTGCCGCTCAACTCGACCATCCTGGAATCGTGTCAATCTTCGAGGTTGGCGAATGTGATGGGCACCCCTTCTACAGCATGCAGCTCGTGGAGGGGACGACGCTTGCCAAGCGGCTCCTTCAGGGTCCGCTGCCGGCCCGCGAGGCGGCGGCACTGTTGGCCAAGGTGGCCGATGCCGTGCACATGGCCCATGCCCGGGGCGTTCTTCACCGCGATCTGAAGCCGTCGAACATCCTGATCGACGCCGTCGGCGAGCCGCACGTCTCCGACTTCGGCCTAGCGAAGAGGCTGGAGGCGGATGCATCGGTCACCCACACCGGCGCGATTCTGGGCACGCCCTGCTACATGTCGCCAGAGCAGGCGGCGGGCAGCCGCGGCGATGTCGGACCGACGAGCGATGTCTGGAGTCTGGGTGCCATCCTCTACCAGATGCTCATCGGGCGGCCGCCGTTCCAGGCCTCGAGTCCGATGGACACGCTCTTGGCGGTGCTTGAATCGGATCCGCCGTTGCCGCGGTCGATCGACCGGCAGGTGGATCGCGATCTTGAGATGATCGCGCTGAAGACCTTGCAGAAGCCGCAGGAACTTCGCTACGCCTCGGCGGCCGATCTGGCGGCCGATCTGCGGGCTTTCCTCGCGGGGGAGCCCGTCGCTGCCCGGCACGGCGGCTTTGCCGACATCGTCGCCCGACTTTTCCGAGAGACTCACCACGCCGTGGTGCTCGAGAACTGGGGACTGCTTTGGATGTGGCACTCGGTCGTGATCCTCGCGCTCTGCGTGACGACCGATCTGCTGGCCTGGCAGGGCGTGACGACCCGCTGGCCCTACCTC
>Ga0304730_1000902_pt1 | contig 23846 bp, 25 predicted proteins | sample M_130628_MF_Meta_FD_190474 | JGI IMG/M metagenome (GOLD analysis project Ga0304730, IMG submission 190474) | Freshwater microbial communities from Lake Montjoie, Canada to study carbon cycling - M_130628_MF_MetaG (v2) (version 2) | ecosystem: Environmental > Aquatic > Freshwater > Lake | place...
AGAATGAGTTAAAGGTTTGGGTTGATCAAATTAGTAATTTGTGTCGAGCATATGTGAATTTTCATAATGGTGATTATAAATTATCACTAGAGCATGCCGAGATTTCAATTGCTTCCCCGATTAAAAGCGGCACTTTAGACCCAATGGATAAGGGAAGATTGATTCGGCTTGTTGCGTGTATTGGTTTGATTACCTCTGACATCAAGAAAATTGAAAAGTGCGCAGAGGATATTTTAGCTATTGATAATCCAGATAATTTAATTGTTTTGGATCATGCAAAGTCAGCAATTAAATCTATCCAACTTTTAGTCCATGGTGAATACAACCAAGCGTATGAATTAGCTAAATCTACAATTGCGCTAGAAAAGGCTTCGGGGCGGGTTGGTATTGCTTCACCATTTGATTGCAAATTTGTTGTCATGCGATGTCTTTATGAATTCTCCATGATCAATGAAGCTCTAAGTGAAATTGTTGCCCTACGGGAAGAGGCAGAACAGAGCGGCCTTAAGTTTATTGTCATTCTGTGCGAGGTTGGCGAAATTAGGATTTTGTCACGTATCCCCAATAGCCAAGATAAAGTCTCCAGTAAAATAAATGCGTTAAGAGATCGGATTTCATTAAATCCAGAGTATGAATCTCTCAGCTGGCTAGTAGATCTCTCTGAGATTTTTGTGAAAAATCAGAAGAAAGATCTTGGACGAATTGATGCTTTAATAAAGCGTAACTCTGAGAATGTTTATTTACAGAAGCTAGGCAAAAGCATTTTAAATAAGGTTAAATTTGAAGATTTAACAGCGACGGAGAATCTTCCAGAAAACACTGCATTTGACGTGATCAGTAAAAACTTGAAGTTATCTAAATTTGAACATAAAGGTGTCAAAAAGCAGAGTGAATACTTAAGGCGTGCACTTGAGGCGGGCGAAAAGGCAGGTGCTCGAGAAATTTTTCTACGACAGGATAATTCAACGCTTGAGGCGATCATAAGTTTGCCTTCCGAGCGAGATTCGTTGTGGCTGGAATCATTAAATCGATTGGCGATTGAGCGGATCAAAGAGCGAAATTGGTTAGTTGAAATTAGCGGGGAACAATTAACAACTCGCGAGATTGAGGTCCTGAAATACTTGGTAACCGAAAATTCAATCTCTGAGATTGGTCAGATTTTGCATATCTCAAAAAACACAATGAAAACGCACCTACGAAATATCTATCGGAAGTTAGGTGTAGACGGCAGGGGAGCCGCAGCAAAGAAGGCGAAAGAGAATCTAATTATTTAACTGGCTTGTGAGGGGTTCGAACCCCGATCTAGCCACGATAGGACTTTGTGGTACGCCCAAAATTTCATCGTGTTAACTTGGAATTAACTTAAAGATTCTTGAAAGTGGAGATTTGACCAACTAGGTTTCCTATAACCAAATTGGTTCTTCCCAGACAGGAAATACTATGGATCAACGTGAAATTAACGAGAAGCGTTATGAGATTGCTGCTTCACAAACCTCATCAGTAATGCTGGTCGGGCTTTTTTCAAACCTTGCAATTTTTGCAATAACAGCATTCGCCAATCTTTCTTCTGGAGCTCAAACTGACTGGAAAGTCATCGTGAGCATTGTTGAAGCATTTTTCTTGGTTTTTGCACTGGGAGTATTTGGCGATATAGCAGCATATGTTAAAGACATTCCTGCGAATGAAGACTCCACCTGGAACAGAAATGCACGTAAGGCGCCACCTGAGATTTTTATGGCAATCTCAGCAGTAGGAATTATTGCATTGTGGTTTTTCCAGATTAGAGCAATCGGAGCTTAGTAATTTAGATTAGAAGGGCTTGGGTTAACCACCTCAGCCCTTTTCGATTGTATTTAAACCTAAGTGGGTTGTGAGGGACTCGAACCCCCGACCCGGTGATTAAGAGTTACCTTCCAAACTATCCCATGCTCCAATATTGAATTGTTTGAACAAACCTTACAGCGCAGAAGTGACTATTCGGACCATAGGGACACCCATCGCCACGCGAAGTACGACGTTGGATTAGAGCTTCATACTGATGGCTCTCAGAGCAAATCCAAACTTTCATCTAAATCACCCTTCCCGTTTTTAATGCCTCAAGACGACAGTGCCTCAAGGTAATAGTAATGTGCGGCTATGAAAAAACACCTTGCTCCAGTCCTTGTCCTAATTTTAATCGTCGGCGTGTTCGCCACTCCCGCTATCGCTGCATCTCCCAAAGCCGGAGCAAAGTGTTCAACTTTTGGGCAGAGCTTTGTTTCTTCTGAAATGAAATTCACTTGTGTAAAGGTCGGATCGAAACTGGTTTGGAGCAAGGGCGTAAAGGCATCGTCTGCGGCATTTAAAGCACCGATGCCGATAAGTCTTCCTGTTGCTCAGACTGGCACTATTACTTTCGCTACTGTTTTGGATCACATCCCCGAGATACCACAAACGGCGTGGCAGAAAGTTCAAGATGTTATTGCTGTAAAATCTAGTAATTCGACCATGACAAAAACTAAATTTGATATCAATGTCGGTCCGAATACTCCAATAGATGTAACTGGGGGACTACCTCGTGTTCGAGAAGTATTAACGCGCACAGAAAAATTATGGAGCGGGTTCTCGCAGAGTAAGAATTTTTACCTGCTGATGTATAACGCACAGGATGAACCGTGGGCAGAAAAAGAGTGGAAAACTTTCGGAAAATCAAAGAAATATATTTCAAATTTTGTGAAGTATTTTAGTAAAGATATTGCAGCAAATTGTCAAAAACAAACATCAACCGGAAGTGAAGGTAATCTGACGAACTGTCGCGGTAACAATGGTGGAGCAATTGCCAATTCTGACGACGCATACGCGTTTTTTGGTCAAGGCGGTCAAGGCGCATCTTCAGATGCGAGCGTCGTGGGTGGCGGAATGGCCGGCCGGCTTTATACAGGCTCCGTTCAAGATAGCCAGTGGAATGGTAAACCAAGTACTTACTGCAATGAAAAAACCTATTCAGGTAATTGCTGGAGGTCTTCCCAGAAGGTTTCGTTCGCACCTTGTTGGTTGGCAATCGGTCAACCAAGTTCTGTTGGTCAGATGGCTGTCGCCGAAAACTATGATTCTTACTCTACATTCCATAAAGATCTACCCTTTAATCAAGGGGCAACGACCATCACTGATTACTCGCAATCTTCCTTGCGTGATTACCTTTACAATCAATCGCCCAAAACTTGCTATCAAAACGAATCAATTTCGGCACTCGGATTTAGTGTTGGTGCGCTCGCAACTGAAGTCTTAACTGCAATAGCGGGGCCACAAGCAACAATGGCGCTCTTTTCCCTTGGTGCTCAGGGTCAAAATTTTCCAACAGCGTTTAAGAATGTTTACGGAATAAGTTGGAGCGATGCCTCGGTAATACTTTCAAAGGTTTTAGCTGCAGAATATGCAACCTACGGTCCCTACCCAGGATAGACCGAGTCCGCTAGCCTTTTTCGATGCGCATTAGAGGAAGTTTCGCCAAAGGGATTTCACTTGCATTATTGCTGGCCCTGATACCTAGCGCGGCTTTCTCTGCTCAAAAAGTGACTGCCGGATCTGTTTGTAAGGTTTTCAAACAAAAACCAAAGTACATGAATAAGACCTATACCTGCGTCAAATCAGGCAAGAGTTTGATGTGGGTCAGCCGCGATTTCGTGAATCCAGCAAAGGCAACATCTAACCCGAAGAAGAAGGTTTTTTTAGTTCCGTTCGCTCCAGCTAAGAATAATCCAATTACTTGGGAAAACATTGAGTCGCGATATTTGGAAATAAGTACGGTTGCATGGCAAAGTACACAAGACACCCTGAAAGAAAATAACAAAAATGCAGTCGCTACTTCAATCAAGGTTTTATACGCCCCTCAAACAGCGACTTCACATTACTCTGGCTTCGAAAACCATCTTCGCACTGGTATCAAGTTATGGAATAGATTCATTCTTCCACCTAATTCAACATTTCTGATCTATAGTTATTCCGAAATTCCTTGGGCAAAAAAACAGATAGAAAAGATTTTGATTGATTCGGGAATGAACGAAAATGAGGCAGCTCAGCGCGGAGAGCATTTTGCAAATGCCCCTTATGGCGGCCCTGAATGCGGTGGTGCTAATGCAGGAATGATTACGGATAGTCAGGCAATAGGAGTATTTGGACTCTGTCCTAGAAACGAAGGGACTGATCCTTATTACGAAGGGCCGTTACAAATTCATGAATTCACTCATCAAATGCAAGGTGCTCAATTCATCGGCACGAATCGCAACAGCCAACAAATACTTCCGTGCTGGATTTCAGAAGGCTTAGCGCATACTGGTGGACTATCGGCTGGCACCAAATCACTTAACGATTATCTTGACGTGCGCAAACGTCAGGTTTCTCATCCTGTTCTAGGAGTCGCTGGTGGACACTCATCAACTCAGATTGATGCATCCACGGTTGATTTAAATTTTATGAAGAAATTTTATGAAGAGAGTGCGCCTCCGGGTTGCTTTCAACTCCCTAGTTACTCTCTTGGTTATTCAGTTGGCTTTCTCACTACCGAAGCATTAGCTTCAATTGGTGGGGTTGAATCAACCTTATTGTTGTTCTCACGAGCCGCCGCCGGCGAAACTTTTGAAGAAGCGTTTAAAAATATTTATGGACTGTCTTGGGGTAGCGCTAAAGAAATCTTGGCCAAGGTGATTTCAAAAGAATTTTCATCTTTTCAGTCGTGAATTGAAGGCTTAACACTTAAAACTCATATTCAGTATCTACTAAGTGGGTTGTGAGGGACTCGAACCCCCGACCCGGTGATTAAGAGTCACCTGCTCTACCAACTGAGCTAACAACCCATTTGAAGTGGGTAACTTCAAATGCTTGGCAGACCCTATCAGCGCGTGGACTGTAATTACCACTTGCTAACAAGCGTCTTATTTAATGTGAATCCTGATATCTCTTATATGACGCGTTAATTTCGAGCTCTGCGGCGTCGTGGCCGACCCAATCTCCACCATGGACTTCTTTACCTGGCTCGAGGGTTTTATAGACTTCAAAGAAGTGCTTAATTTCTTCTAATTCATATCTTGGAACATCGTCAAGATCAGTTAAATTTGATTTGCGAATATCACCGGCTGCGACGCAAAGCAGTTTGTCATCGCCACCTTTTTCATCTGTCATGCGAAACATTCCGATCACTCGACATGAAACAACGCACCCAGGAAATGTTGGTTCATCCAACATAACTAATGCATCAAGTGGATCCCCATCATTTGAAAGTGTGTTCTTTACGAAACCATAATCATGTGGGAAACGAGTTGCAGTAAAAAGCATTCGATCAAGTCGAACTTCACCGGTGCGATGATCGATTTCGTATTTGTTGCGACTGCCTGCAGGAATTTCTACGACAACATCAAAAATCACAGTTGCTCTCCTTCAATTTTAATTAATGCAGGACAAGGAAATAGTGGGGTGAGCGACGGGGCTCGAACCCGCGACATCCCGGACCACAACCGGGTGCTCTACCAGCTGAGCTACGCCCACCATGAGGTGCCAATACTACCCGCCAATGCGATCGGCAATCTCCTTTAATTGTGCGGACTCGGGGCCGGGGGCTGCAACAAATACTGCTTCGCGGTAGTACTTCAACTCCGAAATCGAATCTTTTATGTCACCGAGGGCGCGATGGTTGCCAGTTTTTGCAGGGGCAGCGAAATAAACTCGTGGAAACCAACGGCGAGATAATTCTTTTACGGATGACACATCGATAGTGCGGTAGTGCAAGAAATTATTTAGCGCGGGCATATCGCGGGCGATAAATGAACGATCAACACTGACTGAGTTTCCGGCTAGTGGTGACTTACCTTCGGTGGCGCCGGATGCAACGAGGTACTCGAGTACTTTCGCTTCAGCATCTACAACAGAGATACCATCAGGGATTTCAGTAATTAACCCGGAAGCTGTGTGCATCTCGGTGACGTATTCATTCATGCCAGCTAACTGTGCATCGGTTGCTCTGATAACAACGTCAACTCCATCGCCGATCACGTTGAGTTCGCTATCGGTGACCAAGACGGCAATTTCGACGAGAACGTCTTTTTCTAGATCGAGCCCAGTCATCTCACAATCAATCCAAATCAGGTGTGGGTGCTCTTGGGCCATTGGGTAAATGTAGTCGCAGACGGGAGTTCGGCATTAATTTCACCACTCGTTCACCTTCTCGTAACCATCCGTCCGCCCATTTTCTCAAAGGGGATAGCAGTATCTCCCCGTGAGCACAGCGACGCCGACACTTCCGCCAAAGCGCGAAATAACCACCAAGCCGCGTTTTTCAGACAAAGTGTTTCGCGCGGTCGTTACAGGTGGTGGATTCTCGTCGTTAGTAATCCTCGGACTTATTTCGTTATTTCTTCTGTATAACGGTTTGACAGTTTTCAAAACTGAAGGATTTAAATTCATAACTGGTTTTGACTGGATCGTTCCACTTCCTGAAGAAGGATTACCAGCGCAATATGGAATCGGTGCAATGTTGTATGGCACCGTTGTTATCGGTCTGATTGCACTCTTCTTTGGATTTCCAATTTCAATTGGTGCCGCGCTATTCCTTTCCTACTACGCGCCCGACTGGTTGAAAAAACCGATGGTTCTTGTCATCGATGTCATGGCTGCGATTCCATCTATCGTTTTTGGTTTATGGGGATTTTTCGTTCTGATGCCGCACGCCGAATATTGGGCGAAATTAATTCATAAGTATTTGGGATTTATCCCAATTTTTGATATGCCAGCTAATTCATTTAGTCGCTCACCATTTATTGCAGGTCTTGTGCTTGCAATCATGATTATTCCCATCATTACTTCTATCTCACGTGAAATATTTGCTCAAACTCCACTTGATCGCATTCAGGCCGCTTATGCGCTTGGCGCCACAAAGTGGTCGATGATCAAATCTGTTGTCTTTCCATACGGTCGCGGTGGCGTTGTTGGTGGTGCAATGCTCGGCCTTGGACGTGCAATTGGCGAAACTGTCGCGGTCTACACCGTGCTCAATATCGTCTTTGATATCCGCATTGAAGTCTTGCTTAGTGCTGGTGGATCTGTGGCATCAATGATTGTAAATAAATTCGGTGAGGCTAATCCGGACGAGCTCAAGGCTCTAATGGCAGCAGGCTTTGTACTCTTCTTGGTGACGCTACTCATTAACTTCTTAGCCAACTTTATTATCAACAGAACGGCTCGCGAATAATGAGTACAGCAACTATTCCACGCCCATCTAAACCATGGGGACTTAACTTTAAGCAGTCAATTCCGGATGTAATTGGAGCCTTTGCAACCGTACTTATCACTTTTGCAGTCGTGGCCTATACGCCGCTTAAAGGTAAATTGGCTTTCGTTAGTGTTTTGCTCCTTGTTGCAACGTTTGTCACAGCCGCAATTTCTGGCGTTCGCAGGGATCGCAAAGCTGCACTGAACTCCATCAGCACCGTAATGGTTTATGTGGCAGGCATGTTCGTTATTTTTCCGCTCGGATCAATTCTCTACGAAATCGTAAAGCGCGGTATCGGTGGACTTTCAATTGGAATTTTCACAACCGACATGGCAGTTACTGCATCAGATGCGCCACTTAACGAAGGTGGATTAATTCACGCAATAGTCGGAACTCTATATATTGTTCTTATTGCCAGCCTTATAAGCGTTCCAATTGGAATTTTAACCGCCTTGTATTTAACTGAAGTTAAAGGCAAAGCTGCGGGCACTGTTCGTTTCTTCGTTCAAGCAATGAGCGGTATCCCTTCCATCGTTGCAGGGCTATTCATTTATGCGGTTTGGATGATCGCTCTGGGCAATCAATACTCTGCCTTCGCGGGTGCAATGGCACTTGCTATTTTGATGATTCCAACAGTTGCTCGCACCTCAGAAGAAGTGCTTAAACTGATTCCAAATGATTTACGCGAAGCAGGTCTTGCAATGGGCGGGACCCAATGGCGCACCGTGGCCATGATTGTTATCCCGGCAGCCCAAAGCGGTCTGATTACCGCTGTAATTTTAGGTGTCGCTCGTGTAGCTGGCGAAACCGCCCCACTATTGCTCACCATGGGTGGGGCTGATGCCCTTAATCTCAATCCATTTTCTGGAAACAGTTCAGCTATTCCCTTTTATGTCTGGAAGAACTTCCTACTAGGCTCTGAAACTGCTGTTGCGCGAGCATGGTCAGGTGTCCTTGTCCTGATGATTATTGTTCTTTTCTTCTTTTCACTAACTCGATTCTTATCCGGGCGAAAGGGTCGTTTTTAATATGTCAACTATCCAGGGAGCAAATCAAATGAGCCAAGCCAATCCTGTGCACTCGCTAGCAAATGTTGCAGCGGCACACTCCGCGTCAAAAGAAACTAATCACATCGCAGGTACTGGTATCGAAGCCAAGAAAGTTCATGCCTGGTTTGGCGACAAGCATGTCATTGATGATGTTTCAATCGATTTTTATCCTGGAACCGTAACTGCACTTATTGGCCCATCCGGTTGCGGAAAGTCCACATTTATTCGCATTCTTAATCGTATGCACGAATTCATTCCAACAGCTGCAATGGCTGGAGAGGTATTGCTTGAAGGAAAAGACATTTATGAGCCTGGCACCGATGTAACAAAGATCAGACTCGGTATTGGCATGGTTTTTCAAAAGCCAAACCCATTCCCATCTATGACAATTAAAGAAAATGTACTATCAGGTTTGAAGTTGGCCCAACTAAAAGTTTCAAACCAAGGCGAACTTCTTGAAAGTTGTCTCGTTAGAGCCGGTTTGTGGAATGAAGTAAAAGATCGCCTTAATGAATATGGTGGCGCGCTTTCTGGCGGCCAACAGCAGCGTTTGTGTATTGCTCGCTCCTTGGCTGTAAGCCCACAGGTTCTATTGATGGATGAACCTTGTTCCGCGCTCGACCCTGGTTCTACTCTTCGAATTGAAGAGACAATCCGCGAACTCTCTTCATCAATGACCATCATTATTGTGACTCACAACATGCAGCAAGCTGCTCGCGTGTCAGATCGCACGGGATTCTTCTTATCCGATGGCGGACCTGGTCGCCTCATTGAGTGCGCAACCACATCCGAAATCTTCTCAAACCCTAAGGACAAACGCACAGAAGATTACGTAACGGGACGCTTCGGCTAATTTTATTAACCTATTGTTTACTTAACCTACACGTTTCGTTAGTCCTAGAACCTCTACCTGTTTCAACGTTTTCCGTAGGTTTCTCCCACACGCAGTTCAAACTATCCATGGAGGAACTTAGATGAATTCACGCAAGAGACTAGCGATCATCGCGATTGCTACTTCTGCACTTTTCGCATCAACAACACCAGCATTCGCTGGTACATCACTAAATGGTAGCGGCGCAACATTCGCTCTTCCATTAATCGATGCTTGTAAAGCTGATTACGCAACTGCATCAGGAAATACAATTAACTATCCTGGTGGCGGTTCCGGTAAGGGTCGTACAGACTTCGCAAACAATCTAGTTGATTTCGCAGGTTCAGATGCAGCCTACACAGTTGGCGAACCATCAAACTTAATTTACGCACCAATTTATGCAGCGCCAATTGCAGTTATGTACAACTTGCCAACAGTTAAAGAGCCAATTTATTTAACCCCATCAACACTTGCACAAATTTTCGGTGGTCGTATTACAAATTGGAACGATCCAGCTATTGCTGCAGATAACGAGCGCACAGTAAAGACTCCTATCTTCCAGACAAAGAAGACGAAGGTAAAAGTTAAGGGCAAGACAGTGACAAAAACTGTTCCTGTAACTGATAAGAATGGCAAGGCAATTGTTAAGTCTTACTCAACAAAGAAAGTAAGCATTGACCTTCCAAAGCAAGACATCACTGTTTGGTACCGCAGCGAATCTTCAGGAACATCTGAAAACTTCACACGTTTCCTCAAGTTAGCTAATGCTCAAAATGGAGATACAAAGTTGTGGCCTAAGGCTCAGAACGGCGTATTCGCTTCAGCAACTCCAACAGGTGTAACTGCATTGTTTAACTTCCAAGGTGCTTCAGGATCAGCTGCTGTTGCAGCTGGTGCAGCAGGCAAAGTTGGTTCAATTGCATACAGCGAATTGAGCTTTGCAACAGATAACAAATTGCCAGTAGCGTTGATTCAAAATGCTAATGGTGAATTCGTTGCTCCATCTGCAGCAGGTACTTCAATTTTCCTTGGTGCTGGAACAATTAACGCCAACGGAACTGTCACACCTGACTTCGACAAGAAGATCCCTGGTGCATACTCACTCGGAACAACTTCTTACGGTCTTGCTTATTCATCTGGTAAAGATGCAGCAAAGCAAGCAGCAGTTGCTTCATGGTTCACATATGTTCTAACACAGTGCCCAGCTAAGTACCCAGATAAGGGCTTTGCTCTCATCACTGGTCCAATTGCTGACAAGGCAAAAGAACAGATTGCAAAGATCAAGTAATTAATCAGTAATAAAAATATCCCGGCTTCTCACTGAGAAGCCGGGATATTTTTTATTGTGTGCCTGGCAGGAATCGAACCTGCGACAACCCGCTTAGAAGGCGGGTGCTCTATCCGACTGAGCTACAGGCACCTGTGGTGCTCATACAGGGGTAAGTCTACCGATAAGAACTAGTAAGGTTTCGTCCTATGGCTGAGTTCATTTATACGATGAAGAAGGCGCGTAAAGCGCACGGTGAAAAAGTAATTCTTGATGACGTCACTCTCATGTTTTTACCTGGTGCCAAGATTGGTGTTGTTGGTCCCAACGGTGCCGGTAAGTCCACGGTCTTGCAGATCATGGCGGGATTACAACAACCGTCAAATGGTGAAGCCTTCTTAACTCCTGGTTATTCAGTTGGAATCTTGTTGCAAGAACCAGTACTTGATGAAACAAAAACTGTTCTGGAAAATGTGCAAGAAGGAGTGGCCGAAACTATTGGTTTACTCAATCGCTTTAATGCGGTCTCCGAAGAGATGGCAAACCCCGATGCTGATTACGACAAGTTATTAGCTGAAATGGGAACTCTTCAAGAACAACTTGATCACAGAAATGCATGGGATCTAGATTCTCAACTCGAACAAGCGATGGACGCACTTCGTTGTCCGGCTCCAGATGCTGAGGTCAAAGTTTTATCTGGTGGAGAAAAACGCCGCGTTGCCTTATGTAAATTGCTATTGCAATCACCTGATTTGTTATTACTCGATGAACCAACAAACCACTTGGACGCAGAATCAGTTTTATGGCTCGAGCAGCACTTAAGCAAGTATCCAGGCACTGTCGTTGCGATTACGCACGATAGATACTTCTTGGACAACGTTGCAGAGTGGATTCTCGAACTCGATCGTGGTCGCGCTTACCCTTACGAGGGAAATTACACGACCTACCTTGAGACAAAATCTGCACGACTAAAAGTTGAAGGTCAAAAAGATGCAAAGCGCGCAAAGCGTCTGGCTGAAGAACTCGATTGGGTTCGTCAAAATGCTAAGGGTCGTCAGACAAAGTCGAAAGCACGTCTTGCTAGATATGAAGAGATGGCAGCTGAAGCAGACAAGATGCGCAAACTCGATTTTGAAGAGATTCAGATTCCGCCTGGGCCACGTCTTGGAAATGTTGTTGTAGAAGTTGATCATCTATCTAAAGGATTTGGGGATCGCCTGCTCATTGATGATCTCTCGTTCACTCTGCCACGCAATGGAATTGTTGGGGTTATTGGTCCAAACGGTGCTGGAAAAACAACTCTATTTAAAACCATTATGGGAATGGAATCAGCCGATAGCGGAACTGTAAAAGTTGGTGAAACCGTAAAGATTTCATACGTTGATCAGTCTCGCGGCGGAATAGATCCAAAGAAATCTCTCTGGGAGGTTGTCTCCGATGGTTTAGATTTCATAAAAGTCGGACAAGTTGAAATGCCATCTCGAGCGTATGTTTCTGCGTTTGGTTTTAAAGGACCTGATCAACAAAAACCTGCTGGAGTCTTATCTGGTGGCGAAAGAAACCGTTTAAATCTTGCACTCACACTTAAGTTAGGTGGCAACTTGTTGCTACTGGATGAACCAACGAATGACTTAGATGTCGAAACTCTTGGATCCCTTGAGAATGCACTCCTTGAGTTTCCTGGATGCGCCGTAGTGGTTTCTCACGATCGTTGGTTCTTAGACCGTATTACTACCCACATCTTGGCGTATGAAGGCGATTCAAAGTGGTTCTGGTTTGAAGGAAATTTCGAATCATACGAACAAAATAAAATTGAGCGGCTCGGTGTTGATGCGGCGCGTCCTCACCGTGTTACATATAGAAAACTCACTCGTTAATGCGCCACACTGCAAAGGTTCATATTCGCTGGGATGACCTTGATGCATTTGGCCATATCAATAATGCGGTGTACTTAACATATGTGCAAGAAGCACGTGCCGACTTCACATGGTTTTCGCGTCAAAAAGCCGGCAAGAGCCCACTACTTGCGGACATGGTAGTTGCACGTGCAGAAGTTGATTACATCGAACCGATTTATGAAGGTGGGATGGAGATTGAGTGCCAGATTTGGATTACTCGTATCGGTAACTCATCTTTTGAAATGGAATACGAAATTGTTCATGAGGGCGTTATTCGAGCACGTGCTAAGACAATGCAAGTGGCTGTTTCATTAGAAACAAAGAGATCTCGGCCGCTTAGCGATGAAGAGCGTGAATTTTTGAGCGGATATCTTGAGGAAGCAAAGTAATTGAATAAGAAAAAGTTACTCCATCCAGCGTGGTTTGCTGCAGGAGTTACATTTCTAACACTTGTCACAGCTGCAGGATTTAGAAGTGCTTCATCGGTACTGATAATCCCACTAGAAGATGCATTCGGCTGGGGTCGCGAGCAGATCTCCTTAGCAATTGCAATTAACGTACTTGTATACGGAATAGTCGCACCTTTCGCTGCAGCGCTCATGGAACGCTTTGGAATTCGCACAGTTGTTATGTCGGCGCTTACTGCAGTCAGCATTGGCTCTGCGCTAACTATGTTTATGTCCGCTCCTTGGCAACTGATTGCGTTGTGGGGCTTTGTTGTTGGTGCCAGTACAGGTTCAATCGCTCTGGTCTTTGCCGCAACAGTTGCAAATCGTTGGTTCGTAAAAAATCGTGGAATTGTAATCGGGATACTTACGGCAAGTTCTGCAACGGGCCAATTGATTTTCTTGCCTAGTCTTTCGTATCTAGCAAAAGCTAATGGTTGGCAGAGTGTTTCATTAACTATTGCAATTGTTTCAATTGCGCTTGTGCCAATTATTTGGCTTTTCTTAAAAGAGAAGCCAGAAGATGCAGGGGTACTTCCTTATGGAGCTCCAGATAATTGGATAGCACCTGAAAAAAACACAATGAATGCTGGCAGACTTGCAATTGATACATTGAAACAAGCGAGTAAGAAAAAGGATTTTTGGTACCTAGTTGGCTCATTCTTTGTCTGTGGTTTATCAACGAGTGGATTAATTGGAACTCACTTCATTCCCGCGGCCCACGATCATGGGATGGGGACCACATTGGCCGCATCATTGTTAGCACTTGTTGGCGTATTTGATTTAGTTGGAACAATCGCTTCGGGTTGGCTCACCGATAGATACGATCCTAGAAAATTACTCTTTTTTTACTATGGATTAAGAGGACTTTCACTTTTCTTGCTGCCATCAATTCTTTTTGCAACAGTGCATCCATCTACCCTGGTATTTGTTATCTTTTATGGTTTGGATTGGATTGCAACGGTTCCGCCAACAATTATGCTTTGCAGAACAATTTTGGGACCAGAACGCGCAACTGTGATTTATGGCTGGGTATTTGCAGCCCATCAAGTTGGCGGATCCATAGCTGCTTTTGGTGCTGCAGTACTGCGTGTGCAGTTCGGTGATTACGCAGTTGCGTTTTACTTAAGCGGACTCATGTGTTTGATTACTTCCTTTTTTGTACTTCAGATTGCTAAGGGCAAAACTCGCGAGGCAATTACAACATGAGCACTTTGTACGATGAAATCGGCAGTGAAGCGTTTGAGCAATTAGTTTCACATTTTTACGCACTTGTTTCCATTAACCCTGTTATCTCACCGATGTATCCCAAAGATGATCTTCATGGCGCGGCGCTTCGACTAAAAATGTTTCTAGAACAGTATTGGGGCGGACCAACAACTTATACGGAAGAGCGTGGACACCCACGACTTCGGATGCGTCACGCTGAGTTTCATATTGATACGAGGGCGCGCGATGAATGGTTAGCATGCATGAGAGATGCTGTTACTGACTTAAAAATTTCTGAAGAGCTCAAAAGCACTTTGTGGGAATATCTTGAAATGGCGGCAAATTCCATGGTCAATCAACCAGATTGAGAAAGATTTCCAACCTTTAAAATTTCTCCGTTACGTAAGTACCAAAGAGTTCCATTCTCATCACGAACTGTTGTAATTCTCAAACCTACTTTTTCAACTGTTCCCTTAACTTCTAGAACATCCACTTTGTCGCCTACGCCGTATTGATCTTCAACCAACATAAATATTCCGGAGAGAATATCTCGCACCAAAGTTTGCGCTCCGAGCCCCAGTGCAACGCCAATTACTCCGGCGGATGCAATAATTGGCCCCAAATTAAATCCAAATTCACCAAGAATCATTGCAATCGCAAGTACCCAAATAATCGCATTGAGTGTGCTGGATAAGACCGTTCCTGTTGTGCGTGCACGTTCTTTTTGTCGTGTCACTGTATTTGTCGGACCTGGAATTAAATCAGCAGAAGCTAGTCGCGTCATGGCACGATCTATTGCACGGCCACCAAAGTACTGGGTGAAAAAGGCCCCGGCAACGACGAGCAAAATACGCAAAGGCGAGCCGCTAAACCAACCCCATATTTGTTGCAATGTTTCGCTCATAAATCACACTCTAACCAAATAGACATCAAAAATTCGCCTTGAAATACCCCATTGCGACCGCATTTTGAGGCAAGATACAGCAATCGGTGCGAGCCACGTGCTGAGAATCGGAGTAAAAATGTTGCGGACCTTGGTCTTAAATGCCACCTACGAACCATTGGGTGTTATCACAGATCGTCGTGCTCTCATTCTTTGTCTGAATTCTCGCGCAACAATGGTTGAAGACTCTGGAACAGTTTTGCGTTATTCATCTGGTGAAATTGCACTTCCATCTGTTATTCGTTTAAATAAATTTGTTCGTATTCCGTATCGCCACTCTGTTCCACTTTCACGCCGTGCAATATTCGCTCGGGATGGTGGACGGTGCGTTTATTGCGCGGCTCCTGCAACTTCTATTGATCACGTGATACCACGTAGTCGTGGGGGAGCTCACAATTGGGAGAACGTAGTCTCTGCTTGCCATCGTTGCAATCATTTGAAAGCGGACAAACCGCTTAAGGATTTAGGTTGGCGTTTGCGAACACTTCCGCGCGAACCAATCGGTGCTGCGTGGAGAATTCTTGGCACTGGGCGTACCGATAAAACCTGGCTGCCATATCTAGAACCATTTGGTGTGGCAGCAGCAACTGCCTAAATAACTTAGACTTATGAACATGATTAATCAGGAAGACGGAACGATTCCAGGTCAAGCTTTAAGCGCACTCGAAACCATTATTACTTTTGTTCTGGTTCCAACAGCGCTCTTTTTGGTTATCTCTCTACTGGCTTATGCAGGTACATCTCCGCGCAAAAAGAGTTCGAAATCAATAATTACTCACATCGAGTAATTAAGCATCCTTCTTTTGAGCACGTAATGATCGTGCAAGTGCATCCCGACCTTCAATAATCACACGACGAAGAGCACCAGGTGCGTCCTTGCCTGTGACATCGAGCCAATTCTGAGCCTTGGCCAAAGTACTGTCCGAAACATTGAATCCGGGAAATAGCAGGGTCGCTGTAGTTTCAGCGATTTCATAACCCTTTGTATTCCAGAGTTCAATTAACATCGAGAAATACTGATCAATAAAGGGTGTCAATAATTCAGATTGCATTGCAACGTTAAATCCACGGCATGTATAAGAGTGGATTGTGTTACTTAAGGTTTCTTCAGTCACGTTCTTGAATGCCTTTTGCTTTGCTACTGCCGTTGGGAATGCAGCGTGAGCGAGGGCTGCATATTGCTTTCCATGAGCAGTGTTATCTTTTGTAAGTTCAGCATCAATTTCTGCGGTTTCAAGTAATCCACGCTTAACAGCGCAGATAACAAAGTGCCAGCGAATCTCGGCATCGACAGTTAAACCAATTATTGAGCCATTAAGTATTTCTAAAATTTCTTGGCCCTGTTTCGGGGTTGCTGCAGATTCTGCAAACCCACGTGCAAATGCCAGTTGGTGATCACTTCCTGGAGATGATGCTTTCAGGAATTTATTGAGTGCATCGGCCACTAATGCACGCAGTGCATCACGATGAGATGGCGATGCATACTGCCATAAGGCAGTAGTCATGTTGGTGGTAGTTGCAGAAACGATTGAGATATCTGCCTCTGTTCCGAGGGCATTGAGAGCAATTGCAATGTAATCAGAGGTGCTGAGTTCGCCATCTCGAACTGAATCCCAGAGCGAAGCCCATATAAGAGCGCGGGCAAGTGGCTCTTTGAGGCTACCTAAATGAGACTTCAATGTTGCAATTGAGCGATCATCAAAGCGAAGTTTTACATAAGACAAGTCGCCATCATTGATTAATACCAAGTCAGCTTCTTTTTCGCCGTGTAGCTCTGAAACTTCGGTGAGAGCGCCAGCGACATCCAAAGGCACGCTCTTTCGCTTTACGAGTTCGTTCCCAGAAATATCAAAGAGCGCTACGCGCAAACGATGTGGGCGCAATTCCTTTGAGCCAACAGGCATAGTTGGTGCTTCTTGTTTAATTGCTAATTTCTTATACGTTCCTGATTCAACTTCAATTTCAGGTCGCAGGGTGTTTACTCCAGCGGTTTGTAACCATGTGGCAGCCCATGGGTTGAGATCGCGACCACTTGTGGCTTCTAGCTCAACCATCAGGTCATTAAGAGTTGTGTTTTTAAATGCGTGCTTTGTGAAATAAATACGAAGGCCCTTAATAAAATTTTCACGCCCAACGTGCTCAACTAATTGTTGAAGAACTGACGCACCTTTTGCATATGAAATTCCATCGAAGTTTGTCTTCACATCCTCGAGATCTTTCATCTCTGTGGCTATTGGGTGTGTAGTTGATAGTTGATCTTGGCGATATGCCCAGTTCTTGCGAAGTGCATTAAATTCTGTCCAGGCGTGTGTGTATTGCGTCGCTTCACTCGTCGCCATATATGAAGCCCACTCAGCAAATGATTCATTGAGCCACAAGTCCTCCCACCACGCCATCGTCACGAGGTCGCCAAACCACATGTGCGCCATTTCGTGAAGAATTGTGCTTGCGCGACCCAACCGTGCGCTCTCGGTCACTTTGCTTCTAAAAATAAGTACATCTTCATGGAAAGTTACACAGCCAACATTTTCCATTGCACCCCAGTTGTATTCAGCAACAGCTAGCTGATCGTATTTGCCGAACGGATATGCCAAGCCAAATGTCTTTTCGAAGTAAGCAAAGCCTTGTTTTGTGACTTTAAAAATGTTTTCGGCATCTACGTATTGAAAGAAGGATTTACGAGCATAAATACCGAGCGGAATAGTTTTTTCTCCTACATATTCATCATGTACATGTTGATAAGCACCAGCCACGATTGCAGTGACATATGTGGAAATTACTTGCGACTCTTTAAATTGAGTTAACTTAGAATCAGCGCCGACATCAGTCACGGAATCTACGTCGTAATTAGAAATAACTTCCCAATGCTTAGGAGTAATTGCGCTAATCGTAAAAGTTGCTTTTTGATCGGGTTGATCAAAACATGCGTACATCTGCCGTGCGTCACCAGTTTCAAATTGGGTGTAAAGATAAACCTCGTTATCGGCAGGATCAACAAATCGGTGCAAGCCTTCTCCGGTGTTTGAATATGGCGCTTCTATTTCTAGAAACAACTCATTTTCAGCAGCAAGTGCCGGAAGGTGAATACTTTCTCCGTCGTAATCTTTCACTTCGAAGGCAACACCATTTAGGGTGGCTGAAATTACGCGCTTTCCGACTGCATCGATAAATGTGCTTTGTCCTGGCTTGAGCCCTGCGAATTTAACTGTTGTCTTGGTTACAAAGGTTTCTGTGCTTGAAATCAGGTCCAAGTCGATTCGATAACTATGGGTTTTGACCAGAGTGGAGCGGGTAGCGGCTTCATCGCGGGTTAGATTTTTTCCAGGCACTGGAACTCCTCGTGGTAATTATCGTGTGTGATTTCAGGTTGATATCTAAGCATGTAAGAGTTACCTAGTGGAACGAGTCGAAACACAGAATTCTGGGATCAAGAGCTTTCGTCTACGCGGAAAGCGAATGACCCGAGCACAAAATGCAGCCCTTATTCGCTCATGGGATCAATTTGGTCTCACTGTGGGCAATCCGATTAATGTTGAAGCGTTATTTCCAACATCAGATGAAGTGATTATTGAAATCGGATTTGGCATGGGCGATGCCACTGCAGAAATAGCAAAGGCACATCCAAAGAATGGATATATCGCGATTGAAGTCCATCCGCCTGGAATTGGAAAATTGCTCTCACTGATTGAAGAACACGAACTCAGTAATGTGCGCATAATCGAAGGCGACGCTATTGAGATCCTTGAAACGATGTTTGCAGATAGTTGTGTCAGCGGATTTCATCTATTTTTTCCAGACCCATGGCCCAAGATGAAACACAACAAACGAAGAATCGTTAACTCTGAATTTCTTACACTGATTCATCGAAAACTTAGAACAGGTGGTTATATAAATATTGCAACAGATTGGGTTCCATATGCGCAATCAATCCAGAATATTTTCGCTGCCTCACCACTTTTTACCGGGGGAGAAGTAGCACGACCAGCTTGGCGCCCATTTACAAAGTTTGAGGGCAAAGGTTTAGCCAAAGACCACCGCGTGAGCGATTTTCATTACGTATCAATGGATTAAATCGAGCCCTTACTTTCAAAGCTCGCAACTTGAGCAATGCGACGAATATGTCGTTCATCATTACTAAAGGGTGTCGCTAGAAAAACATCAATGAGCTCTTTGCACACTTCAATTGGATGCATCCGCCCGCCAATTGCAATCACGTTTGCATCGTTATGTTCGCGAGCTAATTTTGCAGTCTCAACGCTCCAAACGAGAGCTGCCCGAATTCCCTTAACTTTATTTGCAGCCATTTGTTCGCCATTTCCAGAGCCACCTAAAACGATTCCGAAGGAACCCGTCTCACTTGCAACGCCTTGCGCCGTTGGAATACAAAAAACTGGGTAATCATCGAGTGCGTCATATGCGTGTGGTCCGTGATCTACAACGTCATGTCCGCAACTTTTGAGGTGTTCAACAAGTGCGTTCTTTAATTCAAGTCCAGCATGATCGCTACCAATGTGTACTCGCATGGCGAAATACTCTCACGCGCGCAGGTACAAAATGAAAGACCCGCCACTAATTTCTTAGTAGCGGGTCTTTCTACCCGTAAGGAGGAGGTACGAATATTAGTTTGTAGGAGTACCTAGCGGAGCTGGTGCTCCCATAGGTCCACCATGACCATGCTTGCCCTTTACTTCGCTAATTTCTTCCGTCACTCGCGAAACAAGGCCAGCCTTCAAAGTTGTGGCTTGTGCTGAAGTTAATTTTCCAGCAGTAACTTTCTCATCAATCTTCTTTGCGTGTTCAGCAACGAGAGCTGCAATTAATGCATCTTTCTTTGAACCCGCGATTGCAGCAAGAGTTTCGCCTGCCTTTAATCGTGACTTAATTGTTGCTGAATCGATACCCAATATTGAAGAGATCAATGCATCCATTGCCGCACGATCAGGCCCCATCGCCTTTGTAGGACGATTGGCTTTTGCAGTTTCAACTGCAGCGTTTACTGCAGCTTTAATTGCATCTGCTTGTACCTGAGTAATTGTTCCATTAGTGACTAATCCGGAAAGAATGCCGTCTAGAGCAGCAGCTGGTGAACCTGCTTTACGGACATTTGCACCTGGTTGAGCAAATTTCGTTACTGATTTAGTAACAACTGTTCGAGAAGTTTTTGAAGCTGCGTTGGCGACTCCGAAACTTCCAGCCGTGAGTGCAACAGTTGTTAATACAACGGTTGCGATTTTTCTCTTTGACATGAATGACCTTTCGTCCCGTAAGAACTGCGTTAACAACCCCACGTCATTAACTAACCGCACTAAACCCCGTCACCTTCAAAATCAAGGGCGAGAATCCTGTGCGCTTCTTGTGAATTTTTTGCGCTCGTGGCGTCCCGGGTAACCGAGGCCCTATCGGTCTAGCCCTATTCCTCGCGAGCGCCCAGGGGAAGAGACTAGGAGCAACTTAAGAAGGAAGAACATGACTCGATCAATCTCGAAAATCCGACTAATTGCCATATTTTGCGCACTCTCACTTTTCGCTGTTCAACCAGGTTTTGCAGCCACAAAATCCGTCTCCAAATTAAAGTCTGCAGGTCGAACAGCGAATTCAATTCCAAACACAATTCTCAATGGCACTAGCGCACCAGTTAAAACCATTGGCATTAATGGTGATTTCTATATCGATACCAAGAATCTAAACATCTATGGACCTAAGAAAAACAATGCGTGGCCACTTCCTATTTCTTTGCGTGGCACTGCAGGTACTGCTGGTAATGATGGAAAAACAGGTACGGCAGGAGTCGCAGGCGCCGATGGCAAAACAATTACTAATACAGCGGTAGGTGGCGGAGCCGCAGGAGCTACTGGCGCCACAGGGTTAGCTGGTGCTGCCGGATCTAACGGAGCAGTCGGTGCCACAGGTTCTAATGGAACTAATGGATCCAACGGAGCTGCTGGATCTAATGGTGCTGTAGGTGAAACAGGTGTATCTGGAAGCGCAGGTCCAGCGGGACCTCCTGGACCTGCGGGTGCAACCGGTGCAACTGGAGCAACTGGAGCTGCAGGTAGTTCAGGTTCGATGGGTGTCACCGTTTCCGATTTGGCTCCGTGGCGAATATCTACATCAATTGCTGGCACTGGAACTTTTTTTGCTGTTTTTCCACTTCTAGAACCAAATAAAAAATATATTTTTACCATAATGGTCAACGCAACACGCGTGAGATATCCAGGCGAAATAAAAGGAACAATTGAATTGAATTCAGGCTTAACGGGTTTGAGGAGTTCATCACTAACAACGTACTTGACCACTAACGTGGATGGATCTGTTCATAAAAGTGAAATGCTGTTTCAAGGAACAATTGCTGTTGGCGTCGATGTTGATTCGATTAAAATGACTGTTGTCGACACAACAGGACACTCATTAGCCGATCCAATAAATTTCACAGGAATTGCTTGGCTAACCGAAGTTGGTTCCATTACTTAAGAAAACTATGGAGCGGGTGACCGGGATCGAACCGGCATGGCCAGCTTGGAAGGCTGGGGCTCTACCATTGAGCTACACCCGCAAATGAAAATCCCCTGCGTAGATCAGAGTTATCACGCGTAAATCGATGAGATGGCTCATCAATTCGGCAAAATCTTACACCGTTCATGACCATAGAAATCCACTTAATGCCGAAAGATGTGGCACGGATGTGGCACGCAGGTGGATACTTTATGCATGAAAAATTGGTACTCCTGGGGCGGCTTTATCGGTGTAGCGGTGGGTCTTGGCATTTCACGCCTTGCGCAACTAGATACATGGCTAAAGATTGTTACTGTGATTATTTGCGCCGTGCTCGGCGATTACATCGGTAAGAAATTACAGAAATAACATTTATGGATACGCAAACCCAGTGGGGAATAATCTTAATTATTGCGAGCGCAGTAGCTTTTGGGTGGCGTGTAGAAATTGAACCCCGTACACGCAAGCGTGTCTTATGGATTAGATTTAAGCGCGCCGCGATTGTTTATCTAGCTGCTTTTATCATCGCAATAGTTTTGGGATTATTGAAAGGATTACTGGGGGTTTAATCACCATCGATGATTTAACAGATCATCACGCACGAACCATCCATCGTTTTCCGTTTCCTCGATCCATGACTTTATTTCTATTTTCGCGAGCGCCTCTTTAATAGCTGCGACACCGCCATCCATAACCCAGGATTGACCTTTGATCCGCTGTTGTAGCTCACGGGTTGTAAATGTAAATTGCTTATTTACCGCCCCAACATCCCCAACATGTTCACGCATCATTTGTGCAATTTTGTCCAGGCATCTCTGCTCAGGTGTTCGCTCTGAAATTGCATCAGCTTGCACACGCTGTTTGATTAAGTAATCTGCCAGGTTTAATGCAGCATCCAGGCATTTATCGTTTAGCTGTTGCGCCTGGGGGTTTTCTGTAAGCGTGAGCAGCATCGCCATGCGAATAAGTAATCCAGGCAAGCGCATCCCAAATCCATCCAGGCGATTATCAGGATCTCGCAGCTGTATTTCTTGGCGCTCGCGCATCGCATCAAATCGCGCAAGCTGCTCAGGGGTGAGCTCGAACATGCGATGATCCTTAATCGATAACAGCTCATTGATTATGAGTGCGTAGCGATCAAGCAAATCTTTATCGATGGGATAAATCCGATTTGCCTTAGGTTCGCGATAACCCACATTGGAGATGGCATTAAAAACTAGAAATCGACCAACAGCACCGCGACCGATTGCGTTTTCATCACCTTTGATCTCTGTCCAGACTTTAGGCTGTACCGATGTATTAATCACGAGATGGGGATTTGTAATTGATCCACCATCGCGCCCGATGCGATGCACCTTGATTGGATCGCCTGTAAAGGCTTGCAGGATTGTTTCCCACATGCTGCCTGTTCCATGCCGTCTGCCCGATAGATGCGAATAGAGAGTGCCTTCTGCATCCAGGATCGCGAGCGCAGGATTTTGCATTAATAGATCCGTGAGTGCATCAGGTGTTACATCTCCACCGATAGAAATGCGCGGCATTGGTTTTGGTTTAGTAGCTGCAACATCATCGATGGCTGCCATGAGATCTGCTCGTGTGGCAGGGTTCTTAGATTTCGCCTTACTCATCGAATCTTTAACCGCCTTTAATTTATTCTCAGCGATCTCATGCTCTGCCTTGCGTACGCCGTAATCACTTAGCGCCTCGGCTTGCAGCTGCATTTCGTACTCATCGATGGGCTTGCGCAGTAGGTTCATCACCTGTGATTTGCCATCACCTGTTTCAGCGATGTTGATGATGTAGAGCGATGAGTGCTCGATCCAATTATCCGAAATGCGCACGCGGATTTTGCCTTGCGTAGCTGTTGCAATACATCCCAGGATTGTGCCGAATACGATCACGGGATCAATTTGATACTGCCTACTTATTCCGCACGATAGCTCGGCGATGAACTCAGGCAATTTGTAAAGGATGTTCTCTTTATTCTCAGGAATTAATGGCGCTGGTTCGATCATCGCTGCGCACCTGCGTACTCTGTCCAGGATTGGTGTAACCATTGATGACGATGAAATCGAACTTTGTCTGATTGTTTCCATGCTGGGATTAATCCTTGCGCTCGCAGATGTTGATCCGCTGCGATAAATGAATTACAGAAATTAGCATCGGGAAATAAGTCATGCTCTGCGATGTTGTAATCGGTAACGATTGGCGATGACTTGCCGAATAGATAGCGATAATTTGGATTAAGTGTGTCGATGCGCTTAACATTTGTCTTAATTGACTCGTCATCAAGCACACGCCCCAGGTTTATCGCCTGGGGTTTTGTGTTTGTGATCATGAAACATCACCGCCAATGCGTGTGCGTGCGATGTATTTATCTAGATCAGGAATTGTGAAATAAACGGATTTGCCTAGCTTATGAAATGGGATG
>Ga0304730_1000905_pt1 | contig 23770 bp, 20 predicted proteins | sample M_130628_MF_Meta_FD_190474 | JGI IMG/M metagenome (GOLD analysis project Ga0304730, IMG submission 190474) | Freshwater microbial communities from Lake Montjoie, Canada to study carbon cycling - M_130628_MF_MetaG (v2) (version 2) | ecosystem: Environmental > Aquatic > Freshwater > Lake | place...
AAGGAAAAAACCGCCCACGAGCACTGCTTGGGTCAGTTGCTCGTGGGCGGTGAGGGGACTGAATTGTGGGGAGCGAATTGTGGGGAGAGAGGCGGAACCGTCAGTCGCTCCATCGAGAGGCTCCGGTCGTCAGTCGTCGCTGCTGCCCCCGCCAGAGGATTCGCTTGCCACTGCGATCACAGCTTCCTTGCTGGCGAGAACCTTCTCACGAAGCTCCTGTGCCACCTTCGGGTTTTCCTTGAGGAAGAGACGGGCCTTTTCCCTGCCCTGCCCCAGGTGCACCTCGCCGTATCGCAGCCACGTGCCCGTCTTGTCGACGAGTTTGGCCAGAACTGCCAGGTCGAGGATGTCTCCCTCCACGCTGATGCCGTCGGCGTGCATCATGTCGAACTCGGCCACGCGGAAGGGAGGCGCTACCTTGTTCTTCACCACTTTCACCTTCACCCGCTGGCCCACCACGTCCTCGCCATCCTTGAGCTGGCCGATCCGCCGCACGTCGACGCGGCATGAGGAGTAGAACTTGAGCGCCCGGCCGCCAGGGGTCGTTTCGGGGCTGCCGAACATCACGCCGATCTTCTCGCGGATCTGGTTGATGAAGATCACAGTTGTCTTGCTCTTGGCAATAGCGCCTGTGAGCTTTCGCATGGCCTGGCTCATGAGCCGGGCCTGCAGGCCCACGAACGAATCCCCGATCTCACCGTCGAGTTCCTTCTGGGGCACGAGTGCCGCCACGGAGTCAACGACGATGATGTCGACCGCGTTTGACTTGATCAGCAATTCGGCGATCTGCATCGCTTCTTCGCCACTCGTCGGCTGGCTGACCAGCAGACTCTCCAGCGAGATACCGAGCTTCTTGGCCCAGCTGGGGTCGAGCGCGTGCTCGGCGTCGATGAAGGCCGCAATGCCACCCGCCCGCTGGGCTGCGGCCACGGCGTGGAGGGCGAGCGTGGTCTTACCGCTCGACTCCGGCCCAAACACCTCGATGATGCGGCCGCGGGGAAACCCCTTGCCGCCGAGGGCGAGGTCGACCGAAAGGCTCCCGCTCGAGATGCCCTCGATAGGGGCCTGAGCGTCGCTGCCCAGCGGCATGATCGAGCCCGTGCCGAATTCCTTCTCGATCTGGGCGAGGGTATTCCTCAGCAACGGGTTGTTGTCGAGGAACGACGCCACCGTCTTGGCGGGACGTCCCTTTGTTTCGCTCTTACTCTCGCTCTTGCTCTCGCTCGCCTTCACCGCGGGCTTCGCTGCTTCAATTTTTTGTGATGCCTTTGCCATCCGACCATTCTCTCCTACTGCCAAGACCATGGCGTCTGTCTCCCGCGTTTCCCGGCACATCGTCGGGGTGGTTGCATCGCCACCATAAATCGAGCGAGTTGCCTCGAAAACGAATACTGAACGCGAGTATAGTATCGGACGGGGCTACGATAGGCAAGAGCTTTTTCTGGACGCCTGTTCAGGCCTAAAACGACAGCATCTTGCGGTATTCGGTGAGCCGGTTGTCGAGGTCGTGGCGGCTGAGGGACGCGAGACGGTCGAGGCTGAAGTCCTCAACGGTAAAGCTGGCCGTGACGACTCCGTAAGCCAGGGCCTCCTTGAGGGCCTGGGCGTCGAACCGGCCGAGGGAGGCCAGGTGGCCCATCATGCCGCCAGCGAAGCTGTCGCCGGCACCTGTGGGATCGACCACGGTGGGAGTCGGAAATGCGGGCATGACATACATTTCGTGCTCGCTGAAGAACATCGCACCGTGTTCCCCCTTCTTGATGACCACGAACTTCGGGCCCATGGCGAGCACGGCTCGTCCGGCCCGCACGAGATTCTCATCCCCGGCAAGCAGTTTGGCCTCGGAGTCGTTGAGCACCAGACCGTCGATCCGCTTCATCAACTGGCCCAGTTCGTCCCGCTGGATGTTGATCCAAAGGTCCATCGTGTCGGCCACGGTGAGTTCCGCTCCCTTGGCCTGATCCAGCACGCTCAGTTGCACCACTGGCGAGGCGTTGCCGAGAAACAGAAAGCGGCAGTCGCGGTGTGTGCCGTTGAGCTGCGGCTGAAACTCGCCGAGCACGTTGAGGTGCACTTCCAGGGTCTCCCGGTCGTTCATGTTGGGGAGGTAGCGGCCCCGCCAGCGGAAGGTGCGGCCGCCGGGAATCGTCTGCAGACCGGAGGTGTCGATCCCGCGGGTCTCGAGCAGTTTCGTGTGTTGCTGCGGCCAGTCCTCACCGACCGCCCCGATCATCCGTACCGGCGAGAAGAAGCTCGCGGCATAGGAGAAGAAAACGGCCGATCCTCCCAGCACGTTGTCGCGTTTGGCGGTGGGGGTTTCGATGCAATCGAGGGCGATGCTTCCAACGACGAGCAGCGGCATGTGCGGGGAACTCCAGAGAAAGCGAAAAGCAGCGATGTGAAGCTGCCAGGCCCGGATGGCCGCGCCCGGCGTGAAGAGGGAATGTAGCCGGCGCGGACCATAGCGGCAAAAGCTGCGGCTGAATCACCAGCGCCAGCCGCAGCCGGCGTCGGAGAAGAACGGGGCCGCTGAGTCGGTGACACCCCAGCCGACCCGCAGGCCGATCTCGAAGTTCTTCGTCAGCATATAGTGGGTGCCGGGGCTGAAGAACGCCCGGTTCACGTCGATGAATCGGCGAGGCGTGAACGTGTCGAAGTATTCGGCATGCACCTCCCAGCGGTTCGTCACGGGCACGCGGAGGACGACGGACGGACTCAAGCGGTCAAACCAACTCAGCACGCCCTGGGAATAGGCATAGCGGATGGCAGTGTCGAGCCTCCACCCTGCGGGCAGTTCATAGCCGGCCACATAGGTCGCCACCGGCACGGTGCCGAACACGTCGCCATAGGTCGGTGTCGAGCCCTCCATGATGAAGCAACTCTCCGGCAGCAGCCCATCCTGATCGGAGACATCGGCCTTGAAGCCATAGAGAACGCTCGACTCATAGAGCGACCGACGTTTGAGAGGGCCTTCGCCCACCTCCACGCTGGTCACGATGTTGCCCTGGGAGCCAACGCCGTAGTTGACGCCGAACCGCCACTCGAACCAGTCGTTGCCGCCCATCCGGATCAAAAGCTCCGGATAGTTGTTGGTGGGCAGTCCGAAGGGGTTGTCGATGAAGACATACGACGCCTCGGTGAGGACCGTGCCCGGGGCGACCGTATGGGTGTTCGGCGTGAAGGCGTCTCGGTCGGTGCCCAGATCGCCAGTTTGCCCGCTCCCCTGCTCTCCTCTGGCATGATGGCTGGCGAATGCAGCACCTATGCCCACGAAGACGACGGCAAGCAGGACGACGCGTTTCAAGGCCGCAGCGGCCCACCGGCCGCCTCCGGGGCGAACTGCACGATTACCCGCATAGCGGGAGCGCCTTCTCGATCCTCGCCAGCGACCGGTTGCGTCCGAGGATCGCGAGGCAGTCGTAGAGCCCAGGCCCCACCGTCTTGCCCGTCACCGCCACGCGGACGGCGTGCACGAGGTCTCCCACCTTCACCCCCGCTTCCTCCACCACCCGCTTGAGCGATTCCTCGAGCGGGGCTGGTTCGAATGGATCAACCGTCTGGAGGGCGGCGGCATACTTCGCCACGAGGTCGCGAACCCCCGGCTTCGCCAGCCGCTGCTTCACGGCCGCGTCGTCGATCGCCGGTTCGTCGACCAGAAAGAAATCGGCATAGGCCAAGATGTCCCCGCCCACCTTGAGCCGGTCGCCCGAGGCCTCGATCACCCGCCGCACCGTCGCGGCAGCCTCTGGTGGCACCGGATCGGCCACCAGTTTCGCCTTCACGAGAAACGGCAGCATGAACGCCAGTTTCTCGTCGACCGACAAACCGTGCATGTAGTGGTCTTGTACGGCCCAGAGTTTTTTCGGATCGAAGCTCGCCGGTGACGAGTTGATCCGTTCCAGCGTGAAGTGGCTCACCAGTTCGTCACGGGAGAAAAACTCCGTCTTGTCGTCGTACGACCAGCCGAGCAGCGCGAGGTAGTTGTCGATCGCCCACGGCAGGTAGCCCACCTCCCGGTAGAAGTCGACGATCACGGGGTTGAAGGTGTCGGCGTCCGCCGTCAGTCCGATCCGCTCGGCGATCCGCGTGCCATGCTCGGCGACCTGCTTGAAGTCGGGGTTTTTCAGATACTGAGCGAGCTTCCGCTTGCTGAGCTTCGTGCGGCTGCCCGGCTCCGCCACCAGCGGGAGGTGGGCATAGGCTGGGAGTTCGTAACCCAGCGACAGCGCGATGAATGCCTGGCGTGGCGTGTTGGAGAGGTGCTCTTCGGCGCGGATCACGTGCGTGATCTCGAGGTCGTGGTCGTCCACCACGCTGGCCAGATGGTAGAGGCACGAGCCGTCGGCCCGCTGGATGACATGATCCTGCTCGCGTTCCCAGGCAAATTCCACCCGTCCGCGGACGGCGTCGTCGATCACGAGTGCCGACTCCCGCGGCATCTTGAGGCGGACCACGCTCTGGCGGCCCTCCGCCATAAACCGGGCCACATCGGCCTCGGTGAACGCGGCGAACGCACGGCTGTAGAGGAAGGGTTTCCCGGCCGCCTGCGCCGCCTTGCGCTCTTCGTCAAGTTCGGCGGTGGTGGCGAAGTCACGATAGGCGTGACCCGAGGCGAGCAGTGTGTCCACGGCAGCGCGGTGGCGATCCGCCCGCTGCGACTGAAAATAGGGGGCGTGCGGCCCACCCACACCCGGCCCCTCGTCCCAGTCGATGCCCAGCCACTTGAGGCCCGAGAGAATCGGCTCGAGCGCCTCGTCCACATTTCTCGCGACGTCGGTGTCGTCGATCCGCAGAATGAACTGTCCACCGCGCTGGCGGGCGAAGAGCCAGTTGAAGAGTGCTGTCCTGACCCCGCCGATGTGGAGATAGCCGGTCGGACTGGGCGCGAAGCGAGTGCGGACTGTCATGAGGAAACTCCCGTGTGGGCAGCACTATCGGTCACGGACCGGCCGCCGTCAAAGCGGTCAGGCGGCCCGGCTCATGTGGGCCAGCTTCTTCAGACGTTTTCGCTCCGCTTTGGAGAGGTGCCGCCCGGACTGCCTGGACTCGTCGTCGAAATCTGACGCCTCCTCGCCGTCCACGAACCTGGCATGGCCACGATGCTGGCTGCGGCGGTCGTTGTCCTCGTGATCGTCCGGCGAAGACCGCCCCTCCTCGACATCGTCGTCGCGTTCGTCGGAGGCAGTCGTGGTGGCGACTGGTTTGGCCCCGGCTTGTGGGGCCGTGGTCGCTGGCGACATCTTGCGGCTGGCCGCGCTGGTCGGCAGTCCCCGCACCTCGCGAAGCACCGATCTGGCAGCGGCCAGCATCGCGATTGCCGCCAACGCGGCGCCGGCCATCCAGCAGACGTTGCCGATGGCGAGATGCCATTCCCGGGCCGACGCTTCCTGACCCAGTGCGATCCATCCGCAGGCGGCCGCGGCTGCCCATGCCGACAGACAGAGCGAAAGCCAGATGCCCGTTGCGGCCCGTTCGTGCAGCGGCAGAACGGCCCAGAGCCCGACAACGCCGTAGGCAATCCCCGCCGTCAGCAGCCACCAGCCCATGCCGTTGGGCCCAAGCGTGATGCCGGTGCTTTCGGAGGCCAGACTGGCGATCAGCGACCCCAGCGGTACCTGTCCCGCACAGGCGGTGAGTGTGAAGAGCCCCGCCAGCCAACCCCAGGCCCGGTAGCGGCCGCGATAGTCGTCACGTCGATGTCGCCGCATCAGCCGCACGATGAGGGCGGTCGCCGTGGCAATTACAAGGCAGACCTGCGCGAGCCAGCCGCCGAGCGACAGGAACGAGTGCACATCAAGACATCGGCGGGCGAGAGCCAGTGTGGCTGCGAACCGGGTGGCGTTTTGGCCAAAGACCGGTCCGCCTGCGACCGTTTCCCACGTGCCAACGCCGACGGCGGCGGACATGACCGCGAGCAGGCCGACCGCCGTCAGCGCGAAGCCAGTCAGGCTCGTGGGGAGCAGCGTGGCCAGGCTCGGCTGACGCTCTGGTAGTGCCTCGGGCGAGTAGTCTGCCAGTCGGCCTGTCTCAGCCGTGGACGTGGATGACGACGCGGACTCGGAGCGGTTCCACGATAGGACCAGCCGCCGGCGTTGATCGCGGCGCTGGCTGGCAGCAAGCGACATGGGGGCAGATTCCATCCAAAAAGGCAGCGGGACGGCCTTGCGTCCCACACGGTCCGTGGCCGGCATCCTGCCGCACCTCGGTTGCACCGCTTCTGGGCATTTCGGCCGATCGTCGTCCGTGGGATCACTGTCGGGCCCGCGGGTAGGTTATGACGTATCGCCGGCAGGTTCGGCAGAGTCGCTACCGGCGGATTTGCCGGTCCTGTCGCTCTGCGGTACCATCCCGCATTCAACGTCTAAAAACCCGGAGATTCATCGCCATGGCCTACACGCTCCCTGCCCTGCCCTACGCCTTCGATGCCCTCGAGCCCTCCATTGACGCCCGCACCATGGAGATCCACCACGATAAGCACCACGCTGCCTACGTCGCCAACCTCAACAAGGCCCTCGAAGGGCATGCCGATCTGGCAGCACTTCCGGTCGAGAAACTCATCGCCGGCCTCGACAAGGTGCCCGAGGCTGTCCGCACGGTGGTCCGCAACAACGGCGGTGGCCATGCCAACCACTCCCTGTTTTGGGAGACGATTGGTAAGGGCAAGGGGGGCGAACCCGCCGGTCACCTCGCCGAGGCGGTGCGAAGCGTGTTTGGTGGATTCGACACCTTCAAGGAAACCTTCACGAAGGCCGCCATGGGCCGATTCGGCAGCGGCTGGGCTTGGCTCTCTGCCGATCCGCAGGGCAAGTTGCTCGTCGAGAGCACAGCCAACCAGGACAGCCCGATCATGCAGGGCAACACGCCGCTCTTGGGCATCGATGTCTGGGAGCACGCCTACTATCTGCTCTATCAGAACCGGCGGGCCGATTACGTCAACGCGTTCTACAACGTGATTGACTGGGACGCCGTTGGCAAGCGATTCGCGGTGATCAAAAAGTAAGTCAGGGGACAAGGAATCCATCAGGAGGTGGATTACCGAGACAGCATCTGAGCCTTTGCAGGCCCCGATGTTCTCTGGCTCCAACAAGGCAGTAGCCCGTGGTTTCTCCATCCCCCCCGGTCAACGTGGGCGGGGGGCGATGGTGAAGCTGGGGTGAAGCCATTGTGCTGCCGTTGACTTTTCTTCGCGCAAATCCTTATTTCCCCCCCAGCCGGCGAACCGATACTTTCGGCACCGTTTCACGGCTGGAGGCATTTGCATGACTGCGCAGAAGAGACCCGCGATCAGACACCCGGCCATTGACGCCGAGGCACCGAGGCAACGCCGGAGCACGGCGACGAGGGCCCTCGTCGCTGCGGCCCTGATTGGCTGCGTGGTCCCAGCGGTGGGCTGCAAGACAGGCATGTCGTTCGCCAAGCCTTCATGGATGACATTCGGCGGTACGCCGAAACCAGGTGCCGATTCGCTCGCGGCAGCACCTCCTTACGGCGGCGACATCAAGAAGCCCTCCGAATCAGCCAAGCCCTATCCGACCACATCGACTCCCAGCGGCTACGTCATCAATAGCGCATCGGGCGCTGCCGATACGGCCGCGGTGCAGGTTCAGTCTGCCCAGCCGCAGACTCCGGTTGTCTACGGGAGCACGCCGCCACCGCAGGCGGCAGCTTCCGTCGCGGCCGTTCCGCCGGCAGGCGGCTCGCAGCAGCCGACGCCCTCGTCGATCGCTCCGCAGGTCGGCCCCTATGCCTCTCTCGACGGCGATGCCATTCCGCCGCCCGGCCAGCCGTTGCCGCCACTCTCTCCGTCGACCACGCCCAGCATGGGAAGCATGCCCAGCATGGCAAGCTCTCCGGGCATGCCTGCAACACCGTCGGAAGCCAGCCTGCCGAATGCCGCCTATTCCAACTTCTCAGCCACTCCGGCATCTCCGTCCGCACCTGTCGGCATGACGCCGCCGCCCCGGATGGCTGATGCCCGCTCTGCCGACCCAGCTGCAGCCATTCCGGCTGCAGCTCTGCCGGCCGAGGCGGCTGCGAGTGCCGGTTCGCGATACTCCACGAATACGGGCAGCCGGTTCGGTGGTGCCGAAGCAGCCTCGTTCCCGCCCGCGACGGCGAGCCAGCCCGCCGCCTACGGAAGCCCGTTCGAGACGGGTTTGCCCGCCACGGCCACACCACTCACCTCTCCACCGGCCGCGTCGCCGACCGGGGTGCCGGCAGCGCCGGGGCTGCTGCAGCCATCGGCCCAACCGGTCCGACGGCCTGACCCTGGCTACCGCCCCGGCGGAACGTCGAGCTACCGGCCCAGCCGGGCGATCCTCGCTGACGACTCTGCACCGGTGTCGGGAGATGTGCGCACGGCCACCTACGAAGAGCCGGCTGCCGGTACGATCCTGCAGTGATCTGACGCGTGTGATACAAGTCCAGTCATGGACTGCTACCGTTGCCGATCTCTGCAGAGATGCCCCATTGCAATGATCTGCCGTCTGCTCTGCCAGACGCTCGTCGTGGCGGTTTTGGTCGGGGTGTCTCTCGTCTGTTCCGTGGTCGTATCTGCATCCGCTGCGGAACAGACCGTGGTGTTTCAAGGGGCGATCCCGCTCCCTGATCACGCCGTCGATGCCGACGGCACGTCGGTGGAAATCACCGGACTCAGTGGTGTCGCCTGGCTCGGCGACGACCGGTATGTGGCAATCATGGACAACAGCCAATACCTGCTGTTGTTTCAGCTCACGCTTTCCCAGACGGGAAAACCACTCGGAGTCGAATCGCTCCGCATCGTGAAGCTTTCTCAACGCCATGACTACGAGGATGTGGTCCCCTGTCCCGCAGGAGTGGTTCGGGGACTGCGCCGGGAAAGGCAGCAGGTTGATTCTCCCGGGATGACCGACGAAGGCGGTCAGGAAGCAGAACAGTTCGTGCTGGTTTGTGAGGAGGACACGCCGGCAGTGCGAGCGTTTTCCCTCGTCGACGGCCGCATGGTTGGGGCGGTCAGGCTCCCGGAGAATCTGTTGACCCGCCGGCCCAATCGCGGGCTCGAGTCTTTGGCGATCGAGTCCGATGGCCGCTCGCTCTGGACGGCCAATGAGGAGGCCCTGCCCTCCGACGGCCCGTCCGCCGCTGCTGGCGGTGGCACCGTGGTGCGACTGACGCGGCTGCCGTTGCCCGTCGATGGGTCGGTGACGGGTGACCGCAACCAACCAGACCGAGCGGGTGAAAGCCCGGCAGCCACGGCTTTTCAGGCGGCCTATCAGGTAGACCCCGTGCATCCGTTCGTCCGGGTGTTTGCAGGCCAGCCACTCTCGGGACTGGCAGCGCTCGTGGCCTTAGGAAAAGGCCGATTGCTGGCTCTCGAACGCAGCGGTGCGCCCGGCCTGCCCCCTTTTGCCAGCAGGATCTACCAGATCGATACCGGAGCGGCGATCGATGTCTCGGCTGTGGCGGATGATCTGGCTGTCCGTCAGGGAGTGGCCGTGGAAAAGCGGCTGCTCTGGACCGACTCGCTCGGGATCAACCTGGAGGGGCTCTGCCTGGGGCCGCTGTTGGCCGATGGCAACCGCGGGCTGATTGCCATCGCTGACAACGGTGGCATCGGCACGCCAAATCAGCTTGTTGGGCTGGCGCTCGTGACGCCCGCTCCTGCCGTCAAACCGGCGGTGTTGGGATTGGTGGCCGTCCTGCTGGCGATCGCCATGGTGGTGGGCAGACTTACCAGCCCATGACCATGTTTGACTCGATCACACGGCGGGCCCGGTCGAGGTCGTCCCCCGTTTCCTGCATGTAGAGACGGATGGCATGAAGCTTGTCGCCCTGGGCTTTGGCGAGGCATTCCCGGGCAGTATTGCAGGGATCGAGGCGGGAGTCGCTGGAGCCGGAATTGTCGAGGCCCGAACCATTGAACCCCGAACTATTCAGTCCCGAACTACTCAGTCCAAGCGCCGACTTGGAGATCACCCATGTGTCACGGGGCCGACGGGTAAGGCGGACGATCCGCTCTCCGGGATAGGCATCTTCGACAACGGCCGCAGCCGCCTGTTCATCGGCCGCCCACGAGATGATGATGTGAGCGCCGGTTTCGATTTCGAACAGCGGCATGGAGAGGCTCCCGGGGAGTGCTGGTGGTGAAGACAGACCTTACGACAAGGCACCGAAACCAGTCAATTGTTCACGGCCCCGTGTTCTGGCTACCATTGAAGGAGGAATGGTCGTTTCACTGTTTCCGACCGCGAGCACGGGGCGGGCCGTGAAATCTCGGCTCTTCCAGCACTCCAAGGTGTGACACGATGCGGTACGATCGGCACGGGTTCCCGATTCCAGCGGAATTTGAACGGTCCTCGCCTACGGCCCGCGACGCTGTTGATTTGGGTCGCGTGGGCCCGCAACCGGTGACCCTCGACCGCGACGATGGCCATGGGCTCCCCGGCTTCGATGGCCCCGGCGGCGATCGGTCTGCAGTGCGACCGCGAGCGGGGGCCTGGAAACGCTGGCTGCTACTTGCCGTGATTCTCGGGGGAGTGGTGCCGGCGATCGTGATTCCCCAGATCCTGCCCGCCGTTCGAGAGGCGGTGGTGCAATGGTCGCTCGAGCGGGCAGCCGAATGCGAGGCCAGAAGCGATATCGTGGGTGCGATCGCGGATGTGAGCCGGGCGCTCCGCTGGCATGGCGAAGAGGCTGATCTGCTCTGCATGCGGGCAATGCTCAGTCTTGAGGAGCGTGATGCCCCTGGCAGCCTCGAGGACGCCGTCCGGGCCACGGCGATTGCCCCCACGGCCGTCCAGCCCTGGCGGGTGCGGGCGCTGGTGAATGTCGTGCTCAACGACGTCGACGCGGCGCTTTCCGCCGCCGACATGGTGGTCAACCTCTCGGCGGCCGGCGATCCCGACGCCCTCAATCATCGGGCCTACATCCGCGGTCTGGTGGGCCGCGATCTGCCAGCGGCGCTCGCCGATATCGATCAGGCTCTTGCGTCTGGCGATGAGTCGTCTGCCGAGATGCTCGACACCCGGGGGTTCCTCCTGCACCTGCTGGGTCGCCATCGGGAGGCGGTGGACCAGCTCAATCTCGCCATCACGGGCATGCAGCAGAATCGCCGCAAAATCGGCCTGCTCTCAGGCCGGGTCGACCCGGTGCAGTTGGCCTGCCGTCTGCGGGGACTGGATCACGGAATGGCTGTGATGCTCCACCACCGTGCCCTGGCCTGCCGGGCGATTGGCCTCGAGGAACAGGCCAAACAGGATTTTGAACTGGCCGACCGAAAGGGATTTGATCCCAGTCGGGGCATTTTCTGACGCGAAACCGCCTCTTTTGATATGCCGCGAAAACGATACAATACTCGGATCAGCGAAGGCCCGTTGGGACCGATGGCATGACCATCGATCGCGCACGGGGGTGTAGCTCAGTTGGTTAGAGCGCCAGCCTGTCACGTTGGAGGCCGCGGGTTCGAGTCCCGTCACCCTCGCTGTTTTTTCTCGCGATAGCAGAATTGCCCGATCGGCATTCTGAGCCGAATGGCGGGCTGATCGGGCACAATCGCCGCGGAATTCCCGCAACCTGAATCGTGCGGGAGACTTGCGGGAGAAATGGGTGCCACGCTGCTTCGGCGGCGGATTATCGGCCGAATTTTGCAAATCCAAGCGGGCCAAATTATCCTCGTTGGGGTCCGTTTTCCTCCCAGTTATCGAGTGGATCGTTGCCTGGAAGCCTCCACGGTTTCAGGCTGCGCCGGGCTTGGTACTGTGATCTTCCGCGGCGGGCGGCCTCGGAGGATCAGAGTGTCGACTGTTCCGGCGGCCGATCGTAGCGCTGACTCCATCCATCACGAAGGTACCTCCCGATGAATACGCCTGGTCTCGAGGCTCCCGTCCATGACACCGACGATGCGCAGTCGAAGGTCGTATCGTCGATAACAGGCAAGCACGCGAGCGATCTGGCCACCCCAGAGCACATCGCACAGCTCACGCAGCAGCTCTCGACCCTGCTCACGGACACCGTCGAGCACATCGCCGGCCTCAATCGCGAGGCCCGCATTCTCGCGCTGAACGCCGAAATCGAATCGGCACGGGCGGGTGACGCCGGCGTGGCATTCGGCGTGGTCGCCAAGGCGATGTCGCAGCTCTCGGAAAAAACTGGTGACTCCGCAAAGGAGTTGGCCCGCGGGTCACGCGGTTTGATTCGGGAAATGCAGCAGGTTACCGAAGTCTTGCAGACCAAGATGCGTGGCGAACGGCTTTCCGATCTGGCGCTGACCAACATCGACCTCGTCGATCGCAACCTCTACGAGCGTTCCTGCGACGTCCGCTGGTGGGCCACCGACGGCAGCGTCGTCGCGGCACTGGCGTCACCGACCGATGAGAATCGACGCTTTGCCAGCCAGCGGCTGGGGGTGATCCTCAACGCCTACACCGTCTACTTTGATCTGGTGCTCTGCGACCTGACAGGCAAGGTGGTGGCCAACGGTCGGCCCACGCAGCACGCGGTCACCGGCCTGATGCAGGATCAGGCTCCCTGGTTCCAGTCCGCCATGAAAACGCGGAGCGGCGATGAGTTTGGCTTCCAGTCGGTGCATCGTTCGCCACTCGTCAATCACCAGCGATCACTCGTCTATTCCTGCGGCGTGCGGGCCGGGGGCGAATCGCAGGGGGAACTGCTCGGGGTTCTCGGCATCGTGTTCAACTGGGACGCACTCGGCCAGACCATCCTCGACCGCATGCCGATCGCGCCCCACGAGAAGCAGCGGGCCATCGCCTGCTTTGTCGACGCTGAAGGAAACATCCTGGCCGACTTTCCGGCGGGATCGCTGCGAGACACGTTCGACAACTCCCTCTTTCATGGCCTCCGCCAAGGACAAAAGGGGTATGGCGTGCACCACTTTTGCGGCCGCGAGTATTGTGCCGGCTTCGCCATGTCGCCGGGGTTTGAAACCTATGCCACGGGCTGGTCGTCGCTCGTGATGGTGTCGCGCGATCTCTGATTCTATGTGTCTACGGCTCAAGCCGCCGGGGGCGGTGAAAGCCTCCGACTCGGGGGCAGGATAGCCCAACTCGCTCCGGCTTCCCCCGACCCCCGGCTCCTCGAAAGGGAAGATAAGCCGCTTCGCGAAGGCGGGGCGGTCTACATCGGCGGGACCGCGGCGCTGCGAAGTTGTTCGCGGGCCTGCTGAAACCGCTCGTTGGGCGTCAGGCCGGCCGGATCGGCGCTGTATTCGGGACGCAGGCGTTCCAGGAAGTACATCTCGACCGCGGTTCGGTTTTTCACCGCGATCGAGCCCCGCGGGGTGCACTCGAAATACGGCTCCAGCAGTTGGAACGTGGTGGCGGAAATATTGATGCGTCCCGCTTCGCCGCCGCTCTCCATGCGGCTGGCCGTGTTCACGGTGTCGCCCCAGAGGTCGTAGGTAAACCGCTGTTCGCCGATCACGCCGGCCACGAGCGGCCCCGTGTGGAGGCCGATCCTGATTGCGAAGGACGGCATGCTGGTTCCCGCCCACTCCCGGGCCGCGTCCGCCACGCACGTCCGGATCGCCATCGCGAGGAGCGCGGCGTCGAGAGGATGCGTGGCGTTTGCGGTGGGGACGCCGCCGGCCGCCACGTAGGCGTCGCCGATCGTTTTCAGCTTCTCCATGTGGCACTGGACCGTCAGTGCGTCGAAGCGACGGAAGTATTCCTCCAGGCCGTCGATCAGTTGTTGGGGGGCCATCGTCTCTGCCACCCTCGTGAAGCCGACGAAGTCGGTGAACAGGACCGTGACCGCATCGAAGTGCCGCGGCTGGCTCTGCCCCGCGTTGGCAAGTTCGTCGGCGATCTGTCGGGGGAAAACGCGGTAGAGGAGTTCCTGGGTCTTCTCCAGACTCTCCCCGAGCTGCTGGCTGGCAGTCTGGAGTTGGGAGTGCATCTCCTCTAGTTTCGTGTTTTGGCGGAGAATGTTTTCGTACGTGGAGAGCAGAAGGTTCAGCAGTTGCCGCCGGCTGACATCGAGATGCATGGTCTCGCCGCCGTATTCCAGCGGCAGTGGTTCGCCGGGGTTGTCCGGAGCAGACAGGTGACGCAAGAGGTGTTCGATCCGTTCGACCACATGGGGCGGATCGTAGGGTTTGGTGACATAGGCTGCAGCGCCTTCGCGAAGCCCCTTCAGGATGTCGGTCGTGGCGGCGAGCGCCGTCAGCATGATCACCGGTATGTGCCGCAGCCCATCGTCGGCCTTGAGGGTTCGGCAGAGTTCGTGCCCGTCCATCTCGGGCATCTCGACGTCGGAGACCACGAGCACCGGCCGGTGCTCGCGGATCAGGGCCAGCGCCTCGCTGCCGTTCGCCCCCCAATGGACTGCGTAGCCGGCCGATTCCAGGGCAGCCTTCAGGATCCGCCCCTGAAGGCGGCTGTCTTCCGCGATCACGATCGTCAGTGGTGCATTCATGGAGGCTCAGGATAGCCGTCCCGGCGACATCTGGCGATCCTGATCGGCAGCACCCGGGCGTTTGCCGTGTCAGCCGTTACCGGGTTGGGCGGTCGGAGCGGCTGCAGGAAGCGGGCCGGCGGCGGCTGTTTCCCGCACGACTGCGGCATACTTTCCAAACAGCGACATCAGCCGCTCCTTGTCGAACGGCTTGACCACGAAATCGAGGGCGCCCAGGGCGAGGCATTCCCGGAGCTTTGCCCGCTGGTCGACGGCGCTGACCATCACCACGCGGGCATCTGGGACGGTGCTCCGCAGTTCACGCAACGTCTCCACACCGTCGAGTTCCGGCATCACGATGTCGAGCGTGACGAGATCGGGCTGGTGTTCGGCGTAGCGTGCGAGGCCCTCGCGGCCGTTGGTGGCCTCAGCCACGACCTCCCAGCCGGCCTCGCGGGCGATCCCGGCGATCCGCATGCGCATGATGGTCGCATCGTCGATGACGAGTAATCTGGGGGCGCGAACCCCCTCCACGCTCGTTGCCATTGCAGTCTCCCCTCCCATTAAGCCAATGTCTCTGTGCCCTGGCCGGCGGTCTCGACCGTCACCGTGCCGGTGATCACGTCAACTGCCAGTCGCCTGCCATGCCGCCCGCCACAAATGCGGCCGGTGATTGGAATGCCGAGATCTCCGAGAATCTGTTCGAGTGCCAGGACGTTCTGTTCGCCGATCGGCGTGCCCGATTGGAATCCGAACATCGTCGCGCCACCCACAAGTTTTGCGGTGCATGCGAGGGTCGATTCGCCGACGGCTTCGCGGAGCAGCCGAAGCGTTTCGGCCACCGCCGTGTCGGCATACTTGCCGGGTGGCGTTCCGCGGCCGTTCGACGCGGGCAGCATGACATGTGCCAGGCCGGCGGCCCGTTGGCTGCGAACGTGGAGCACGAGCCCCACACAGGAGCCGACGAACGTCCGGAGCACGCCACTCCCTTTGGCGATGCCGATCTGACCGATGGCAATAGAATCACCAGAGCGGGCGACGGTTGGCGGAACGTCGGCCGAAGTCACGTGCTGCCTCCCGGATCGCTGGCCGTTGGCAGGAGAGCTGCAACAGCGGCAGCGTCGGGCAGGAAGACGAGCCCGCAGCCGATCGGCGTGCCGTCGATGCGGAATTCAGTTCGCGCGAGCAACACGATGTCGGACAGGACAGGTTGCTCCATCAGCACCGCTCCCATCACCGATTCTGGGAAGTCCCGCAGAAACACCGGTGGAGAGGGGAGGATGCCGTCGGCGCCGGCCGAATCGAGAGCCGCACAGATGGCGTTGAGGTAGGCGCAGCCGACAATGTTGGCGGTTTCGATGACGGCCGACCGTTCGAGGTCACCCCACGACGTCGAAGTGCCCGAGGGCCGCTCGAGCAGCGTGTCAGCGAGCGACAGTCCGGCGTCGTCTTCGGCCGCGAGCAGGAGCAGGCCACCGATCGCCCCGTCGATCCGCATGGCGCAGCCGCATATCAACGTCTCGCTCGAGCCCATCACCGCGGCGGCCTCTTCGATCGGCAGCGTGTCCAATCGCTCCACCGAGAGCGTGGCTGGCCGGCCGAGCCACTTGGCAAGCGCGCTGGATGCATCCGCCGCGCCATGGTGGAAGATGGCTGCCAGCCGGTTGTCTTTGGGTGTCATGCGCGGGCCTCCGTCACGGTACGCGACCGCATGACGATGTCGACGACCGCTGCCGCATCGAGCAGCAGGCAGACCTCGCCGTCGCCCAGGATGCTCGCCCCGCCGAGGCCGCGGATCCGCATGAAGTTTTCATCCAGTGACTTGACGACGAGGTCCTGGGTGCCGAGCAGGCTCGAAACGCAGACGGCGACGGCCCGCGATCCGGCATGCATCACCAGTACGGCTCCCCGCGGTGCCCGGTCTGTGACGGCGGATGGCCAGGAGAAGATCTCGTCCATCTCGACGAGCGGCAGAAATTCGCCGCGGATGTCGCAGACCCGGCGGCCGCTTACCGAGAGGATGCAGTCGTCGGTGACGGTGACGATCTCGCGGACGTTCTCTACCGGCACCGCGAAGGCGGCCTGCTCCATCCGGAACAGCATGCAGCGGGCGATCGCCAGCGTCAGCGGCAGGCGGATGATGAATGTCGTTCCCTCGCCAAGCTTCGTCTCGACGTCGATCGATCCGCTCAGCGCCTCGATCCGGGTCCGGACGATGTCCATGCCGACTCCCCGTCCCGAAATGTTCGAGATCTGCTTCGCCGTGCTGAAGCCGGGCTGCCAGATGAAGTCGGTCAGTTCACGGGGGCTCAGGGTGGCCGCCTGCTCGGCTGAAACGAGTCCGCGGGAGACGGCACGGTCGCGGATCCGTTCGACGTCGATGCCACCGCCGTCATCGGCGATCGAGATGAGGACGCTGTTGCCGCGATGTGACGCAGAAAGCCGCACGGTGGCCATCTCCGGCTTGCCTCGCCGCAGCCGCATGTCGGCCGGCTCGATCCCGTGGTCGATGGCATTGCGGACCAGATGCACGAGCGGGTCGCCCAGTTCGTCGATCATCCGCTTGTCGAGTTCGGTCTTCTCGCCCGCGAGTTCGAGCGTGACGCTCTTGCCGAGCTCATTGGCGATGTCGCGAACCGACCGCTTGAAACGATTCAGCAGCGGGCCGACCGGCACCATTCGCGTGCTGAGAACGCCCCGCTGCAGGCTGTCGGACACCCGTGTGAGGTGATCGACCGACTCCACGAGCTCGGCATAGCGACGGTGCCCCTCCTCCCACATCCGGCCCTGTTCTTCGAGCTTTTCCAGGTGGGACTCGCAGGCAGCTGCGGCCCGATCAACGGGCCCTGACGCCGTCCGCACGATCGACTCGACGGCCTCGCGGAGCGAATGGGCGGTGCCGCCTGACCTACCGCCCACTGCAGCTTTCTTGAACAGCGGCGACATGTCGGCGACGAGTTGTACGAACCGGGCGCGGCTGACGACCAGTTCGCCGACGAGATTGAGCAGCACGTCGAGACGGTCGACGCCGACACGCATCGTTTCCACGACTGCCGTTGCCTCCACCGGCGCGGGTGCCGCGGGTGCCTCGACTGGTGGCTCGACGTCGATTTCGACGCCGATGACACCGTCCACATCGGCGGCAATCGTGATCGCGCTGCCGGCGGCTGCGGTGCGGAGCATGACATCCAGCGTCCGCAGGTCGGTGCTGGAGGCGAAATCGGCTGCCGCTGGGGACGACTCAACCACCACCCCGAGGTTGCCGAGTCGTGCGAGCACCAGTTCGGCCTTGAGGTCGATCATGGGAAGTCCGGGAGCGAACTGGACGCGGATGCGACGCACCCGCTCGTCTGCCGCTGGCTGCTGCTGAGTGGGCTGGGCCGGTGGTGCCGCCGGTGCAGCGGGCATTGGCTCCGGAGCCTGACCGCTTGCTGCATGGGCAGCGGGTGTCGCCGGCGTCATCGGTGCGGCGGGAACCGAAGCTGCTGCCGGGGCTGCAGGCTTTGCGGGCGCGGCAGCTGCTGGAGTTCCTGCAGATGCTGCAGGTGCTGCAGCGGTGCTGGGCCGTTGGGCGGTGGCCGGTGACGCCTGGGTCAGCCGTTTGACTGCGTCTGTGAGTTCGTCGACCGGCTCGAGCTTCTCCCCCTGCCGCAGCCGATCGTTGCAGGTCCGGAAGTAGTCGATGCACCGCAGGGCCACCTCGATCGTGGGGCCATCGAGGAGCAGGCTGCCCGATCGCAGTCGCTCAAAGTGGCTTTCGAGGTGATGGGCGAGGCTTGTGATCCTGTCGAGCCCCAGCATTGCCGCCGATCCCTTGATCGAATGGATCAACCGGAATGCCTCGGCAATCCGGCGGGCGTCGCGGGGCTCCGACTCGAGTGCGAGCAACAGTTGGACGATCTGGTCGCACTGCTCGCCCGTCTCGTCGATGTAGACGCTGAGGAATTCCGCCATGTCGTCGGCGGGCAGATCCTGATTGCGGCGGTTGTTGTCGGCCATGGCGGCGATCTTTCAGGGTTTCTGGTAGACGAAGTTCGAACGCCGCTCGAGGCCGTCGAGAAAGTCGTGAGCGCCGTCCGTCGATCCGGGCAAAAGGCAGCCGCCGCTCTGGAGTGATTCGATGAGGTGCCGCAGGGCGATCGGTTTCGAGGTGCGGTCGAAATAAATCAGCACGTTGCGAATGAAGATGCAGTCGAACTTCTGCCCCGCCATCGGTTCGAGGAGGTTGTGCCGGCGGAATTCGCAGAGCCCGGCGACGGCCGGCTTGAGCCGCCAGGTGTCCTTGGTCGCGGTATCGGCGACGAAGTGTCGGGCGAGGCGCTCAGGGCTGACGAATTCGAGTGCCTTCGGCCCGTAGGTCGCGGCGCGGGCCATCTGCAGAGCCGTCTCGCAGATGTCTGTGCCGACAACCTGAATCGTCCAGCCCGCCAGACGCGGTGCATTTTCCGCGAGGCAGATGGCGAGCGAATATGGCTCCTCGCCGCTGCTGCATGCCGCCGACCAGACCCGCAGCGATCGTTCCCGCCGGCCGGCCGCCGCCCGTGCAATCATGTCGTCGAGGAAGGGACCTGCGAACCAGTCAAAGTGCTCGGACGTCCGGAAGAAGTAGGTTTCGTTGGTGGTGATCGCGTCGATGAACGACTCGAGTTCTCCGGCCAGGCTTCCTGCGGACAGCAGCTTGTAATACTCGTCAAATGACTCGAGCCCGCGGTCGCGGAGCCGGCGACGAATGCGGTTGCTCAGGAGCGCGGTCTTGCCGTCCAGTGTCCAAATCCCGGTGTGCTGGTAGATGAACTTCTGGAACATCGTGAACTGTTCGGGTGTCAGCGAGATCAATCCGCTCACGGGAGCTCCTTTCCACGCGCCTTATAACGCCAGTCCTCGGCGTTATACCCGGAACCGTTTCACGAGGTCACGCAAGCCCTGGGCCTGGGCGCCGAGTTCCTCGGCACTCGCGGCCATCTCCTCAGCAGCTGCGGCGTTTGACTCGGTGGTCTGAGACACCGAGCGGATTGCCATCTTCACCTCGCCGGCGTTGGCCGACTGGGATTCCGACGAGGCAGCGATGCTGGCGATTCCAGACGCCGTCGACTCGACTGCGGAGACGATCGCGGCCAGCGACTGACCGACCTTCTCGGAGAGATCGGCCCCCTCCTGAACCCGTTGCGTCGACTCGTTGATCAGCTGCGTGATCTCCTTGGCGGCCTCGCTGGCACGTTCCGCGAGCTTCCGCACCTCGTCGGCGACCACGGCGAATCCCAGACCATGCTCACCGGCCCGGGCCGCTTCAATGGCCGCGTTGAGAGCGAGGAGGTTGGTCTGGGCGGCAATCTCGCTGATCACCTGGATGATGTCGTTGATCTGTTCCGAAGACCGGCGGATCGTCCGCATCGAGTCGATGGCATCGTGGACGGCCTGGCTGCCCGCCTGTGCCAGTTGCGTGGTGCGGCTGGCCTGCGCCCGCGATTCGACGGCGCTCTTCGAGATCACTGCGATCGACGACGCGAGCTGCTCGACGGCCGCTGTCATCTGCTCGACGCTGGCGGCTTGAGACTGTGCCCCGTCGCTGAGGCTGTTGGCGCTTTCGGCGATCATCCGTGCCCCGTCGTTCTGCTGATCAGCAGCCTCGGAAATCTGCCGGATGACTTCCCGCAGATCTCCAAGCATGCGGCCGGCGTTGCCGGCCAGAACAGCCATCTCGTCGTTCCCCTCGACCGCCACGGTCTGGCTCAGGTCCCCCTTCGAGGCCGCGCCGAAAACCTCCGACAGCAGCCCCACCTTCGTCTCGAGGGCTTCCTTGGCGGTGACCATCTGCTTCTGCAACTCTTGCTCACGCTGCTCGCTACGGACGCGGTCGGTGATCACGTCCCAGGTGATCAGCGGACCGATGTAGCGGCCGCTTGAGTCGCTGAGGGCGGAGATGTTGAGGTCGAGAACCTCCGGTCCGAGTGTGACCTGCTCGCGGCGGGGCAGGCTGTCGGGACTGACCAACAGCTGCCAGGGCCGCTCCGAGGGAGCCGGGAAGATGTCGAGCGATCCGCCGACGATCTCCTCGACACGACGGGGCAAGAGGTGTTGGAACTGCCGCAGCGACTTGTCCGAGGCCGGATTCATGTAGGTGATCGTGCCGGTCGTGTCTGCAAGTAGCAGCCGCATCGAAGTGTTGCCTACCATCTCGGAGAGCTGTTGCTGCGCCTGCTGGTCACGAGTGAGCCGGCGGGCGATGAAGAACGACGCGAGGGCGATGCCGGCCGCGGTCAGCCCGAAGAGGAGCATGCCGAATCGACGCAGCCGGTACACCGGTGCCATCACCTCGGCCTCGTCGATTTCTGAGATGAGCGCCCAACGCACCGCCCCGTTGCCCGCGGCGTCGCCCTTGAAGACCGTGACCGGCATCCACGACGAGAGCACGGGCATGTTGCGGTAGTCGCGGCCCAGCGCCGTCCCCGACTCGCCAGCATCGAGGGCGCTCCGTACCGGGACGGTGTCAACCTTGAACTTCGGGTTGATGATCGTCGATGCGACGCCGAGATCCTTGGCGAACCGGGAGTTGGAACGGAACATCCGATCGGGTCCGATGGCATAGGTCTCGCCGGTCTCTCCCAGGCCGGTCGTCTGGCCGATGATCTGGTTGGTCTTGTCGAGCGGCAGTTGGAACGCCAGCACGCCGACGACGGTGTCGCCGTCGAGCAGCGGTGTCGCGATGAAGCTCGCCGGGTCCATCAGCGACGGCAGGTAGCGGCTGTACTGACCGTAGGCGATGGTGCCGGGGCGGCCGAGCGCGACCGCCTCGCGGAACGCCTTGGCGAGGTTGGTGGAGGCGAGCGGGCCAGATGTCAACGACGCACCAAAGTCGATCTCCTTGAACACCGTGTAGAGGATCGTGCCCGAGGTGGCATCAATGAGGAAGATGTCGTAGACGCCGTATCGTTCGAGCATCTCCCTGAAGATCGGGTGCGCTTCGGCATGGAGCCTGGAGTAGGCGGAGCCGTCGTCGGCGGCGTCGAGCAGTTGTTTCGAGCCGACGGGGTTCGGATTCCGGCGGAGGTAACGGTCCTGGAGCATCAGCCCGCGTGGATCGAGAGACTCGATATATGGCCGCATCTCGATGGCTTCATCATTTTTGGTGCGGTAGAGTGGCGCGAATTCCGCAGCGTAATAGCTCGCGAGTTCCTGCCGCGTTGCTGCCACTGCCTCTTCGTTGACGGGTAGTTCTTGCCAGGCCGTGCGCAATTCCTTCACGACATCCTTCGCCACCGGCCCACCGGCGGCGACGAGGAGTTCCTCACGCATCGTCTGGAAATACCGCTCGACCGATTGGGCGGTAATCGTGCGAACTGCCTCCAACCGTGCGAACGCCTGCGCGCGGAGCGAGGCTGCCGCGGAGCGGTACATCGCAACGCCGAGCAGCGTCAGCGGTACGAGCGACATCGCCAGGAGGGCGGCGAGGACCAGATTGCGGAGGGACCGGTCGGAAGACAACTTCATCTCAGGAGGCCTTGTCGGAGGGGATGACGCCGGGGACGCCGGCGCGGTGGACGCCGGCGAGACCGGCTGGATCAAGCAGGCTGCCCGCGTCGAGCAGGATGAACAGGTCGTCGCCCGCACGGGCGAATCCCTCGACCGACCGCTGCCCGTCGGTGGCAACCGTGTCGGGGGCCGAGTGGATCTGATCGACCGGAATGCGAATCACTTGCGAAACGGCGTCGACCATGCAGCCCATCGTGCGGTTGCCAATGTTGACGACGATCGTGCGGGTGTCGGCGTTGGGCTCGCGGGCGGTGAGCCCGAAGAGCAGCCGGAGGTCGACGACGGGAATGATCGTGCCGCGGAGATTGCTCACCCCGACGACGTAGGCGGGCACGTCCGGCACGCGGGTGACGCTGCCGGGGGTGATGATTTCCTGAATCCGCTCGATGCGAAACAGGTACTTTTGGCCGTCGATTTCGAAGCCGACGAACTGTGCCGAGGCGGCTTGTTTTGCTTCTGGAGCGCGGGCCGATTCCATGCCGATGGTACCTGTGCGAAAGCGAACTGCGGGCCGTGAAAAGCTGGGCCACTTGTTCTACGGGAGACCTCTCGTGGTATAGCTTGGGAACTTCGCAGATTCAAATTTGTGAATCCGCTGGCTGCCTGTGGAGAAGCCGTTCGTTGGTATCATCGTTACGACCGGCAGGAGTCCACCCCCCTCGCCTCTCCGCGTCGCCCTCCAGGCCCGTTTTTTACAATGTCTTCAGGCGTTCCCTTTTCAGGCGTTCTCAGGGTTGTCGTGGTCGACGACTCGGCCCTGTATCGGCAGATGCTCCTGACGGTGCTGGGGCGGATTGCGGGGGTTGAGGTCGTTGGAACGGCGGCCGACGGCAACGCGGCGGTTGATCTCATCGAGCGGGTAAAGCCCGACGTGGTCACACTCGATGTGCAGATGCCGGGGCGGGACGGCATCGAGGTGCTGCGGGCTCTGAAGCAGCGAGGACTCTCGCCGCGGTCGATCATGGTGAGCAGTCTCACCGCGCAGGGGGCGCCGACGACGGTCGCGGCCCTCATGGAAGGGGCATTCGACTTTGTCCTCAAGCCTGCCGGTGGAGATCTGCACGTCACCCGCGATACCATCCAGAGCGAACTCACCGAGAAGCTGGCCGCTGTCCGGGAGAGCATGGCATCTCCGCAGACGTCCGCCGCACCGTCACGGCCCGCGGCGCCGCTCCCCAAGCGGCCGCTGCGGCCCACTACGGCAACACGATTCGATGCCGTCGTGATCGGCACCTCCACCGGCGGTCCTCAGGCCCTGCGGGCCGTGATCCCGCTCTTGCCCGCCGATGTGATGGTGCCGGTCTTCGTCGTGCAGCACATTCCGTCGCAATACACCTCCAGCCTTGCCGAGCGACTCGACGGGATGTCGCCGCTGCGGGTCTTGGAGGCAGCCGACGGCATGCCTGTCAGGCCGGGGCACGTATTTATTGCACCGGGAGGCAAGCATCTCGGCGTGGAACAGCGGGGGGAGCCGGTTGTTTGCGTGCTCGACGACAGTCCACGGCGGCGCGGCTGTCGGCCGTCGGTCGACCATCTTCTCGAGTCGGCGGCCCGGCTCTACGGCGGCAGGGTGTTGGCGGCGGTGCTCACCGGCATGGGCTGCGACGGGCTCGACGGGTGCCGCGAACTGAAGCAGCGCGGCGGCACGGTGCTCGCGCAGGCAGCTGCAGGGTGCGTCGTGTATGGCATGCCGAAGGCGGTCAGCGACGCCGGCCTTGTCGACGAGACGGTGCCTCTCGAGCAGATGGCAGCACGGCTTTCCGCGTGGCTGCACGGCACGAATGAGGGATGAGCGAGACGGGGTGATCGAGAGCCGGGCAGGCGCGAGCAATCGGGTTGACTTCGTGGAAAA
>Ga0304730_1000909_pt1 | contig 23623 bp, 18 predicted proteins | sample M_130628_MF_Meta_FD_190474 | JGI IMG/M metagenome (GOLD analysis project Ga0304730, IMG submission 190474) | Freshwater microbial communities from Lake Montjoie, Canada to study carbon cycling - M_130628_MF_MetaG (v2) (version 2) | ecosystem: Environmental > Aquatic > Freshwater > Lake | place...
GCTTTAAATACAAGGTTTTATATATTTTACTTATTTTTATAGGGTAGGGCGACCTGCCTACAATCAAATAAATTATAATTCAAAATGAAGTCGACTAATTGGGTGATTAATGGTGTATTAGCATTGGCAGTAATTATCTTGTATGTATTACATTTTAGTGGTGATGCTGCTACTAGCAAGCAAGCTACAATGCAAGCAGCAGGTGGAACCAAAGTAGCTTATTTTGAAATAGATTCTATTCAAAATAACTATATCTTTTTTAAAGATGTGAAAGATGCATTGCAATTAAAAGACATGGAAAATGCAAAGCAATTGGCAGCACTTAAAAATGCGTTTTCTGCTAAGTACCAAGATCTTCAAAAGAATGGTCAGTATTTATCTCAAGGAGAAGTTGTTGCAAGACAACAAGAGTTGCAACAATTAGAAAAAAATTATGCCAATACAGAGCAACAATTGTCTCAAGTGTTACAAGAGGAGAGTTATAGAAAATTACAGGAAGTAAAAAAGAAAATAGAAGCTTTTATTTTAAAGTACAATAAGGATAAGCAATTCGCATACGTATTTGCTAGTAATACAGACCTAATGTATTATAAAGACACCACATTTGATATCACTTCTGATATTGTAAAAGGGCTTAACGCGGAATACAAGAAATAATGTCAGATACAAAAACAGAATTTAAACCAAGTTTATCTGCATTTGATGCCACAATGATTGTTGCAGGAAGCATGATTGGTTCCGGAATATTTATTGTGAGTGCAGACATTACCAGGAACGTAGGTTCTGCTGGATGGTTAGTAGCGGTATGGTTGCTAACCGGATTCATGACTTTGACAGCAGCATTAAGTTATGGTGAATTGAGTGCGATGTTTCCAAAAGCGGGAGGACAGTATGTGTACTTAAAAGAGTCTTATAATCCTTTACTAGGATTTTTATATGGCTGGAGTTTCTTCTCTGTGATACAAACAGGCACGATTGCTGCAGTGGGTGTGGCATTCAGTAAATTTGCAGGTTATTTCTTTCCTTCTTTAGAAATGACAGATGCAAATATTTTAATGCAAATAGGCTTCTTAAAAATATATCCTGCACAAATTTTATCTATTGTAACGATTATCCTGCTAACCTATATCAATACCAAGGGTGTTCAAGGTGGGAAGATGATCCAATCTACCTTTACCATTACTAAATTAGCTTCCTTATTTGGCTTGATTGGATTTGGTTTTTTATTAGCATCAAAAGCAAGTATTTGGGATGCCAATTGGGCGAATGCATGGGAGATGAAAACAATTGCAACGGATAATAGTACTACTCCCATTTTTGGTGTAGCTATCTTAGGTGCAATCGCAGCTTCGATGGTAGGTTCTATTTTTAGTAGCGATGCATGGAACAATGTTACATTTATTGCAGGTGAAATTAAAAATCCAAAACGCAATATTGGGTTGAGTCTTTTTTTAGGCACATTAATTGTCACACTGATTTATATTTCGGCGAACCTAATGTACTTGAGCGTCCTTCCTTTAAATGAGATTGCCAATGCACCCGCAGATCGTGTGGCGGTAGCTGCATCCAATGTAATTTTTGGCAATATTGGTACCTATGTGATTGCAGTTATGATCATGATTTCTACATTTGGTTGTAACAATGGATTAATTCTTGCAGGTGCAAGGGTGTATTATACGATGGCGCAGGATGGGTTGTTCTTTAAAAAGGCAGGCGTCTTAAACAAGCATGCAGTTCCTGCTTGGGCGCTTTGGGCACAATGTATTGTGGCAGGCTTACTTTGTTTAAGTGGAAGGTATGGCGACTTATTGGACATGGTATCCTTTATTGTAGTGATTTTTTATATCCTTACAATCATCGGGATATTTATTCTTCGTAAAAAAAGACCTGAATTAGATAGACCTTACAAAGCTTTTGGTTATCCAGTATTACCTGCCATTTATATTTTGATGGGTACTTGTTTTTGTGTCTTGCTAATCATCTATAAGCCAAATTTCACATGGCCTGGTTTAATCATTACTTTATTAGGGGTGCCATTGTATTATTTGGCATTGCGTAATCAAAAAACCGCATCTTAAATGATGGATATGAATCACTTCAATCAATTGTTTGAGGGCTTTGCTACCACTAAAATTGGGGTAGTAGGCGATATTATGTTGGATACTTATTGGTGGGGTAGCGTTGATCGAATTTCACCAGAAGCGCCTGTGCCCATTGTATCCCTTCAACGTAAGGAAACAAGGGTAGGCGGCGCAGCCAATGTAGCACTTAATTTAAGGGCATTAGGAGCACCAACGACATTATTTGCTGTTGTGGGTATGGATGCCGAGGCAAAGGAATTAAATACGCTTTTAAAAGCCGAGGGTATCAACACAGAATACGTTCATTCAAGTGCATCTAGGGTGACGACAAATAAAGTGAGGATCATGGGACGCAATCAACAAATGATGCGATTAGACCATGAAAATACCCACGACATCAACAAGGCAGAATCTAAAGCATTATTAGATAATTTTTATACCTACGTCGAAAAAGAGCAACCCTCATTGATTATTTTAGAGGATTACAATAAAGGGGTTTTAACCAAAGAAATCATTGAAACGATTATTGCATATTGTAATCAAAAAGGGATTCCAACAGCGGTGGATCCAAAGCAAAAGAATTTCTTAGCCTATAAAAATTGCACCTTATTTAAACCTAATTTAAAAGAGGTGAAAGAGGGCTTGAAAATGGAGATCCCAACTGTAGATCTTGCACATATGCAACAAGTGCACCATGCATTACAAGCAGCATTGCAACATACAATTTCGTTTATCACTTTGTCTGAACATGGTGTATTTTATGCACAAGAAAATAAGGAAGCATTCATCCCAACACATATCCGCAATATCGCAGATGTAAGTGGCGCTGGAGATACTGTGATTGCAGTGGCTTCCTTGGTGTATGCGTATTCAAAGGACATGGCATTGGCGGCAGAAATAGCGAATATAGCGGGCGGATTGGTTTGCGAATTAGTGGGTACCGCACCAATTGATAAAAATGTATTGGCAACGGAAGTAAAAAAATTATTAGTTACTTCGCATTCGTAAAATAGACCATGAAAAAAACAGCCATCATCGTTGCCGGAGGAACTGGACAAAGAATGGGCGCTACATTACCTAAGCAATTTTTAGACATTGAAGGCAAATCTATTTTATTACACACAGTAAGCCAATTTGCGGTTGCTTTTTGGGATATCAATTTTGTGATTGTATTACCAGCAGACTATATTCAAGAGGGACAAAACTTAATTGCATCAAGTGGATGCACACAACAGTTTCAATTTGTGTCTGGAGGCGATACACGTTTTCAATCTGTAAAAAATGGATTAGCTAAAGTAGACCCTGATGCTATTGTATTTGTTCATGATGCAGTGCGTTGCTTATTAACACCAGCTTTAATTCAAAGATGCTATGAACAAGCTTTAGAAAAAGGATCAGCTATACCAGCAGTTTCCTCAACAGATACCATTAGAATTGTTGAAGGGGCAAATCATCATCTAGTGAATAGAGAAAATGTGATGATGGTACAAACGCCACAAACTTTTCAAGCTGCATTGTTAATTAAAGCTTTTGAACAAGCCTATCAACCATCCTTCACTGATGAAGCCAATGTGCTAGAAGCCAATGGTACGGAGGTTTATTTGATAGATGGAGAATATGAAAATATTAAAATCACAAGGCCATTGGACTTAGCCATTGCTGAATATATTTTAGCCAAAAGAGCATCGAAGTAGTAGGATTATATTTTTCTTAATGATAATTTAAGTAAGGAGCACAATGTAAGGATGTAGCATCTAATAAATAAGATGGGTACTTACTTTAAATTATTCTCCTGACTGATTGACTACCGAAGCAGACCTACTTATTTTATCTAAAATTTGATGCGCCACTTCCATTGCTAAGTAACCATCAATTTCACTAACCACAGTAGGTCCATCATTTTCAATGGCTTCTACAAAACTACTTAGCTCACTTAAAATGGCATTGCCTTCCTCCACAACAGGGTTAGATATCGTGATGGTCTTAGTACCTTGGTGTGTTTCGATATCAAAAGAGAAAGCATCTGTTTCGTCTGGTAATTTTAATTTGATGATCTCTGTATTTTTTTCTAGAAAATCAATACCGATATAAGCATCTTTTTGAAAGAGTCTTATTTTACGCATTTTTTTCATGCTAATTCTGCTGCTTGTTAGATTTGCCACACAACCATTATTGAACTCAATACGCACGTTGGCAATATCAGGCGTGTCGGTTAAAACGGCAACACCACTTGCAGAAATATTTTTAACATCACTCTTTACAATACTTAAAATAATATCAATGTCATGGATCATTAAATCTAGAATTACACTCACTTCTGTTCCTCTAGGATTAAATTGAGCCAAGCGATGCACTTCAATAAATAATGGGTTCAGTGTTTCGTTTTTCAATGCAGTAAATGCAGGATTGAATCTTTCCACATGACCCACTTGTAATTTCACGTTGGCCTCTTTGACCATTTGCATGATCTTTTTTCCTTCTTCGATGGTATTGGCCATGGGCTTTTCTACAAATACATGCTTTCCCATTTTGATAGCCATTTCACAAACTGGAAAATGCAAATGGGTAGGGGTCGCTACATCAATGGCATCTACAGCAGCAATCAGTTTGGCCTCGTCCATAAATCTTTTGATACCATAGGTTTTTTCTACTTCTGCAGCGGCTTCGTTGTTGGGGTCAAAAAAGCCAACCAATTCCACCGATGGAATCTGTTTCCAGTTATTTAAGTGAAATTTTCCTAAATGACCCACACCAAACACACCTACTTTAAGCATACAGAATATTTATGAGACAAAGTTAAGTGGATTAGGGGTTATAAATGATTGACTTACAAGAGTGTGAAAAACTTTTAACTAGTTTGATATAAGCCCGGTCTTTAGTATCTTGAGGAGGATAAAAGAGTTATCAAATGCATCAAAATATACAAAATTTAGTGAAGGTGGCAGCAAAGCCAGAACGCATGATCATTGGTTTAATGAGTGGCACTTCTATGGATGGATTAGATATTGCATTGTGTTTGATCAAAGGGGCAGGAAGGGATACTAAATTTGAATTAAAAGCATTCACAACAGTTGACTATACCAATGATTTTAAAAAAAAGATTTTAAGCATCTTTTCGAAAGAAATGGTTTCCTTGGAAACGCTTTGTCTACTCAATGCATGGGTTGGGAAACAACACGGCAAAATGGTATTAGATGCATTGGTGTCTTGGAAGATTGCTCCTGAAATGGTGGATATGATTGCTAGTCATGGACAAAGTATCTACCACGCTCCTAAATCTTTACATCCAAATTCCGAATATGATCCTGCTACTTTACAGATTGGAGACGGGGATCATATAGCAGTAACGACAGGCATTTTAACCTTGAGTGATTTTAGACAAAAACATGTTGCTGCAGGAGGAGAGGGAGCGCCATTAGCAGTTTATGGAGATTATCTTTTATGTAGTCATCCAACCGAAAATAGGTTATTGTTAAATATGGGAGGCATTGCCAATTTTACCTATTTAGCAGCAGGATGTCGTTTAGATCAAGTTTTTTCAACAGATACCGGAACAGGAAATACTTTAATGGATGCGTATACAAGAAAGTATTTTGCACCACTTGCATATGATAAAGATGGTGCAATTGCAGCAGCTGGAAAAATCAATCATGCTTTATTATCCGAATTAAAAGCACATTCATTTTTTAATTTAGCGCTACCAAAAACCATTGGGCCAGAATTATTCAATTTGGATTTTTTATCCAAAGCTCAAATAGCAAGTCATACATTAGACTTATCACCACAAGATGTGATGGCTACATTGAATCGTTTTTCTGCTGAAACCATTGCTGATTGTATCCATTCCAGTATCCCAGCTGGAACTAAATTCAATATGTATAGCAGTGGAGGAGGGATGCATAATCCTGTGCTAATGGGTCATTTAAAATCTTTATTGCCTAATGCAATTTTGTATTCATCAGATGTAATAGGCATCAACCCAGATGCAAAGGAAGCCATCTTATTTGCTTTATTAGCCAATGAAGCAGTTGCTGGAACCCCTTTATTTGCTGGAGGGCATGCAACTAAAATTCCTACTACCATGGGTAAGATCAGTTTCCCTTTATAGCTTATGTTTTTTAATAAGATGTATTTCCTTATAGCAACTCATTTATATACATCATATAAAATAAAAAAGCCTTCCCAATTCTGGGAAGGCTTTTTTTGTAACTGGGGGTACTTATTTTGACTGATAAGCCTCAATGGATTTTTTGACAGATCCATGAAAGCTTAAAAGTTCAGCAGCTTTTGTTACATCAATTGACTGTAATTCATCAATGATCATTTTTACACCACGATCAAATAATTTTTGATTTGTTAACTGCATGTTGACCATTTTATTTCCTTTGATGCGACCAAGTTTTACCATGACAGCAGTTGAAATCATATTGAGTACCATTTTTTGTGCGGTACCACTTTTCATTCTCGTACTACCAGTGATAAACTCAGGACCCACTACCACTTCGATAGGGAAGTCGGCATGGGCAGACACTGGACTATTTAAATTACAGCTAATACTACCTGTGGTAATTTGTTGTTGTCTACAAGTTTGAAGTCCACCAATCACATAAGGGGTGGTTCCACTTGCTGCAATTCCTACTACGACATCTAGATTGCTAATATTAAAATCAAATAAATCTTTCCAAGCTTGATCCATATTGTCTTCGGCATTTTCTACCGCCTGAAACATGGCTTGGTGTCCTCCTGCTATGATCCCAATGACTAAATCATTGGGTACCCCAAAAGTGGGAGGGCATTCACTTGCATCTACTAAACCTAGTCTGCCACTTGTGCCTGCCCCGATATAGAATAGGCGTCCCCCATTCGATAACTTTCCCACTATTAAGTCTACCAAAGCCTGAATTGTAGGAATCACTTGCTCAACAGCATAAGCCACTTTCTTATCTTCTGCATTGATATTTTGTAAAATCTCAGTGGTACTGAAATTTTCAATATGATCATAGTTAGAATTCGATTCTGTAATACGTATAAATGACTTATCCATTCAATTTTTTTATTTTAATTAAAAACTAGGGTCTGCTGGTGTGTTTGGATTGCCATCTCTTTCCTTAAATGGATAAGGGAAGAAATTTCTTTTTCTTTCAGTAGTAGCTCTTCCAAAACGACGCATGTCTTCTAGTTTTAATCCTGACATGTACAATTCAATACATCTATTTTTATACACTTCATCTAAAATAGCAGTAGCAGTACTTGCTGTTGAAGCAGCTAATCCTGCCCCCACTTTAAATGGATCTGCAGCAGCTGTTTTAGTAACTACTTTATTCAATTCAGTTAATGCAGATGTTAGATTACTTGTTCTAGCATAAGCTTCTGCTTTGATCAAGGTCATTTCACTTGGCAAATAAACTGGAACGCCTGTTGTAGTTGCATTAAAGAATCCGTTGATTCTATATCTTGGCGCAACAGTTGTATTGATTGAAGTGTAAAATGCAATACGACCATCACCTGTAGTTGGCGCTAAAGCAACTGGCAAACCTAAAGTAGAATCAATCACTTGAAACACGTTATTGGTTGCTGTAGCTGTAGTGAAAACAGGATTTGTACTGATAGCATCATAGTTGAAAGTAGATTTTTTAGTTAAGTCAACTAAATTAGCAGCTGTAATTGCCTCTGCGTATTTACCTGAGAATAACAAATATCTAGCTTTTAATGCATATAAAGTGTTCACATAATCTAAGCCAGGAACTGCATCTGCACTGTAACTTGCACTAATTGGGTTTGCACTAATTTTATTTAATGCGTTATCAATTGTTGCAATAGCAGCCGCGAAACCAGCAGTACGATCAATAAATTGAACGTTTGTGCCAATGCCAGCTGGAACTTTTTCCCATAACATTGACATACTACCTATAGATAAAGCTTTTAAAATGGATGCATGCGCAATTAAGCCACTTGCATATGCTTTATCATTCAATGCTTCAGCAGCAGTGATCACTGAATTTGCATCATAGATTACTTTATTTGAATTGGTCCAAATATTTGCCAATATAGTATTGGTTGCATCTACTGCAGTTCCACCTCGGCTAAATTGGTATTCAGCAACGTTACCTGCATTCATTAAAATAACCTCATTGGTTACAAAACCGTTGGCAGTTGTTAAACCATACACAACGCTTGCACCACCTAATGAGTAAGTTCTTTGTGCTCCTAAGTTCACACCAACTAAACCTCTTGCTGAGCTAAATACTTGGTCGGTTGTGGGTGCGTTTGGATTCACAAAGTCTTTCTTACAACTTGTTAAGGAGATAACCCCTAGCAAGAAAGCGATTTGATATTTATATAGTATCTTTTTCATTTTTCTCTATTTAATTTATTAAGGATTAAAAATCAGCTTTGATACCAAAACTGAAAGTACGTGGGATTGGAGTTGCTCCAAAGTCAATACCTCTTAACAAAGTACTTTGACCTGCTGAGTTCACTTCTGGATCATATCCCTTGTAGTTATCCCATGAAATAAGATTTCTACCACTAAAGTTGATGCTTAAATTATTGATGAATTTAACTTTACCAACATTATAGCTTAATGATATTTCACGTAATTTAATGAAAGAGCCATCATCTACTCTCCATTCTTCAATTGCGTAAACACCACTGATATATCCTCTAGGTATTAAACCTCTTTGTTCTGCTTCAGCAACTGTTCCGTTTCCAACTCCTTGTCTTGTTCTAAAGTCAGCATTGAAAACATCTACACCTTGAACGGCATCTAATTGAGCGCGGAAATTCCATTTCTTGTAAGAAACTTCATTTACTAAACTTGCAGTATAGTCAGGGTTAGGGTTACCAATCACTTTTCTGGTTACACCAGTTGCTGCCAATGGAATTCCTGCAGCGTTGGTTGTAATAGCACCATCTGTACCTCTAGCAAAATAAGTACCATAGAATACACCAATAGGTTGACCTTCTACAATTGCTACTGGAGCTCCAGCATTTGTACTGAACAATGTTAATGCTTGACCAATTTTAATTGCTTTGTTTTCATTGTGGTTGTATATGGTGGTCATTTCCCATTTCAAATCTTTAGTTTGAACAGGAGTAAGGCTTAACATAATCTCGTATCCTTTGTTTTCTAAAGAACCAAAATTGTCTAATAAACTAGCGAAACCATTTGTTGGTGCCAATTGTCTGTTGATCAATAAGTCTGTTACTTTTTTATTGTACACGTTTACTGTTAAACCAACACGGTTGTTGAACATACCTAAGTCCATCCCGTATTCTACTTCAGATTGACGCTCTGGCTTCACGTTCTCATTCGCCAAAGTGCTGCTTGAGTTCAACGCGCTACGTCCTAAGAAAGAATTAGAGCTATAAGAATTAAATCTTGAATAAGCGCCAATACCTGTTAAGTTTCCACTCTCACCATAAGCAACACGAACTTTGAATAAATCAAACGCTTTTGAAAGGCCTAATTGATTCCAAAATTCAGTACTTGAAATGATATAACTAGCACTTGCTTTTGCGTAGGTTTGATTGCGTTGGTTTACACCAAAAACGCTAGATCCATCACGACGTACAGCACCTGTTAAGAACAATTGATTTTTGAATTTAAAGTTCTGTTGTACATACAAACCAGAAACTGAAATTTCACTGCGATCATCTACGCCTGGAATTGGTGTAGATGCACCATTTACTGTTTCAATGAATGGCGCAAAACCTCTTCCTTGTAATAAAGCGTAATTGTTTTTCTCGTATTGTTGAGAATAACCAACTTGAGTTGTAGAATTGATATCATTAGTGATATCAAAGTTGTAGTTACCACTCAAATCGTGGTTGATTTGGAAGAAATGGTTAGATGCAGTACTTGCATAACCATTTTGTGTTGGATCTAAAGTCAATCCGCCACCATAGAATGCTGGATTTGCATTGTAAGCATATGGTGGGATATATGTTGTTCCATTTTGAGCATAGTTGTCGATACCCATTGTATAGTCAAAAGTTAAACCTTTCATTGGTTTTAACTTTAATCCAAAATTGGCTAAAATTCTATTTGTAGATTGTCTTTGTTTGATATCTTCAATAACAGATACTGGATTAATTCTTCCTCTTTCACCAACTGCTTTTATATTTCCATTGGCATCTCTTGTCCATATATCATGGAAGTTACCAATGATGGTTACAGCGTTAGTAGGAGAGAAGAAAGATTGTCCGTCTGGTTTTTCATTTGCACTAGAATTAGTGTAATTCAAACCCATATTCATACTCATCCATTTATTGATTACTTGATCAATATTAGATCTGAAACTGAAACGTTGGAAATCTGTATTCTTAATAATACCTTGGTTATTGTAGAATGAGCCACCAAAATAATATTTTGTTTTATCGTTACCACCACTTACAGACAATGTATTATCTGTACCTGATGCATCACGGAAAATATAATCTTGGTAATCATATCTTTTAACACTTGTAGTATTTGTAAGGAATACACCACCAACTGCAGTAATCACATCCTGTGTTAATGCACCAACTCCATCCGTTGGACCACCGAATTTAGTTGGAGATTGGTTTACATCTAATTTCTTCCTTAATGCGCTACTAATATAAGTGCTAGAGAAACTTACTTTTGCAGCACCAGATTTTCCACGCTTTGTAAATATTTGAATCACACCTGCATTTGCTCTACTACCATAAGTAGCGGCAGCTGCAGCGCCATTTAATACCTCAATTCTTTCGATATCTGCAGGGTTGATATCTACCATTCTGTTTTGACCAATACTACCAACAAAATTACCACCATCATAGTTTGCAGATGTATTTGTAACTCTATTTGTTGCATTGTTGATGATCACACCATCTACAATGTACAATGGCTCAGAAGAAGAAAGCACAGAACTAATACCTCTTAATCTTACTGACATTCCACCAGCAGGGTCACCACTGTTTTGAATAATTTGTGCACCAGCAGTTTTACCTTGTAATGCAGCAAGTACATTTCCTGAAGCACCTTTACCAAGGTCTTCTGCAGAAACACTACTTACATAACTTCCTAATTGACGTTTTGTGGTCCCTGCGGCAGTACCTGTTACCACTACTTCGTCTAATTTTGAATACTGCTCAGTTAATACAATGTTTAATCCAGTAGCCATTCTGCTTGGATCTACATTTAATTCCTGTGCCTTAAATCCAACACCACTAGCTACTAATGTAATAGTGTTGTTGTTGTTTAATTTCAAAGTAAATCCACCTAAATTATCAGAAACCACACCATTTCGCGTGCCTTTGATATTGATAGAGATACCTTCAATGCCACTGTTGTCTTTTTGATTCGTCACTCTACCGCTAACAATAGTTTGAGCGATTGTGTCGATACAAAAACCAGACAGCAAAACCAAAATCATCATAAGCTTTGCTAAATGTAGCTTGCTTGTTTTTTTGAGTCTCATAACTGATTTTTTAATATTAATAAATGGTTAATCCCTTGTGTTTAAATGGCAACAGTGTTGGATCATTAGGATCTAATTCTGTAATTAAAATATCAATCTCGTCGAGGTTGGCTACTTTAATTTTTTGCTGAGAATTTAATTTCTCAGAAATGCCGATGCAAATTGTTTTTTTGGAAGCTTTAATCATTGCCTTTTTAATTTGAACTACTTCCCAGTCATTTTCACTGAGTCCAAATTGAGTGTCTAAAGAATTGATACCCAGAATACATAAATCTGCTTGTATGGATTCAATAGTTTGAACAGCACTAGCACCTGTCGTTAACATGGAGTCTTTTGAAACTTTATCACCAATCATGACCACTTCGATACTAGGGTGGTGTGCAAATTCAATAGCAGCGTTTAGACTACAAGTAAAAAACGTGGCATTTAAATTTGGGTCTAATGATTTTGCAAATTCTAAAATGGATGTTCCGCCTGAAGTTAAAATATACATACCACTTTGAACCAGTGTGGCAGTTTTTTGTGCGATGATATGCTTGTCCTCTAAATTATACACCATCTTTCTGTCGAATGCTGTATGGAATGATTTACTAAGGGCGCCGCCATGCACTTTAATTAGTTTATCCTCTTGTGCAAGTTCTTGTAAATCCCTCCTGATGGTATCATCAGACACACCCATTTTATTGCTTAAATCCGCACATAAAATTTTATTATGCAGGTCTAATTGGTGTAAAATGAATTCCTGACGTTCTTTCTTCAGCATTATGCGGTTATTAGACCATTAAAATAGGCAAAAAACCGCAAATACGAACGAATGTTAATAAAATTGGCCTAAATGTGAATTCTACGTCTTACTCAAAGTATTTAAAGCATCCACAAATACATCTAACTCCTTGGTGGTGGTGTATAGGTTAGGTGTAATTCTGCATCCTTGCACATTGGCATAATCAATGGCTACTGTAAATACTTTATGCTCCTTCAATAAACGCTCCGCTAAAATAGCTGGTTTCATATTTTTGATACCTACATTGCTAATGGCACATGAACGATCAGGCGTAGTTGGGGTATTTAAAATAATATTAGGGACGTCTTTGACTTTGCTTGTCCAATATTGTTGCAGGTACCTTAATCTTGCTTCCTTCTTAGCTGGCCCAATCATTTGATAATAGGCAATGGAATCTGGTATGGTTAAGTCTGTATGCACGGGATGGGTTCCGGTATGGTTGATACGTTTAATTTTATTAGGATCCTTTTCATTATCTGCAAATAACGGCCATATATTTTTAATATGTTCTTTTTTTGCAAAAAGTATGCCTGCACCCAATGGCACGCTCAAACATTTATGCAAGGAAGCTGCATAATAATCGCAACCTAAATCAGCAATGCTAAACTGGATATGTGCAAATGCATGCGCACCATCTACTATCACCTGAACGCCATATTGGTGGGCCATATCACTGATTTTTTTGATCGGTAATATTTGACCAGTGATATTAATCATATGACTCACTAATATGACTTTAGTTTTTGGTGTGATGGCATTTTTATAAAGTGCTACAATCTCGGCATCGTCTTTTGGATGATTGGGTACAGAGATCATTTTATTCACTACACCATGTCTTTCGCTCACTAATTTAAACATATCTAACATGGCACCATAATCTTGTTCCGCCATGATAGCTTCGTCACCAGCCTGCCAATGTATACCACCAATGATAGTATCTAAAGACTCAGTGGTATTGCGAGTAATGATTAATTCTTCGGGGCTGCAACCTGCAATCTCGGCCAAGGCTATCACAGATTTTTGTTTATTCTCCCATTGCACCGTGCGCATATAATAAGAGCCTTGGTAGTTGATTTCTTTGATATGCTCGATATATTTATTCAGAATAGGTTGTGGCAGAAAATTATAATAGCCATTTTCTAGATTAATATAGTCTGGCTTTAATATGTATTGTTGACGAATCTGCTCCCAAAATGCATTGTCCTCTGCAAGCGCTAGGGGAGATTGTGCTTCATGGTTAGCAAAGGCTTTTACCATCCCATCCAATCCCAAAGGCATAGCAATTCCTGTTAATACAAGGTCTTTGATGAATTGTCTCTTTTGCATAAGGCTATATTTAGGTATTAAATTCCGATTTATTTTACTGTTATCAAAATAAAATATGGTTTGAGGTATAAAATTGGATAAAAGGTGAATGATAATGCAGGCTTTTACTTAAATTGATTGTTCAAATCATCAAAAGACCAACTATGAAAAACTTAGTTATGAAAGGGTTCATCCTTGCAGCTGTGATTCCATTTTCAGTTATGGCTCAATTAGACCCTGCAACGATTCAAAAAATCAGAACAGAAGGTTTGGAAAAATCTCAAGTAGTGGATATCGTGTTTAACTTAACAGATAAAAGTGGTAATAGATTGGCGAATTCAGAAGGGTATGCTAGAGCTGCTAATTATGCTAAAGATGTATTAACTAAAAATGGGGCAGTAAATGCAAGTATTGAACCTTGGGGTGAATTTGGAAAAGGATGGGATTTAGAGAAAATGTATTTTGCGATGACCGCACCTTATTATAAACCATTATTAGCTTGGCCTAAAACTTGGACGGCAGGCACCAATGGATTAAAAAATGCAACCATCCTTGTAGTAGATGCAAAAGACTCTATCACATTACAAGCTTATAAAGGACAATTAAAAGGGAAAATCATTATTTTAGATCAAGAAAATAACTATAAGCAAAGTTTTAAAGCAGACGCTGAAAGATATACCGACGAAGCCTTAGCTGCAATGGAATCTGCAGCAGCACCAGCAATATCAAGAACACCAGATACGGCGCAACAAAGACGTATGCGTGAGATGCAAGCTCAAAGATCAGGTCCTCAAAGAGTCCTTAATTTATTAAAGGCAATGGCAGTAGAAGAAGGTGCAGTTGCGATGTTAACAACGGCTACAAGAAACCATGATGGTACTATTTTTGCACAAGGGGGTGGTGCGTATAAAGGAACAGATCCTGCAAATTTTTTAGATTTGGCCATGTCTGTAGAAGACTATAATACTTTTTTAAGATTGGCTAAATCTGGTACGACTGTTAAAGCGGATTTGGATGTTAAAACTAAATTTCATACCAAGGATTTACAAGGCTACAATGTAATTGCAGAAATTCCTGGAACCGATCCATTATTGAAAGACGAAGTCGTGATGATTGGTGCGCATTTAGATTCATGGCAGTCAGGAACAGGTTCAACCGACAATGCATCTGGATCGGCAGTGATGATTGAGGCAATGCGTATTATCAAAGCAGCAGGCATTGATCCTAAAAGAACCATCCGCATTGGATTATGGAGTGCAGAGGAGGAAGGCTTATTAGGTTCTAGAGCTTATGTAAAAAATACATTTATGGATTCGAATAACCAACCAAATGCAGCGCATCAAAAATTCTCTACCTATTTTAATATCGACAATGGCACTGGAAAAATCCGTGGAATCTATGCACAAGGCAATACTGCTGCAGCAGCAATTTTCAAAACATGGTTAGCGCCTTTCAACGATTTGGGTGCTAAGACGGTGACTTTGAGCAATACTGGAAGTACAGACCATATTGCATTTGATGGAGTTGGCTTACCTGGCTTTCAGTTCATTCAAGATCCTATTGAATACAGCACTAGAACACACCATAGCAATATGGATGTCTACGACCATTTAATGCTGGATGATTTAAAACAAATTGCAACAATTGTGGCTACTTTTGCTTTAAATGCGGCACAGCAAACAAATTTGATGCCTAGGAAGTAATATTTTGATTGAATGAAACCATTATTTTTTTTAGTAGTCTGCTTTTTTTGGATCGGAGGTTTTACGCATGTAGTTGCTCAAAAACTTGAGATAGATTTAAGGTCAGACAGTTCTAACAAAAAGTATTTTGTAGGATTGGCAATCAGGGATGATAGCTTCACTGGTCATGCTTTTGTTATTTTGTATCAACAAGATCAAAAGGATACTGAAAAAAAAGACTTCAAAGTATATGGGTATTATCCAAAAAGAATCGCCAATATTCCAATTCCTATTGGGGTAGTCAAAAATGATTCTAATTGTTTAAAACATATTCCTCCAAATGGGGACTTGTATTTTATTGTAGATGAAGCAGCTTATTTTGAAGCAAAAACCGTGGTGGAAAGATGGACGGCAAATCCTCCTACATTTACTTTAATATTGAATTGCATTGATATGCTGGACGAAGTGGCCATGTCAATAGGGGTGAACTTGCCATCCAGGTATAATACCATTAAATCTTTGGTGCCGGAATATTACATGAAGTACCTGTATAAGAAGCTTAGTTCTCCAAAAGGAATTGTGTACAATAAAAAGTATCGGATTAGATTGGTAGACAGTCCAAATTCAATCGAAATGATTGCAAAAAAGCCCACAAAAGTAATAGGTCAATATATGCCGGAAACGCCCAATTCAAAATGGATCCTGCAGACTTTAAAATAATTTATTGATACATGCCCTTACTTTTTGAACCAGAAAACCTACTGCCAAAAGACGGGATTGCCATCTACCATGGGGTTGTATTCAATGAAATAGAGGCGACTCGAATTTGTAAGGATTTATTGGATACCATCCCTTGGAAACAAGACGAAGTGGTGATGTTTGGTAAAAAAATCATGACCAAGCGAAAAGTGGCTTGGTTTGCAGATGCCGGCATTACCTATACTTATGCAGGCGTAAAAAAATCAGGATTACAATGGACCGAACCCTTACTTGATATCAAACAAAAAGTAGAAGCCATCACCGGGGCTAGGTACAATGCCTGTTTACTCAATTTATACCATGAAGGAGAAGAGGGTATGGGATGGCATAAAGACAATGAAAAAGAAATCGTTGCGGAATCCTCCATTGCTTCGGTGAGCTTAGGAGCAGCAAGAAAATTTGCTTTTAAACATGCCACCACCAATGAACGTTTAGACATTGAACTAGCCAATGGCTCATTGCTAGATATGAAAGGGTCGATACAAGGGCATTGGTACCATTCATTGCCTAAGACAACCCGCATTAAACAAATGCGTATTAATTTGACGTTTAGGTTGATGCATGCGCAACCCTAAATTGTTCCCAATCCACCATCTGGAACATATTTATAGGTGAAGTAGTTTGTATTTATTATTTTTTTATTAATTTATGGTTCTATTAAAATAATACCCTCTTTTTTGGATCTCTAAAATATTTTTTTGTATCAAAAAGATATATATATTTATTACATAAAAAATTAACAAATGAAAAAAATGATGCTAACAATAGTCGTTTTATTTGCTATTGTTTCTTTAAATGCACAACAAACTTATATTAAATATGAGTTTATGAAAGAGCTACCTGGTCAAGACTATCAAAAATTAGAACAGTCTTGGGTCAACTACCACAAAGAGCTTATAAAAGCTGGTGCGATAAACTTGCATAGAGTTTGGAAAGTATTGCCAGGAAGCAATGTTGACTATGACTATATTGTAACTACAAGTTATAACAGCTATGCTGATGCACTAGGTTTAGGTAAAAGTATATCTACAGATGAGTTTAAGGCAAAATACCCCGAAGATTATAAGATAATGGCTAGTTCTACATTGTCAACAAGAACAATGGTAAGGAGTTTAATTCTTAAACTAGATTTAGGCTTGAGTGATCCTACTTTTCAAATGGTTCCAGGGAAAAGTATTGGGAATATGGTGTTTATAAAGTCAAAGAATGACAAATATGTAGATGCTGAAATCAAATTTAGTAAGAAATGGCATCAAAATATGATTGACAAAAAAGGGAAAGATGCTTTTTATTTTTCAAGTGTAGTAGGTGGTGGTGGTATAGATGTGGATATTTCAAATATCATATCGCATGTATTCAAAAATATTGATCAATTTTCTACACCAAGTGCATCAGATTTAAAATTTACACCTCAGGATCAAATTGATTTCGATCAATTAGTAACCTATAGAGATTTGAAAAGGTCAATTATGTTATTGAATGTAATGAATATCGAAAAATAAAATCTTTTTTATAAAAATCAAATAAAAATCATGAAAAAAACAATCCTAGTAGCAATGCTTGCTACAACTATTTTCGCTTGTTCAACACCAGGCGAAAAAACTACAACTGAAACTGTTGCTTCAACATCTAGTTGTGTAAAAGAAGGTCCAGATGTTGATTTAATGAACAAAGCGATCAAAGCCTATAGCGCTGGTGATTGGGCTACATGGTCATCTTGCTTTAGTGATACAGCTAAATCATGGCATAACGATGATTCAGTTGGATTGAGTGTAACTGAAAGAGTTGAAATGTTTAAAAAACAAAGAGAAGGATTTGAAAGTGTGGATGCTGGTACACCTAATTATGAGGTAGTAACTGTAGTAACAGATGACAAACAATACGAAGGATTCAAATGGGGTCATGCTTGGGTGACTTTTGTTGCTAAGACGAAGGCTGGTCAAACAATGAAGACTCGTGCTTTTGCTGCTTTTGCAATCAAAGACGGAAAACTTCATTGGGAGCAAGTAATTTATGATGCTAAATAAAAAATAAATTTATGAAAAAAACAATTTTAGTAATGGCAACTGCCATTTCATTATTTGCTTGTACAAATCCACAAGCAACAACAAGTACTAATTCAGATGATGCAATGATGGCTGAATTCAAAGAAAATTCAAAAGTGGTAGAAGCAGGCTTTAAAGCCTTCGCTAAAAATGACTTAGCTGAATTTGCAACCTATTTTGCTGACTCTTCTAAATTTCATGCACCAGGCATTAATGATACAGTAGCTTTAAGTAAGGCTGAATTATTAGAAAGACTTGCCAATTTCCATAAAATAATTAAGAATATTAATCCAGTAGTTGAAGTTATTTTACCTGGATTGGATACGGCTTCATTAAAGCCAGATGGAAGTGTAAGAACTTATGTAAGATGGCAATCTGAATCAGCAGTAAACGGTTCAAAATTTAATCAAAAGTTCTATGCCGTTTATAAATTCAATAAAGATCATAAAATTATTGATGCAGAAGAATTTTTTGATGTATCTGGATTTATTAGTGCTGCTACAGCACCAAAGCAATAAGCGTTTAAAGTTGGTATAAAATACGAAGAAAGGGCCCTTAGCAATAAGGGTCTTTTTTTTATTTGAATTTTTTAAACGAAAAAGCCCCTAACTCATTGAAAGCTAAGGGCTTTTGCGGACCGGACGGTGCGTTCTCACTTAACTCAAACTCCTCTCAAACCACCTAAATCATCAGATATAAAGGCGTTATAATTATACTTTTCTTGTCATAACAGCCCCAATTAAGTTTAAATAGGGGGTAGTAGCTACGGATTCTGCTACATATTTTATATTGATTATATATCTATCTTTATACTACCCCCCCCTAATAATTTATTTTAAATGAACTTCAACACCATTTTTCCTTTCAATCACATGCGTAGCATTATTTCATTTTTTATTGTATATTTTTTTGTCCTTAATGTTAATGCACAAAGTAGTATTCAATTTAAGGCTACATCAATAAGGCCTGGGGACTCTTGTGTAGTCATTATTCAAAAAAGCGCAGAACATTTTTACCAAAAAAAATTAATTGCAGGTAATGATAGTACTGTTTCTTATACTTTTAATAGTATTTCTAATGGTAAATGGGCGTTAAAAATTGATGCTACTGGATATTATTTTCCATCTACGAAAGTTTTTGAACTAACAGATAAGAGCATATTAGTTGAAGCTAGATTTGTTTTAATCACACTTGCTAATACTGTAGATTATTTTTATAAATGGGAAGATGATAGCAGTTATTTAGGGCATGCGCAACAAAGTTATATAAATGGTCAGCCTGATTTTAAAGTTATTAATGATCCAATAAAAGTTCCTGATGATTTTTCAAGTATCAACCTTATTAGTATATCTGGTATCGCTTTATCAAATAAACTGACAAGTTGGTCATCTGAGGATGCGTATCGATTATATCAAATGGTAAAAAGAGTTCCCTTATTGAATTCAAATAAGGGATTAGGTTCTACAAGTATTGCAATTGTAAATTCAGTATGGTATATAACAGATGATGAAGTGGTAGATGATGTTTCAATTACTCTAGTAAACGGTATTAAATATGTTACTATTTCTAGGAAGGCTTTTGTATATGCTACACCTTTAATTGCTGAGTTAGATGGTATAAAAGGCAGATTTTTTTCAAAAAGGTTATACAATGCTGTTATTTCTTTTGCAACTAATTTTGGTAATGATGCAAGTGCAGTTTCGACTGTTGCAAATCAAAATTTTGGCATAAAGTTCTTAGATCCAGGTGCGGAATTAAAGAATTTAATGAATGAGGATCCAAGTAATTTTCAGTCATTTTCGGCGTTTGAAAAACTAACTATTTTGTCAATGTTTGAGGAATTGCCAGATGGCATGCATGCGCAAGCAAATTTGAAATATATTGTTCACAGAATAGCAGGTCAAGATAACCCAAAATATCCTTCTGCGGCAGCCATTGCATGGACTGGAATACAAACCATTGAATTTATGCAGAAAGCCTTCAATACATCTGATTTTGGGGCTATTCAAAGATTGATACTACATGAAAAGACACATTTTCTATGGGCAGGATTATTTGAGCAAAAGTTAAAAGATGATTGGTCTGTACTTGGAGGTTGGTATTTGGATCCAACTGCTCCATCAGGATGGTCTACTACAAAAACAACTGAGTTTGTTTCTGCATATGCACATGCATTAAATCCAAATGAGGATATGGCAGAGTCAGTTGCGACTTATGTTACGAATCCCAATTTATTATTGTCTAGATCAATTAGGAAATATGAGTTTATAAGGGATAGAGTAATGTTTGGCACAAGGTATGTTTCAATGATAAGAAAGGATTTGACTTTTACAGTTTACAATTTAATGCCAGACTATAATTATCCTGGAAAGATAGAAGGAGTTAACATTAGTGTTGTTGGCTTGCCAAATGAAGATAAAAAATTAATAATTGAATTGAAAATTCATGCTATTGATTCAACAAAAGATGGTGCTTCCTATGGGTATACAAGAATTTCTAGCTCTATTGGAACATTTTTTGACATGTATTTAAATCAAGTTGCTGGTAATCCATTTTTGCTTCGAGGGGAAATTACAATTACAAAATTTGCAAAAAATGGATATTGGACTGTTAATCAAATTATGTTATCAGATGCTGTAGGCAATAAAAGGTATGAGAATAATAATACTTTTGGATTAAAGATTTTTATTAATAATCCACAAGAAGATCTATTACCTGCAAAATATAAAGAAAGTACATTGAGCCTTTCTCTTGGCAACTCTAAATTTTCTAGTTTTGCTACTTATGAAACTCTTGATGGTAAAAATTATCAGTATTTACAAGCAAAATTTGATGTAGTTGAAAAAAATTCAATTTCATACATTGGATTAAGTTTTGCAATGCCAACAAACCAAAAAGGGGTTTACAAAGAACTTCAATTTGGAGTTTTATCTGGGGATACAAATTATGTAAAAAGGGATCAAATTAATAAAGAATTATCCCACATAACATATAGGTATCCAATTCCTGAATATTACCCTACAGGATATTATCCTATAACACAGATATTTCTTAGAGATGAAGCACAGAACGAATTCAGAGAAACCTTCATGAATGATACAACTGGGTATAAGGTTAATGGAAATCAACAAAAGCATGTTAGGGATAGTATTCTTATCAAAACTAGTTTTCCTGATTATTTACCTCCAATATTGGATCTTAATGCAATTACCATTGCTGCAACTCCAACTAATCCCTTAGCCCCAAATGGTGAGACATTATTTGAAATGGAATTTTTTGCCAAAGACTCCTCTGAATTTATAGGACATGAAGCTGGACTTCAAAATGGATATTATGTTTTAAGAGATCCGCAAGGAAAACAATTTGGATTTTCTATGCAAGGTGATTTTGATAATAATAATTTTTATTATTTATTAGAGGATCCTTTTGGGAATCCTGGATTGTGGAGAAAATACAAAGTAAAAACACTTTTGCCTAAAGGTTCCGCGCCTGGATTATGGGGTGTGGAGTCTATATTTTTAAATGATAGGGCTCAGAATTCAAAATATTTCAATTTTGTAGAATTGGTAAGATTTGATCTAGAGAAAGCAGACTCTTCATTATTAGTTAATCCTACAATTCAAATTCTAGGTAAAAAAGTGAATGCAAAAACAGTTGATTCCCTATCTATATCAATAGCTTGTAAAAATTGTACAGGTAAATTATATAGGGCTAGATTTTACAGTAATATGGGTGGAGAGTCTGTTTTGTCTGAGGGTATAATGAAAGCAGATTCAATAGTCGTAAAGAATATTAATTTGAGAGGTGTAAACGACGGGGTATTATATGCTACAATTTTTATACTTGATACCTCAAAAGTACTATTAGGTATAGGAAAGGCGGAGTATAAAAAGGATGTAATAATTCCTAAGTCTGTATTGTTTAAAACTAACATGTCAAACTTTGGCAAAAGTAATATAGACTCTCTATTGTTAGAAATTAAGGTTAGTGAAAAAAATCTTCAATATAATTTAGTTCTAACTCAAAATACAATAACTAAAATAAATTCAATTGCGTCTCAAAATCCTTACACAGGCGATGTAAACACAATGGCCACATCGTCTGCTTTTAAAGTTGGAGATTCTATTATTTTATCTGGACAGATTTCTGATTCAATTGCCAAATTGAGTAAAATAGTTTTATCAAATTTTGAAGATGGTTTAATTAGTATAAGAATTAGTTATACCGATTCTTCTGGAAATCAGAGTGAACCTATGAGTTCAATAATCTATAAGGATACCAAAGACCCGATAATAACAATCAAAAAAACAAGTATCACTGATTTAAGAGCAATATATACTATTGAATCAAATGAATATTTATCAAATTCATTGATAAAGGATAGTTTAAAAATTAATATTGGTAAAATAGATTCAATTGCTAAAGTTGGTAATAAACTATATAATATTTTTATTACACGAGTATGCAACGATACTTTAATTTTAACTCTTAAATCTAATTCATTATTAGATACAGTTGGTAATAAAAATATTACTACTTCACTGAATAGTATTGAAAAATTGATACCAATAGCGCCTGTAATAAGTGATACAAATTATTGTAATAATGCTAGTTCTGATACTATAAGATTAAATGCAAGTAGTGGTGCTACCTTATTATGGTATGGTACTAATGCAACTGGAGGAACAGGAAGTAGCACCGCCATTAAACCAAGCACTACAACTGTTGGAACTGCTAATTATTATCTCAGTCAAATTATAACAACCACAGGTTGTGAAGGACCAAGATCCAAGGTAGTAGTAACAATAAAACCAATTCCAGGCGCTCCTACCTTATCAAGAGACACTGCTAACTACTTATTATCAGGTGCAATGGGAACTACATGGTATAAAGATGGTTCTGCGATTACAGATACGGCGCAAAAGTATAAACCAACTGCCGCTGGATCCTACACGGCAAAAACAACAACCAATGGTTGTACAAGTATCATGAGCGCACCCTACTACTACTTAGTAACCGATATCATAAACCTAAGCAAAGATGAGTTTATCAAACTAGCACCAAATCCATTTATCAATCAACTCATCTTTGATTTTATAGTGAAGGGGTATCAAAGATTAAATTTAGAGGTATTTGATATAGCCAGTGGAACAAAGGTTGCAAGTCAGCCCAATTTAACTGCAGGCAGTAGAATAACATTAGGTCACTTATCCTCAGGTGCCTATGTGATTAGGGTAACCTCAACTGACAATAAAATATCCTATCAATTTAAGATGGTAAAACTGTAACTATCTCTTGAAGAGTTATGTGATTTTGAAACCTGATCTAAACTGATGCTAAAATAGGGTAGAAAGAACCTGTTTGCTACACTTTCTGCTACAGGCATAAAATAACCCATTGAAAATCAATGGGTTAAGTGTTTTAAAGCGGACCGGACGGGACTCGAACCCGCGACCTCCGCCGTGACAGGGCGGCATTCTAACCAACTGAACTACCGATCCAAGAACTCCGTATCTAGTTTCCT
>Ga0304730_1000910_pt1 | contig 23620 bp, 26 predicted proteins | sample M_130628_MF_Meta_FD_190474 | JGI IMG/M metagenome (GOLD analysis project Ga0304730, IMG submission 190474) | Freshwater microbial communities from Lake Montjoie, Canada to study carbon cycling - M_130628_MF_MetaG (v2) (version 2) | ecosystem: Environmental > Aquatic > Freshwater > Lake | place...
CTTACCATATTTTAATATGCTCTCGACCAAAAAATCGGCTCAAACACCCGTCTTTATTGCCTTTTTTCCTTTCATCACGATTCCAACTGCAAAATCCGGGTTAAACCATTTTTATAAATACGTAATGGAAATAAAAAATTCATGTTTAAAAACCATTAAAATGGTTGATTAAAAGTTCAATGTGTTTATAGCCCACGGTTTCAACCGTGGGTTAAAAAATAGGATGTCTTGTAATGGTTTCAACCATTTATTTATATTTTCGGAAATTCAATTTAGGCTTTATTTTTATTTTGGGTGACCCAGTGCGGAAAACAGGAAAGGTTTAAATCGCTACGCTGGTTTAATGTTTAATGGTTTAAAGGTTGTAGTTATTTCCGTTTTTATATTATTTTATTTATAAAAAACTTCGTGCCTTCGTGCCTTTGTGTCTTCGTGCCTTCGTGTTTCAACTCCCTTCCCCCTTGGGGGATTGAGGGGGCTACAAAAACCAATCATACATTTCATTCAATGTTAACTTCTGTTTCTCTGTTTCATTAACATCTTTTGCAATGATCCCAGATTTAAACATTAATAAACGGTTTCCATATTGTAAAGCATCTTTTAAACTATGCGTAATTAATACAATGGTAATGCCAAGCGTGGCGTTAATTTCTTTTGCCAGTTCCATAATTTTTTGAGCAGATTTAGGATCCAAAGCTGCAGTAGGCTCATCCATTAACAACACATCCGTTTTGTCCATAACGCCCATGAGTAGGGTAAGGGCTTGTCGTTGTCCACCCGACAAACTTCCCATGGGTTGATTTAGTTTATCTTCTAAACCCATGTCTAGCTTTTTTATTTTTTCGCGCACCAATTCCACGAAATCATTATCAATACCAATTTTCATGGTTTTGTTAGAAGAACGCAAAGCCGCCAATCTGAAGTTTTCTAAAATAGATAAATCGGGTGCCGTTCCGTTTGCGGGGTTTTGAAATACCATCGAAATCCATTTGCTGCGCTCGTGACCTGGCAATTGTGTAATGTTGTTTTCATTAATAAAAATTTTTCCAGCAGTTGCAAAAAAACTACCTAAGATTAAATTAAGTAAGGTTGATTTTCCACTGCCATTTGAGCCAACAATTACAACAAAAGACCCGGCTTCTATTTGTAATGAAACGTTTTTCAATGCCGATACTTCATCAACATTTCCTGCATTAAATACCTTGGATACATTTTCAATCCGAATCATGATTGTTTTATTTTTTTACCAAACGTTGGCTGATTTTTGGCAGTGCTACGATTAACAAAACAAATACCGCGGTTACCATTTTTAGCATATTGGGATCTACACCAATGGATAATGTAAACGCCAATACAAACTGAAATACAAAGCATCCGAAAACCACTAAAAGTATTTGTCCGCTTATTTTTTTAATATTAAACCATTGCTTTAATGTATCCGCAATCAACACAGAACCAAGCCCTGTAATGACAATACCAATGCCCATATTGATATCCGCAAAACCCTGATATTGCGCCACTAAAAATCCGCTTAATGCGGTAAGTGCATTTGCCAGCGCCAATCCTATAATTTTTATACGATCGTTATTAATGCCCAACGCTTTTGTCATGATGGGATTGTTTCCGGTAGCGCGCATGGCCAAACCAAAATCGGTTTTGAGTAAATAAATGATGAAGTAAATTAAAATAGATACGATTAAAACAGCGATGATCAATTGATTTAATTGTGCATTTTCAAAAAAGGAAATGACATCAAAAATAGATAGCGTGTTGATGAGTGGAATATTTGATCGCCCCATCACCAATAGGTTAATAGAATACAAAGCAGTCATAATTAAAATACCAGAAAGCAATGCATCAATTTTTAATTTGGTGTGGATGAAACCGGTGCAAGTGCCCGCAATAGCGCCGGATAACATGCTTATGGGTAATACAACATACAAGGGCAAATTATTGCTAATTAAAACTGCGGTAATGGCTGCACCCAAAGTATAACTTCCATCTGTGGTAATGTCTGGGATATTAAACACTTTCATGGAAATGAAAATGCCCATCGCCATTGGTCCGAGGCATAAAGCCAATTGCAAAGCCGTTAGGTAAAACTGACTCATTATTTTATGGCTTTAAAATCTGCAGGGATAATGATGTTGTATTTTTTTGCCACATCCGCATTGTAAACTTTATTTCGTTTTTGTACAAATTCCCAATGTAAGTTAGAGGTAGATTTCGATTTTAAATATTCTGCAGCTTGCAAACCTGATTGAAATCCCCATTGATAAATATCGGCACCAAATGCAGCAAGGGCACCACGTGCAACTAATCCTGCTTCACTGGTTAATATAGGCACATTAGCTTGATTGCAAGATTTTACGATGGTTTCAAAAGATGAAAAAACCGTATTATCGGGATTCGCAAAAAACACATCAATTTGATTAGACAATAAAGATTGTGTAACGAGTTGTACATCAGCAGAAGTATTCACTGGAAGTGCAATCAATTCCATATTATCCGCTTCGGCGCGTTTTTTAATGGCGTTCATGGCTTCAACGGATTGAGGTTCGCTCTGATTAAAAATCATTCCAACTTTTATTTTCTGATTTTTAGGTTTGATAAGTGTGGAGATAAGTCCGAATGAGGTATCGATATAACCAAGTGTTTCTCCGGTACCGAATAAATTTTTAGGCTCGTTTCCCGAAGCATCATTCAATTTCATCAAAGTAGGTGTGCCGCTCACCATCATAAACACTGGAATTTCTTTTGTGTTTTGAATGGCTGTGATGGTGGATAATGTGGGGCTGGTGGCGATGAGCGCGGGTTGTTGCGCAATCATGTATTTTGTAATTTGAGTAAGCGTTGGAATGTCGCCTTGAGCATTTCTATAAATAACTTTTACAGTTCCTTTTTTTTCATCGAAACCATTTTGTTGTAGCGCATCAAAAAAACCTTGCTTGGCCTGAGCGATGGTATTGTCTTGAAAGGCATCAATAAAGGCAACAACAGGGACGCTGGATTTTTTAGAATTACATCCAGTAAAAAAACAAACTACCAACAAAGCATAAAGAATCGATTTCATAAAAAGCAGCGTTTAAAATTTTATAGAAACCAAAGATAACGAACATCGTATTTGATGAAATAAAAACAAGAGAAACTAAATAGGAATTAATTTAACATATGTATTAAATAAAACTTCTTATTTTTAAAACATGCCCAAAAACAAATCTGCAGTATCCAGGTATTATGTAATCGATGTCTGTCTGGTGAATAAATTAAAACCATTTCCAACCATTGAGGATTTAGCAAAAGCTTGTTCAGAAAAAATCAGGGATGGGATATCTACATCAACCATAGAAAAAGACATTCGTGAGATGAAAATGGCGCGGCCGATTGGCTATGATGCGCCAATAGAATACAGTAAAAAACACAAGGGATATTTTTATGCGGAACAGGGATTTTCCATTTCAGCATTACAATTGGCGGATGAAGAATGGGAAGGGTTGAAGTATGCGGCTAATTTGTTGAATCAATATGCGGAGATACCCATTTTTAAGGATTTCAGACAAGCCATTCAAAAAATCAATACGAGATTTAATTTATTGATAGATATGGATGAAACTGATTCAGATAAGTTTGTGCAATTTGAAACGGGCATTGCAATGAATGGTTATGAATGGATTGCAACAATATATCCGGCATTGCGCAACCGTTGGTTATTGAGTATTGGTTATGAAAATATTTATAAAAATGAGGTTAAGAAATATATTATTCAGCCTGTGTTATTAAAAGAGCATCGCAACAAATGGTATGTAATTGGATGGGTAGAAGCGCGAAAAGATTATTTGACTTTTGCCTTAGAAAGAATACAAGACATTCAGCCAATAGAAAAAAAGCAAAAGCATCGGATTGATTTTAATCCGGATAAATTTTTACAACATTCGGTTGGCATTATGGAAGTAGATTCGATACCAGAAAAAGTTGTATTGACAATAACTGCCCCTTATCATAAGTTGTTGCAACTGGAGCCTATGCATCGTTCTCAAAAAATTATCGAGCAGAAAGAAAGAGAAATAAAGGTTGAAATTCAAGTAAATATTAATGAAGAGTTGTGTAAAAATATTTTGTCGTTTGGACCTTATTGTAAGGTATTACAACCACAGAAACTCAAAAAACAAATCCAAGAATTGATAATTAATATGAACAATTTGTATAAATAAGTTGTTTTTAAAACTTAAATCGAACGTTTTTTCCTCAAAAAATCTTGTATAAAAAACTTAGTAAATTGTGCTAAATAAATTAGTTTAAATAAATTAAACCCCTTAGTTTTGTATTCAAATAAAAAAATTAGATACATCAATTAAAACAAAAAACATGAGCAACACAGAAAAATTAAAAGCGCTAAAGCTTACCATGGACAAGATTGACAAGGACTTTGGAAAAGGTTCTGTAATGATGATGAATGAAAAACCTATAACGGAGCAAGGGGTTATTTCAACAGGATCAATTGGTTTGGATGTGGCGTTAGGAATTGGGGGTTTGCCGAAAGGGCGTGTTATAGAAATTTATGGTCCAGAGTCGTCGGGTAAAACCACCTTGGCAACACATATTATAGCGGAAGCGCAAAAAAAGGGTGGAATTTGCGCGTTTATAGATGCGGAGCATGCTTTTGATAGTGCTTATGCGCAAAAGTTGGGTGTAGATATTGATAACCTTTTGATTTCACAACCGGATTATGGAGAGCAAGCATTAGAAATTGCGGATAGATTAATATTATCTGGCGCTTTGGATGTTGTGGTTATAGATTCAGTAGCAGCCTTGGTTCCAAAGAGTGAATTGGAAGGAGAAATGGGAGATAGCAAAATGGGTTTACATGCAAGATTGATGAGTCAGGCGTTGAGAAAATTAACGGCAACGATTTCTAAAACAAACAGCTGTTGCATTTTTATCAATCAATTGAGAGAGAAGATAGGGGTGATGTTCGGAAATCCAGAAACAACAACAGGCGGAAACGCTTTGAAGTTTTATGCGTCAGTTCGTTTGGATATTCGTAGAATGACACAAATCAAAGATGGCGATGAAATTGTAGGTAATCACATTAAAGTTAAAGTGGTAAAAAATAAAGTGGCACCTCCATTCCGTCAAGCAGAATTTGACATTATATATGGCGAAGGAATTTCTAAAGTGGGTGAGATTATTGACATGGGAGTAGAATTGGGCATTGTTCAAAAAAGTGGCAGCTGGTTTAGCTATAATTCGGATAAATTAGGACAAGGTCGCGAATCGGTAAAACAACTGCTAATCGATAATCCTGGAATGGCCAATGAAATAGAAGGAAAAATCAGAGAGAAGATAAAAGAAATGGCGGCGCAGTAATTTTTGTTGAAGCAAAATTGAATTGCCGAAATGTAAAGCATTTCAATTTCTTGGCTATTTTTTGTTTCAATCGCTTTGTTATACTTGCTTGATTGCGAGCTTAGCGTGAAACAAAGAAGGTTTCAATCGCTACGCTGGTTTAATAGTTTAAGGGTTTAAGGTTTGAAGCTCTTTCCATTTATTAGCTTTTTTGTTTTTGTAAAAAACCTTCGTGCCTTTGCGCCTTCGTGCCTTTGTGTCAAAAAATGCTGCAAGCATTTAAACTTCGTGGCTTTTATGACCAATTCAATTTGTAAAAAATAAAGCAGATGCTTTTTAAAAAATAGTGCAACGTTTATTATGTTGTATTTTTTGGGTTAGTTAAGTAATAAACCGTCTTTTTCTAAGGACGGTTTTTTTGTAGAACGGCCCCCTCGATCCCCCAAAGGGGAAATTGGAAGTTTTCATATGTAGGGGTTGAAAATCTTCAACCCCTGCATTTGGACAAACACCCTTCACCATTCGTGACTAAGGGTTGTTGATAAGGGCTTTTTAAAATTCAGAGTGAAAAAAATAGCGATTATTGAGTTTTTACTTTTTTCCTCATTCACATTCTGTTTCTTGCTCTAAACAAAACCTTCGTGCCTTTGCGCCTTCGTGCCTTCGTGTTTTAACTCCCTTCACCTTTCGAAGAAAGGATGGGGAAGGGGGCTTCAGTGTTTCAACACCAATGGCCCAAACATCAACACAAAAAATAATCCACAAAGCAACAAAAAATAAACCCAATTCATTGGTTTTTTAAACGCCTCATCAAGTGAATAATTTTTTATAACCAACATTGATTTTTCTTCTTCATTTTTTTTATAAAAAAATACTACCATCAACCATGTTAATACATTCAATACACCAACCACCGCAATGCTTTGAAGAAATGGTTCGTGAATAAATTTATTTAATTCGGTTGATACGACAACTTGTGCAGAAAGCCATTTCCAAATCATAAAATAAATTGGTGCGCACAACATGGCTATAAAATTCGCTAATGCATTTACTTTAGGCCAAACCCATCTTAAAATATACAATGGTCCTACACCTGCTGTAAATGATACCAATTCAAAAATCAAACTAGACGTAGATTGTTTGAACAAAAGCCAAACTAAGCAAAGCAAAATATGCAACATCAGCAAAGGCATTGAAAAACGCTTTTTATCTCTAAATGTTGGATAAAAACTAGCAATGCCTGATGTGATTAAACTGCCTGCCCAATGATTAAGACTCAAAATTGATTGTATAACATTCAGCAAAATCATCACAAAAAAAGCCAATTCAATCCAACACCAACTGTTATATTTTGATAAATAAATGGGGAATGCCCAAAATAATCCTTGTAATAAAAAAGATAATCCAGAAGCGATTAACATCACAACTCTTCCATCTTTATTATTTTTTAACGTAAGCAATTTTTGACTCCGCATATCTGGCATATCTACAATTGTTGCAAACCACCAAAGAAAAAAAATGTAAGGAATGTACTGTTTAAAACTAGTTGATATAAAAGCGGCTTTAATTTCTTTTTGAATCAAATTATTTTGATGTGGATTAATCATGTTGTGCATGAAATAAATTAAAATAAACACAACCGTTAAAACACCAATAATCATATCGATTTTGATTCGTTTTTTTAAATCATTGAAGCAAACACCCAATAATAAAATGCCCGTAATGGAAAAAATAATTTGCTGTTGTGAAAATCCAAAACACCCAATGATTTCAATAAAAGATTGAATGCTGATGGCAATCAACAATGGAATAATTAGTAAGCCAAGAAAAAAACTTCTAAATACGGAGAGTAATTTTGTAAATGAATCTTGATATCTAAACCCAATAAATTCATGTTCGGTTTGAATGGGCAATTTAGCCCAAGTGTTCGCAAAAAAAATAATTCCAAAAGCAGTTGCCATAATGCCTTGTACAAAAAAAGGAGCAGCCGGAAAATTGTTATTAGAATCGCTAAACAACCTCAAACCTATCAGCATGCTCGAACCAGGCAACAACCCCATGATGATTACAAAAGCTGAATTTTCTCGTTTTGCTGTAAAAAATGCCAAGATTAATTATTGGGTTAAATTATTTAAGAAAAGGGGATGAATGCCTAGTTTATTAAAATAAAAATTTTTATGATTCTTTACATATTGACCTGTTTGCAAAAAAAGACTCGACGTTAAAATGGCATTGTCCCATTGATTGAAATGAACAATTTTTGTAGCCATGTTGATTCCTTCAAGCTTTGATAAGAAAGCATAAGTAGGCGATTGAAATTCTAAATCTTGAAATCCATAAAAAAATTCGCTGATACAAATTTGAATCCATGAATGCGGTAGTAAGTTAACATCATGATTTCCGGTTAACATCAACGCCCTGTTCCATCTTCCAATAGCGGCAATAATTTCATTTTTGGGTGTATTGCTTTTCAAATGGTTTAGAATGATTTTGGTTTGTTGATTTAAAAATTCGGAATCAACTTTTTTGTGTTCAGAAAAATGCGTTAATAATTTTACTTCAGTGTACCTAGAAAACAAATGAAGGTTTTGCAAATGAAGTTGATTTGTTTCAATTTCAATAAGTTCTTTATTAACAATTTTATATTGGCTTGGGGTTTTTAAAATGGTTTTTCTTAAATAAAACAATTTTGAAAAAATTAGATCTTGTTCGCTTTTGGTAGATGCATCATAAAGGTTTGTAAGCGAATGCGCGTAAATTCCAGATAAATCATCTTCGTCTACAAAAAACTGAAAAAAATGTTTTCTGCCAATGGGAGATTTTGCCAACCATTTAAGTGCCGGTAAATTATTTTTATTTCCATTTAATAATTGTTTGGCTAATGGTTGCGCTAAACTTCTGTAAATAATTTCGTTTTCAATAATTTTTTCTTGAAAAAACTGTGCCGATTTAATGGGATTATTTTGATGTTCGAGCAGATAAAGATGCATTTGAGCTTGCTTCAATAATACATTGTTGGAGTCTTCGTTAACAGTGATTTTTAAAAAATGATCGTAAGAAAAAAAACCGATAGCTTTTGAAATTTGATCTAAGGTAGAAATATGGGTTTGATATTGCTGACTGGTTAATTGAAATAACCTGGATAAGGTACTATAAGAAATGAACACCTCTTTTTTCTTTAACCATTCTGAAAGTTTTTTACAGTGTGAAAAAGAGTTTACTACAATACCCGATTCTTTTTCTAATGCCTTTTTTAGACTTTCAAATTGAGGATTTGGGATCATAGATTTTTAGAACAAATTTACAAGCATGAAATGATATGAAACAAAATGAACTAAAATGAAGCAAGATGAACTAAAAGAAATCTATTTCAATTTTTACTTTCACCAAGCTTTTTATTTATTAACAATTAGCGTAAACCGAAGGTTAGTAGAATAGATCGAAATACACAAAATAATAATTTTAAAAGGAGTTTAAAATGGCTAAAAAAGTTCGAAGAAAGACAAAGTTTGATCAAAAAAACATTAAATGCGAAAATTGTGAAAAGAGTATATCCAGCGGTTTTGAATCCTCTAACTTATTTAGAATGTGGACTAAATATTTTTGCAGTTTAAGTTGTGCTAAAGAAAAAGGTTTTCAAGAGTCAACTAATTTCTTTTACAAAATTGATAAATTGATATTTGGTAATAAATAAAACAACAAATGATTATTCAAAATTGGAATCATGTTGCTGATAATGATTTTTTAGAAAAAATAAACAATCATTTTAATCAAATAGATTGTCCAACATTAGGTGAACTTAGTTTTTCGCTATATTCAAAAGGGATAAATTCTGAAACAGGCATTAATGAAAATGGCGTGTATATTTTTAAATTCAGCGATTCGTTTTATGTTGGAAAAGCAACCAGTTGCACATTAATTGAACGATTAGCTAAACATTTTGATTCAAGAAAAGTGGGCGGTTTTAATGGTTTACTTCGAAAGCTTCATACTAATGATGATTCAGCCGAGAATTTTCCAATTAACCAAGAAATTTTAATGAATAGTAAATTGTTGTTGATTCCAATTAAAACGTCAGTTTTTATTGAAATGAATATCAATTGCAAAAAAGAAACTTGCATTGATGATTTAGAAATGGATTTAATTATCAAATTGAGAACGTTGTTTAATATTGAAGAAAAAAACACGAAGAAAAAAGCTATTCTTTCTGGACGTTATTTTATTGAATCATAATTAAGCGTCAAAAAATCTAAATTAATATCATCCCAAAAATTACTCAACACTTAAATAACACAAATGAAAAAGTTTACAATTACCTCATTTTGCCTAATGGCAATTTCTACATTATTTGTATGGCTATCTGGTTGCTCACCCGATAATAATGGCAACAATAATGTTGTACCTAATGCACCAACTAGTCTTAATGCCACGCTAGTTTCTCCATCACAGGTAAATTTATCATGGACAGATAATGCAACCAATGAATCGGGATATAAAATTGAAAGAAAAACAGCGAATGGTTCATATGCTCTTTTAGGAACAACAGGTTCAAACATCACCAATTTTGAAGATTTAGCTATAACACCCACTACTGAATATACCTACAGAGTTTATGCATATAACGAAACAGGTAATTCTTTGCAGTACAGCAATGAGGTAAGCATAAATGGAAACTACTCCTATTTATCAACAACACCTGGAAATGTATGGACATATCAAGAAACCAACAACACAACAGGAAGCATAACAACATATACACTTACATCTACAAATCGTGATACTCTAATCAATAGCGTTCCACATCATGTATATACAAAGTTGAAAGCAGGTGTAACTACGAATGAATATTATAGCGATATCTTGAATGATTACTATCAATATACTCGATTTGCAGATTCTTCAGATCTTATTGATATGCTTTACCTTAACGATTCTAAACAAGTGGGAGAATCATTGATTACAGGTGTGGGCACAGATATTCCTGTGGATGGTTTACCATTTCCATTAAGATTTCAAGCCGATCTAAAAAATACAATTATGACAAAGGATACAACGATAACAATTAATGGGATAAACTATTCAAACGTAATAAAAATTAAATCAGAATTAATAAATGCAAGAATTAATATACCAACACTACCCCAAGAAATGTCAAATGTGTTGCAAAATATAATTTCCTATTACAGTCCAAACTATGGATTAATAAAACAAGATTTTTATTTATTGATTTATCCAGCGCCCGTTACAGAACCAACTTTCACAAAGTGGAATCAAAATAAGTCAACTATTTTATTGAATGCTACTTTGAATTAATAGCTTTTTTTAAAATAGCGGAGATACATGTAAGGAATCAGCCCCCTCAATCCCCCAAGGGAGAAGGGGTACAGAGCGAAAATGTAAGCGTTAGCGTAGAATTGTGTCTTGCTTTTTTCCTCATTCACTTTCTATTTCTTGCTCTAAACAAAAACTTCGTGCCTTTGCGCCTTCGTGTTTTTGTGTTTCAAAACCTTTGCGTCCTTGCTCCTATGCGCACATTGCGTGAAAAAATATTTTTACAAAACAATAGAAATTTGCACTTTTCCGCCCAACCCTTTTTCTACAATATCATACAATGTTTTTAAAGTAAGGTTACTGCCATCATTTTCTACCCTAGAAATAAAAGTCCTTTTTTTATTCAGTAAAATACCCAATTGATCTTGAGTTAAATTTCTTTGTTCACGTGCATTTCGCAATTGCAAACCAATAGAAAAACTTTTGGCATCTATTTCAAGATTATCTCTTCTTTTTGTTCCCTTTTTGCCGTAAACATCATCTTTAATTTTTTTCCATGTTTTAATGGATGACGCTTTTTTTACAATTGCCATAAATGGTTGAATTAATATGTTTTGTTAAGTTGCTCAATTTTATATTCATTCATTAATGCTATCGCTTTTTGTATTTCCTTTTTTGGTGTTTTATCTGTCTTTTTACAAAATCCATTTAACAAAATAACAATGCGGCCTTTTTCAAAAAAACAAAATACCCTCCAAATATTTGAACTCAGCTGCACCCTAATTTCATAAAGCCCTTTTATACCAATAATATGCTTTAAATATTGAGCCGGAATCATTTCAATCGTTTCTACGGCTTCAATTATTTTAAATATTTTATCCTGTAGTTTTATTGGTTGCGATTTCAAAAATTCCTCAAAATGATTTTTATAGGCAACAACTTCTCTGATTTTATCCATACAAAGGTAACTTTTAAGTTACTAAAAAGCAACACGTTTTTTATATTTTTTTTGTAATTAAAAAAATATAAAACGGAGATAATAAGAAGGTCATTTCACCTTGAATGTAGAGTGATTTTCTTTTGAATTTTGGAGTGGATAGAATGGGGTTTAAATCGCTACGCTGGTTTAATAGTTTAATGGTTTAAGGTTGGAAGCTCTTTCCATTTATTAGCTTCTTTGTTTTTTTTAAAAACTTCGTGACTTTGTGCCTTTGCGCCTTCGTGCCTTCGTGTTTCAACCCCTTCGCGCTTTCGTGTCAAAATTCTTCCCAAACTCCCAATCCAATTTTGTAACATTGTAGTTTACATTTTTAATGTTATTAGTTTAATGAAAAATAATATCAAGCCACACCTTGCGCTTTTAGGTACCAACATATTTTTTGCCATCAATTTCACCGCAATAAAATTTTTATTCAACAATAAATTTATCCTTCCGTTTGGATTAAATTTTACGCGAATGATGGGTACAACAATTTTGCTATGGATCTTATATTTTTTCTCGAAAAATAAAGAAACCATCAATCGCATACATTACAAAAGATATTTTACTTGTGCATTATTGGGTATTACGATAAATCAAATTTTATTTATTAAAGGGCTTTCATTGACACTTACTGTTCACGCTTCTTTGTTAATGCTAACTACACCTATTTTTATTACCATTATTGCTGCATGGATTTTGAAAGAAAGACTAACACAAAATAAAATTATTGGTTTGATATTGGGTGTAACTGGTTCTGCATTATTAATAAGATCAAGACATGATTCTGGAAATGCCAATGACATTTTGCTTGGCGATTTTTATATTATTGTAAATGCAATTTGCTATTCTTACTATTTTGTGCTGGTAAAGCCATTGATGAAAAGATATGATTCACTTACTGTAATTAGAACGTTATTTACTGTGGGTTGTATCGTTGCGCTTCCGTTTTGTTGGTCCGAATTTATACAAACACCTTGGAACACTTATTCACCTGAAGCCTTTGGTGCACTTGCATTGGTTGTTATTGGTGGTACATTTTTTGCCTATTTATTTAATCTCTATGGCATTAAACATTTAGGGGCTTCTGTATCTGGTTCTTATATTTATTCGCAACCATTATTTGCAACGATAATTGCCATGATATTTCTTGGAGAAACCATCGACTTAACCAAAATTATTGCTGCTGTTTGTATTTTCTTGGGTGTTTATTTTGTAAATAAAATGACTGCTGTTGATATTGAAACAACTGATTAAAACGAGTAAAAACTATTTTTAAAAATGATTGATTATATTTTTGTTTCTAATTCGACTGAATATGAAGCAGCCATGAATTTGTTTTTAGAATATTCTAATTGGTTGAATATTGATCTCTCATTTCAGAAATTTGCCGAAGAATTAAAAATCCTGAAAACCATGTATGGTCCTCCTCATGGTTGCATTATTTTATGTAAACATGAAAATGATTTTGTAGCATGTGTGGCCGTTAGAAAAATTGATGATGGTGTTGCTGAATTGAAACGCATGTACGTTAAACCTGAATTTCAACGAATGGGAATTGGAGAAAATTTACTAAAAATGTCTATCTCTTTTGCTAGAGAAAAAGGATACAAAACCATTAAGCTTGATACATTAAATACCATGACACCCGCTATGAATCTATATGCCAAGCATGGGTTTGTAGAAACGAGTGCGTATTATTTTAACCCAGAACCAACGGCGGTGTATTTTGAATTGAATGCCCCCTTCCCCAACCCTTCCCCCGAAAGGTGAAGGGAGTTGAAACACGAACAAGAAGGGGTTGAAACACGAAGGCACGAAGAAACAAATGCACGAAGTTTTTTTGTTTCATGCAAAGGAGCAAAGTTGCAAAGAAAATCCTTTTTAAAACCATAATGACGAAGCGGAAAATGATTCCAACCTTTTGAACTCATTGAACGTATTGAACCTTTTGAACTTTTTCTTGACACGAAATCGCAAAGGCACGAAGTTTTTTATAAAACAAAAATGCTTATTAATGGAACTTTCTTCCAGCTTCCCCCTTGGGGGATTGAGGGGGCCTCGGATAATCAAAAAACATAAACTCCTTTTCGGCAGTATAAAACGCCTTCCAATCCTTAATGTCTGCTTTTACCGCAAACATGCCACAGGTGGGCATATCATCTATTTTTATTTTTTCTAAAAGTGTATTTGTAAAATCGGTTATTCCAGGATTGTGACAAAATACGGCAACCGTATCAAAGTCATTATTTATCTTTCCTACCACATAATGAATGGTTTCAGAACTTGAATGATATAAAATTTCTTCCTTTTGAATTTCTTCTTTTGATATGTTTAATACTTTACAAAAATGAACACAAGTTTGCATGGCTCTTTTTGCGGTACTCGAAACCAAATGATTGATGTTGATTTTTTTATCCAATAATCGTTTTGCCATTTCTGGCGCATCATTATTTCCTCGGTCATTTAGCGGTCGTTCAAAATCTGGTTGATCAGCATTTGCCCAACTGCTTTTTGCATGCCTAACGATGATTAGCGTTTTCATTTTGCAGGTTTATATTAATAACCACGGATATTTTTTCCTTCGAGATAATTCATCAATGCTTTATTACAAACCCTGTTCCCACCTTTTGTAGGATAGTCGCCAGTAAAATACCAATCGCCTTTATTGTTTGGACAAGCCTCATGAAGCGCTTCAATGGTTTGATAAATGACTTCAACTGGAATTTTAAAATCGGCAGGTGTTATTAATTCAGCAATTTTTGCAGAAATCTGTTGTGTAGAAAAAGGCTTATAAATTTCACGAACAACATTTACACTATCTAACATGTTATTGCTTTCTAGTGAATTGCATTTTTCTAACAATTGGTTGAGTAAATCCGTTTTTTCCGTTTCTTTTAAAAGTTCGATTGCTGCTCTAAATGCCACGAAATCACCCATTTTGCTCATGTCTATTCCATAACAATCGGGATATCTTATTTGTGGTGCTGATGAAACTACAATAATTTTTTTTGGCTTTAATCGGCCCAACATGCGGATGATGCTTTCTTTCAACGTTGTACCTCGAACAATACTATCATCAATCACCACTAAAGTATCTATATCTTTTTTTACTGTTCCATAAGTAATGTCATAAACGTGTTGAACCATTTCGTTTCGGCTACTGTCTTCCGTTATGAAGGTTCTTAGTTTTACATCTTTTATGGCAATCTTTTCAATACGCACTTTCCGATTTATCATTTCAGAAAGCTTTTCCGCATCATATTCTTTTCCCCAACTTAAAATTCTTTCTATTTTTATTTTATTGAGATAATCTTCTGCGCCTTTGATCAATCCGTAAAAAGCAGTTTCTGCCGTATTGGGTATAAAAGAAAAAATGGTATTTCTTAAATCATAATTAATTGCGTTGAGTACGATGTTACTTAGGTTGTAGCCTAATGCAATTCTTTCTCTGTAAATCTTTTCATCGCTACCACGACTAAAATATATGCGCTCAAAACTGCAGGCCTTTCTTTCTTTGGCTTCTATAATTTGCTCAATTTGATAATCGCCATTTTCATGTACAATTAAACCCATTCCAGGCATCAATTCTTTCACTTCGTTTTCTTCCAAATTAAAGGCAGTTCTTATCGCCGCTCTTTCACTTGCAGCTACAATTACATCGTCGCTGATATAATAGTATGATGGTCTTATGCCATGTGCATCGCGGACTACAAATGATTCTCCTCCTCCCGTAATTCCGGCAAAATTGAAACCTCCATCAAATAATTGTACGGATTTTTTAAGTACATCAACGATGCTTATTTCTCCAGGATTTTGTTTATCGGCTTCTACCAAATAATGATGTATCACTTCCATCATAGCGGCCAAATCACTTTGCTTTTGAAATGCATCCGCATCTATTTGTATCAACTTAAAAAGTTCTTCTGTATTTACTAGATTAAAATTTCCTGCCAATGCCATGTTTCTTGCAGGAACAATGTCTTTTTTTATAAAAGGATGACAAAAAGCAACATCGTTTTTTCCTTGAGTGCCATAACGCAAATGTCCCAACAACAATTCACCCATCACGTTGATATGGCCTTTCATTAATCCGGGATGATGCTTGATTTCTGGTTGGTATTTTTCTATTTCTGCAATTTCTTGTCCTATTTTTTCAAATAAATCGGCAATAGGTTGATGGGCATTACTTCTAATTCGATACAGAAATGGATAACCTGGCTCTGTATCTAATTTTATGGCAGCAACACCAGCGCCGTCTTGCCCGCGATTGTGTTGCTTTTCCATTAACAAATACAGCTTATTTAAGCCATATAATACGTTGTTATATTTCTGCTGATAATAGCTAAAAGGTTTACGCAATCTAATTAAAGCCAAGCCACATTCGTGTTTTATTTCGTCGCTCATGGTAGTAAAATCAAGAATTAAAAAACAAAAATAGTTGATAACCCAACAGCAAACAAAAAACCCCGCAAAAGAGCGGGATTCTTAACATTGAAAACGTGAATTATTTTACAAACCACTGATACAAAGTCCAAGTTGTAACAATTTGATATTTGCTGCAACATTATCCTTAAACATGGTGGTTAAATTATATGATCCAAAAACCGAAAAATTACCATATCCAACTCTTGCGGTAGCGGCAATACGAGTAGTATTGAAATATCCTTTTGCGGTAACTTTTTGCGTAAACTGATTAATTGTTGTACCCGATCCGTTTAGCAATGTTTTTCCTTTGGTATGCGCGTTTATTAGTGTACCTACTTTAGCACCTAATGCTACTTTAATTGATTTGTTTGGATTTTTTGGGTTCGAAAAAAAACGGAATTCAACAGGAACTTCTGCATAAGCCGTTGATACTTTATACTTACTAAAACGAGAAACTGTATCTAAATTAATAAAGCCCAATTGTGGCGTAGTTCCGTTGATGTTTACACTCATTTTATCTAAATAAATATTGCTGGTTCCAATACCAACGCCAAATGCAATACTAAACTTTGGATTTTCTTTGAATGACTTATCGTACATCACATAAAAATTAGCGCCTCTCGAACTGCCTTTTGTTTTAGATTGAATGCTATCTGGTGCATCTAACCAATGATCAGAACTCACTTGCATCATAAAATGATCGTTGGCTTTGGTCGAGTAATTCATTTTACCAGTTACCGGATTTATTTGTGCATTACCCACTAAAGAATAAATAATACACAGCATTAACACAGAAATTTTTCTCATAAATTTTAACTTATCGGGCAAATTTAGTTGAATAACTTTTAAATAATGGTTAAAGGTTTTAAATTAATGCTGATTAATTAATATTAATTTTAAAATCTAAAAGTTATTGCTGAATCAAATTGGCAGAAAGAAAACCAAATTGTGCCATGAATCGAAAATCAATTCCCCAACAAAAAAACTAAAATGAAAAAAATATCTACCTGGCACGAAGAACACGAGATTGCATCAACACTTGGTCAGCGCTTAGCCGATAAAGTAGCGAGTGGGATGGGTTCTTGGCGGTTTATTATTTATCAATCTATTGTTGTTTTAATTTGGATGATGATTAATGTGATTGCTTATTTCAAACATTGGGATCCATATCCGTTTATATTGTTGAATTTGCTTTTTTCTACACAAGCGGCTTATGCGGCGCCAATTATTATGATGTCGCAAAATCGCCAAAATGACCGTGACCGGATCCAAGCTGCCGCAGATTACAAAACCAATATTGAAGCCAAAATTGAAATTGAAGCACTACAAAAACAATTGTCGAAAATTGAAATCGAGAAGTTGGATAAAATTTTGAAAATAATGGAAGAAATAAAGGCGAAATAAAATTACGCGACACTTACAGCACCTAAACAAATCATAATCACTATGATTCTCATTTCAATAATTTATTTTTAAACAGAAATGAACTTAACGAAGTATATAAATCAATTTTTTAAAAGCGAAAAATCTACTGGAATAGTACTAATTATTGCCACAATTTTTTCGTTGATCATAACGAATTCTAATTTCGGAAAAACGTATCATCATTTTTGGCAAATTCAATTGTTTAATGAAACTGTTGAACATTGGATTAACGATGGATTAATGACCATTTTCTTTCTACTCATTGGATTAGAATTGAAGCGTGAATTGATGTGTGGTGAGTTGTCAAATAAACGTGAAGCGATGTTGCCAATTTTAGCTGCAATCGGTGGAATGCTTGTTCCCGCTTGTGTTTATCTAGCTTTTAATTGGGGTTCAGAAAGCCAATCTGGCTTTGGAATTCCGATGGCAACAGATATCGCTTTTTCATTGGGAATTTTATCATTATTGGGAAATCGCGTACCCGTTTCATTAAAAATATTTTTGACTGCACTTGCTGTAATCGACGACCTTGGCGCAATTGCCATCATTGGTTTTTTTTACACCACGTCATTAGTTTGGATGAATCTATTTTTTGCACTTGGCATTTATGCAGCACTAATAATAATAAATAAGCTTAAAGTAAATTCACTTTTCATTTATTTAATTGGTGGAATATGTATGTGGTATTTTATGCTACACTCCGGAATTCATGCAACAATCACCGGTGTTTTATTGGCGTTTGTAATTCCTTTTGAAAACGGTGCCAAAGATTCAAAAGCATATTCCCTTCAAAATCTTTTACACAAACCGGTTTCCTTTTTTATACTTCCAATATTTGCTTTAGCCAATACTTCCATTTTTTTTAATGCCCCAATTTCGCAAATTATTTCAGAAAATTATACATTAGGCATAGCGTTGGGATTAATCCTTGGCAAACCAATTGGCATTTTTTTATTTACTTATTTAGCTACTGTTTTTAAGTTTTGTCAATTGCCCAAAGATTTACATTGGCGTCATATTTTTGGCATAGGATCTATAGCTGGCATAGGTTTTACCATGTCTGTATTTATTACCATCCTTGCGTTTAAAAATGAAACAGTAGCAAACAATGCAAAACTGATGGTATTGATTGCGTCGTTGATTTCTGGAGCGATTGGATTTATAATTTTAAGTAGGACTTTAAAAAGAACTTCCACAATTGAGCAATAAAGCCTATCTTTAAAGTATTCCGCGGCTCAAAGCCGGTTTTATTGATGATTTATTTTCCCCAATAATCGCTGATTCAGCAACCTATTTTGATGATGGAGCTTATTTCCATTTCCGCACTCATTTTTTAATCTTATAATTTTGTTATTTACAGAACTCCAAATCATTGAGCCCATTTTAAATGCGCTCCACGAGGAAGGCTACACGTCTCCCACACCCATTCAGCAAAAATCTATTCCAATCATTTTAAAAGGAAAAGACCTACTTGGTTGCGCGCAAACAGGCACTGGTAAAACAGCCGCTTTTGCGATTCCAATGCTCCAATTGTTGAGCAAACCTTTTGCACAAAGACCAGGCGAAAAAAACATTCGCGCATTAATTTTAACGCCAACCCGCGAACTCGCCATTCAAATTGAAGAGAGTTTCAAAGCTTATGGTCGTCATTTACGATTGAAGCCATTGGTAATTTTTGGCGGCGTTAGTCAAGTGCCACAAACCCAAGCTTTACAAAGAGGTACAGATATTTTAGTAGCTACGCCAGGTAGATTACTCGACTTAATGAATCAGGGATTTATCAATTTAAAAGACATTGAAATTTTTGTATTGGATGAAGCAGATCGTATGCTAGATATGGGTTTTGTGCATGATGTAAAACGCGTTATCACTAAGCTTCCACAAAAAAGACAAACCCTTTTCTTTTCGGCAACCATGCCAATGGAAATACAATCGTTGGCAAATGCCATTTTAACTGACCCTGAAAAAGTAGAAGTTACTCCGGTTTCTTCAACCGCCGATACCATTCAGCAGTCTTTATTTTATGTAGATAAAGCAAATAAAAAATCGTTGTTGAATTTTATTTTAGAAGATAAAGAAATTAAGTCTGCACTTGTATTTACCCGTACCAAACACGGCGCGGATAAAGTGGTAAAGGATTTGATTAAAATAAATATCAAGGCCGAAGCCATTCACGGCAACAAATCTCAAAACGCACGTCAACGTGCCTTATCGAATTTTAAAGATAGAACCACACGTGTATTGGTGGCTACGGATATTGCTGCAAGAGGTATTGATGTGGATGAACTTACACACGTAATAAATTACGAATTGCCGAACATTCCTGAAACTTATGTACATCGTATAGGCCGTACCGGTAGAGCTGGATTAAGTGGTATTGCATTCTCTTTTTGTGAAGAAGAAGAAGTACCATACTTAAAAGACATTCAAAAGTTGATTGGTAAGCCCATTCCGGTAAACAATACGCATTTGTATCATGTTGAATTTAAACCACAAGGTAAATTTGCACCTGCGCCAAAACAATCTCAAGGTGGAAGACCAAATAACAATCGAAAATTCAATAAACCAGCGAATAAATCCTTTTCAAGACAATCAGCAAAATAAGATTGTTTAATGAAATAAAGATAAGGTGGAAGACAATATGGGATTGAGTTTTAGCTTTTGGGAGGATGTTGAGAAGTTAGTTAATATTTAGACAATGTGTGCTAAAAAATAAGTTATGTTTTATGTGATTCACCTATAAACTATTTGTATAAATTTGGTATGTTTAGATTGGGGGGAGAAAGAATTCGTGAATGGAGGAATTGGCTGTATCAGTAATTAACTTTTCACTATAAGAATAAAAAAAATGAAATACTTATTTCAGGCAATGATACTTGTTACATATTTATCTTGTAACAATCCTCAAAAACAACCTGTAGAAAATGTAAAAATAGATACAAGAAAAATTGAGCCAATTTTAGATTCACTCATAAATAAATACCCAAATTATACAGATAATAGTATCGTAAGAGAAAATGCAACTAAAGAACTTGACAAAAAGATAGACAGCCTATTAAATATGGGCTATTTAAGTGACATTCCATTGAAAGTATTTAGAATAGGAAAAAAGCCTCATAAAAAAGGGGCATTAGTTCAGTTTTATACATACAATTACAATTTTAACAGACCTAGCATACTTTCAGATAGATTAAACTTTGACCTTATTGGTTATATGGATGAAACTCTTGCTTCAACATTGAAAGAAGAAGGAACATATTATATTTATGGAAAGAATTTTAAACGATTAAATGAAAAAGAAGTGTTTCTAATTGTAAATCAAGTTTATCATTCACCAGGAACTGAAATAAGTAAGGAGGGTATTGGTAGCAGTGTTTTTAATTTCAATATTGGCGATATGTCATGTGAAATAGATTCAATAAAATTAATTGAATAACATTACCAACAGCAGCATCGGTCTGTAGAATTTTATAGCTCTGCACTACATAGAATAATATCATAAACTCGTTAAGAAACATTACCGAAGCACTCAATTAAAATTCTTAAATTTGAAAATAGAAAATAATGAATGAATGAGTGATAACAAATCAAATCTTGACATAGATAAGATTATAAAACATTGGATTGAAACTTCAGATAATGATTTCAACACAATGTTGACTTTGTATAATTCAAAATCATTCGGATGGGCATTGTTTCTCGGACATATTTCAACAGAGAAATTATTTAAAGCGCTTTATGTTAAAAGATTCAATGAGCATGCACCCTTTACTCATAATTTGTACAGATTAGCAGAGTTAATTGGTCTGGACATGTCAGAAGAGCATTCAGATTGGCTTGACCAAATCACTTCCTTTAATTTAAATGCTAGATACGATGATTATAAAAAGGAGTTTCTGCAATTATGTACAATTGAATACACTCAAATATGGATTGAAAGAATTAAAAACATTCAAACATGGATAAAAGAGATGCTATAGATATTGCTATAAAATACGCAAGTGCGGTAAGATTAAAGTATGACTTTGCAAAAATTATACTATTTGGTTCGTATGCAAAAGGCAACTATAATGAAGATAGTGACATTGATATTGCTGTGATTCTAAAAGATTACAACAACCTAAATGATATACAATTGGACTTAATGCGGATAAGAAGAAAAATTGACAGTAGAATTGAGCCACATCCATTCAGAGAAAAGGATTTTGATATAACAAATCCGCTAGTGAATGAAATTGTTAGATACGGACAAGACATAAAAAGTAAGATGGACTAGATTATTGAAATCGCCATATATTATGAGCTCAGATAAAAAATTAAAGTGTTTAATTCATGTAATCACAACACTGGTTTCTGTTTAAAAAATTATCCATCCAAACACCAATCGCAAATTCAATAAACCGGCGAATAAATCCTTTTCAAGACAATCATCAAAATAAGATTAATAATCATCAATGATTTTTATCTTTGTTTGAAAATAATTTAAACATGTTTAATAATCGCAGTAGAATTAAAGAACTTTTGACTTCAGATAAAACAAATTATCAAACAACCGTAATGGGTTGGGTAAGAACGTTTCGCAATAATCAATTTATAGCTTTAAATGATGGATCTACCAATAATAACTTACAAGTTGTCGTAGCATTGGGTTCGTTGGATGAAACAACCATTAAAAGAATCACCACTGGTGCTTGTATTAAAGCGGTGGGTGAAATTATCCCTTCATTGGGTAAAGGTCAAAAAGTAGAATTAATTGCCAATAGCGTAGAAATATTAGGAGATAGTGATGCAGAAAAATTTCCATTGCAACCTAAAAAGCATAGCTTGGAATTTTTGAGGGAGATTGCGCATTTACGTTTCCGTACCAACACCTTCGGTGCAATTTTCAGGGTTCGTCACGCACTGGCTTTTGCGATTCATGAATTTTTCAACAAAAAGAACTTTGTTTATTTACATACACCCATCATCACAGCAAGTGATGCAGAAGGTGCTGGCGAAATGTTTAAAGTAACCACATTGCCACTTGATGGAACCGCGCCAAAAAATGAAGATGGCTCTATCAATTTCAAAGATGATTTTTTTGGGCGTAGTACAAACTTAACCGTTAGTGGACAATTGGAAGGTGAATTGGCGGCAATGGCGTTTAGTGATATATACACTTTTGGTCCAACCTTCCGCGCAGAAAACAGCAACACCGCTCGTCACCTTGCAGAGTTTTGGATGATTGAACCAGAAATGGCATTTAGCGATTTGGAAGATAATATGAATCTTGCAGAAGAATTTATCAAATACATCATTAAATACGCGATGGACAACAATCGCGAAGATTTAGAATTTTTAGCACAAAGATTGGAAGAAGAAGAAAAATCAAAACCACAAAACGAAAGAAGCGAAATGGGTTTGATTGAAAAGTTGGAGTTTGTGGTGAATAATGATTTTGAAAGAATTACATACACCGAAGCAATTGATATTTTACGTGAATCAAATCACAACAAGAAAAAGAAATTTCAATATTTAATTAATGAATGGGGAATTGATTTACAAAGTGAGCACGAAAGATATTTGGTAGAGAAGCATTTTAAAAAACCGGTAATCCTTACCAATTATCCAAAAGACATAAAAGCGTTTTACATGCGCCAGAATGATGACGGTAAAACAGTAGCTGCGATGGATATTCTAGCACCAGGCATTGGCGAAATAGTTGGCGGTTCACAAAGAGAAGAAAGATTAGATAAGCTTACTCAAAGAATGAATGAAATGCATATTCCAACCGAAGAATTGGATTGGTATTTAGATACAAGAAGATTCGGCGCTTGTCCGCACGCTGGCTTTGGTCTTGGCTTTGAAAGAATCGTATTGTTTGTAACCGGAATGGGAAATATCAGAGACGTGATTCCTTTTCCGAGATATCCGAAGAGTGCTTCGTTTTAAAGCCCCCTCGATCCCCCAAGGGGGAAGCTGGAAGATAGTTCCAATTACTAGCGTCTTTGTTTTATAAAAAAGCTTCGTGCCTTTGTGTGTGTTTCAAAATCTTTGCGTCCTTGCTCCTTTGCGAGCTTTGCGTGAAACAAAAAAACTTCGCGCCTTCGTGTCTTTGTCTTAAAAAAAGTTCAAGAGGTTCAATGGGTTCAATGAGTTCAAAAGGTTGGAAGCATTTTCCAATTATTAGCA
>Ga0304730_1000911_pt1 | contig 23594 bp, 26 predicted proteins | sample M_130628_MF_Meta_FD_190474 | JGI IMG/M metagenome (GOLD analysis project Ga0304730, IMG submission 190474) | Freshwater microbial communities from Lake Montjoie, Canada to study carbon cycling - M_130628_MF_MetaG (v2) (version 2) | ecosystem: Environmental > Aquatic > Freshwater > Lake | place...
GCTTTAGGACCAACTGGTTTTTTCGATTTTGCGGCGCTCTTAGAGGGTGTCTTTGCCGTAGCCATGGCGGTGATTCTGCCAATAAGTTGGGCTAAACCTGCGCATCTAGGGCTGGGCGCGCCCCCACTATTGCAACACACTTCGCAGCAATGGTCAGAGCAGCACCAAGTGATTGCGTGAAATCAAGTCCGGCTTGGTCGGCAGCGATAAATCCGGCAGCAAAACTATCGCCGGCACCAGTGGTATCAATTACTTGAGCAGAAATTGCGGGTAATGAAATTGAAGCTGAGCCACGATTAGCGGCAATAACGCCATGTGATCCTCTTTTAATAACGATAGTAGGACAGATTTGAAGTAAATCAGCGATCGCTAACTCAAGATCAGTTGCTGAAGATAAATATTTCGCTTCATCTTCATTGAGTAATAAGCAGTGCACTTGGTTTATCCAGGCGCGAATTTCAGCAATTGGCACTCCAGTCATGCCGCCAACGGTTGCCGGGTCCAAATAAATTTTCAGCCCAGCAGCTTTAATTTTTCCGATCATCTGCAGAATTCCGGGGCGAGATTTAGGATCAAGAAGTGCGTAACCAGAAATATAGGCAGCATTGAAAGTATCAAGTTCTGGTAAATCGGCCAGAGTTAAACCGCTATTTGCGCCATTATCGGGAAACATGCTGCGTTCGCCATCTTTATCGACTATGACAACCACAATTCCGGTGGGGGCGCCGTGAACATCTATTTCAGAATAGCTAACTCCTAGTCGATCAAATTCACTGCGCACTGCGACACCAGCGGCATCTTTACCAATACGCGCCAACATGTGGCTTTGGGCGCCAGCAATTCGCAACCAAGCAGCAACATTGCCGCCCGCGCCACCACCATGAGTTGATACTTTCGCAGCGGTATCACTGCCGTAATTGATATCGTTAGAAATAATGGCAACTACATCAAGGTTAACTTCACCAATGCAGAGTATTTTTGACATCTTTAGTTGCTAGCGTTAGTTAATGGCATTGGCAATATCAGCAGCAAGTGCGCTATTTGATTTAATGATTTCAATATTTACGGCCAAAGATTCACCTTGTGATGTTGTATGGAAATGCTCTAGCAAGAACGGAGTTACATCTTTACCAGTTATGTGGGAAGCCTCTGCCTTTGCTAACCCAGTAGCCAAGATTTGATCATGCTTAGCTCGGTTCATCTCTTTAGCAACTGGGTTGGCAACGAGAAGAGCCGCGCCATTTGTGCCAACTAATTCACGCGCTTTGATAACAGCAGCAATCTCTGTGGCTGAATCAACTCGGTGCTCAATCGTGAAACCTGAATCAGTTAGATAGAAACCAGGGAATGCATTTGTTTTGTATCCAACTAAGCCAATGGCCAGAGTTTCAAGGCGCTCAAGAGTTGCGCCAACATCGAGAATTGATTTAACGCCGGCACAGACGACGGTGATATCTAATGAAGAGAGCGCAGTTAAGTCAGCTGATTCATCGAATGATTCGTTTGCCCCACGATGCACGCCACCTAGACCACCAGTTGCGAAAACTTTTATTCCAGCCTGTGCGGCTAAGTGAGCAGTTGCTGCAACAGTGGTGGCAGCTGATTTCTGGCTAGCGACCAAAACTGCTAGATCGCGGCTGGATGCCTTGCTGATGTCATCGCGGTTTGCGATAGCAACCAGTTGCTCATCAGTTAAGCCAATATGAACCACGCCATCTAGAATCGCAATTGTTGCCGGAGTTGCACCGCGTTCGCGCACAATTGCTTCAACTTCGCGGGCCACATTCAAATTCGATGGGCGAGGCAATCCGTGGCTAATAATCGTTGATTCGAGGGCAACTATTGGCGAATTACTGGCTAGTGCCGCTGCAACTTCAGGCGAAAAGACAAGTGCGGATTTCATGCCCTAACCTTAACGCATGCATCTTCACCAAATCTTGCCGGCAATTGTTGCAGGGCTTGGGGTAGTAGATGCGCACGATGAAATTGCTGCCGGTGAATCACCAAATGGCCGTGAAGTACTTTTCTTAATTGATGGCCTAGGCGATGAAGTAATCGATAAATACGCCCAATACATTCCAACGCTTTCTACATTTATTCGAAGTGGTCGAGTGCAAACTTCATTTCCTTCAACCACGGCCACCTCTCTGGCAACTCTTACCACCGGAACTTTGCCAAGTGCTCATGGCATGTTGGGTTACACCGTACGAGTGCCACGCAGCAATGGCCGAATTCTCAATGCATTGAAATGGGATGATCGCGTTGATCCAACTTATTGGCAACCAGTGCCAACTTTGTTTGAGCGAGCAACTGCTGCTGGGGTAAACGTTTCACATGTGGCTGCGAAGCGTTACGAAAATACTGGATTCACACAAGCAGTTTTTCGTGGAGCTACATATCGTGGCGCAAATTTAGTTGATGACTTAGTTGCCCAAACTAAATTGGCTTTGGCTAAATCACCGGCCCTGGTTTACCTCTATATGAACGATCTTGATTCCGCCGGTCATAGCGATGGTGTTGGTTCCGATAAATGGTTGGCAGCTCTTACGATGCTTGATCACATGGCCAAAAAGTTAATCATTGAACTTCCGAAAGGCACGCGCATTTGGCTAACGGCTGACCATGGCATGGTTAATGTCGAAGAGAAAATTGTGATGGGTCGCGATAATCAATTACTCACTGGAATAGCCACTATTGCTGGGGAGCCTCGCGCTCGCCATCTATATCTAGATGCAGCTCTTGATTCAGCAGCAGCCCGCGCCGAAGTTAAATCTCGTTGGGCAGAATTTTTAGGTGATCGCGCCGATATTTATACCCGCGAAGATGCACTTGCTGCGGGTCTATTTGGCCCAAATCCAAGTGCCGATTCCTTTGATCGCATGGGCGAAATTATTGCAATCGCTAAAGGTGGCTTGATTTTGATTGAAGAAGAACGCGAGAGTTTAGAAGGCTCAATGGTTGGTCATCATGGCGCACTTACTGAACTTGAGAATTACGTGCCGTTGTTACAAAAGACGATTAATTAATCTTCGTCTTTCTTCTGGCCAAACATAATTTCATCCCAACTTGGAACCTTTGCACGACCTTGAACACCATCTTTCGCGGATTCAGAATCAGCATCGGTACGAATAGAAACTAATCTTGGAGTTTCGCGCACAGGTTCAGGATTGCGAGGATTGCGATCAACTTGCTCGGTATAAATCAAACCTGGTTCAAGTGGCGCACGTGGGGCTGGTGTTTCTTCGCCAAGTAACCAACGGGCGTTGTCATCGAGTGCATTTAGCGCACGACGAGTTGGATCGTATTCCCATTGACCGGTGCCATGACCATCAGAAGTTGGGTAGGAAACTTGAATGGTCCAGATACCGGTTTCAATTCGCCAGCAGTTGTAATTAATTTGCGTAATATCAACACCACGTGGCGCTAGTCGCAGAACAATTGCGTCACCAAAATTAACTGGCTCGCGTCCTGGTTCCTTGCGCACAATAACTGTGGCAACTTGATCAATAATAAATTGACGTTCCTGCAGAATTGGCCCGCTAAAGCGTTCCACTTTTTCAACAGTGATGTTGCCATCTTGGGCAATTGATTCTGGTGATTCACCAGTACGTAAGCGACGTTGAATTTCTTTAACTGAAATTGGCGCAGCTTCTTCATCTTGTACAGACATTAACCGCGGTTGATTAACGGTTGAGCGCAGGGTGTCGCTAATTCGAACGCTGAATTCTTTGCCATCGCTATCTAGTAGAGATAGATATAGGCCATCTTCAGACTTGCCGTTCACGCGTAATTCGCTCATAGTTTTCAGAGCCTAACCGATGAGCCGTGACATTGGCGGGATTTCAGGTGAGTAGAATTGTGAAATGACTGATGCAAAGTTGACCGCTGAACTTCTGGAATTAGCAAAACGTGTAGGTCGCGAAGCGGGCGAATTACTACAAAAGCGACCAGCAGCTTTTGAGGTTACTTCCAAGTCGACCGCAATTGATGTGGTCACGCAAATGGATTCCCAAAGCGAAAATCACATAGTTTCCGAAATTCTAAAAGCCCGCCCAGGCGATGGCATCATCGGCGAAGAAGGTTCCGAGCGAACCTCAAAATCTGGAATCACTTGGGTAATTGATCCACTCGATGGCACGGTTAATTATTTATATGGGTTGCCTGGTTGGAATGTGAGTATTGCGGCGAAAGATTCGGCCGGTGTTGTGGTCGGCGTAGTTGTTGCGCCCACAATTAACTCAACTTGGTCGGCCAGCCGAGGTGGCGGAGCTTTTTTTAATGAGCAAGCGATTGCTTGTAACGAAGGCGTCGAACTTAATCGAGCACTAGTGGGAACCGGCTTTGCCTACGACGTTGATGCTCGGCCAGCGCAATTAGCCCAGCTTTCTGAATTGCTCACCCGAATTCGCGATATTCGCCGAAATGGGGCAGCGGCCGTTGACCTCTGCCATGTGGCGATGGGGGCCCTTGATGGCTACTTTGAAAAGGGCTTGCAGGAATGGGATCTGGCAGCTGGCGGATTGATCGCAACTGAGGCTGGCGCAAAGGTCACCACGGTTGGGGGCACCACGATTGCCGCCGCTCCAGCCTTACACGCCACGCTCTCGTTCCGTCTGGCCCAATAGCGAGCTCACGCTCGATTTACGCTTAAGCGATGACCTGTGGCAAGATACGCAGTCTGCCGTGGTTATTTAAGCCGCGACTAGATCTAGATAAAGAGGACGAAAATGAACATTCTTGACGCCGTTGATGCAGCATCCCTGCGCAAAGACATCCCGCAATTCCGTGCTGGCGATGAGCTCAAGATTTCTGTTCGCGTTATCGAAGGTAACAAGAGCCGTCTGCAGGTTTTCCAGGGAATCGTAATCCGTCGCCAAGGCGATGGCGTTCGCGAAACTTTCACCATCCGCAAGGTTTCTTACGGCGTTGGTGTCGAGCGTACTTTCCCAGTACACACTCCAGTTATTGAAAAGATCGAACTAGTAAAGAAGGGCGATGTACGTCGCGCCAAGCTTTATTACTTGCGCGATCTACGCGGTAAGGCTGCCAAGATTCGCGAAAAGCGCGATGGCGTTGAAGGTTACGGTGATGGAATTCTTTCAACTCCAGAACCAATTGTGATTCCAGAGCCAGTTGTTGAGGCCGTAGTAGAGGCACCAGCTGTAATTGAAGAAGCTGTTGTTGAAACTGCCGTAGTTGAAACTCCTGCAGTTCAAGAAGCAGTAGTTGAGACACCAGCTGAAGCAGTTGCAGATGCAGCTGCTGAAGATAAGCCAGCCGAATAACTTCTAAAGTTAAACGCGGTTTGCGCAGATGAGACGCAAGCGGTCTTTCTTACAAGAATTCCCTGTTCTAGTTGTTGTTGCACTCGTCGTATCACTTTTTATTAAGACTTTTGTAGTTCAGTTTTTCTTTATTCCATCAGGTTCGATGGAGAACACCCTGCAAATTGATGATCGCGTAGCGGTTAATCGCATCCCATTTATCGCAAATGATATAAAGCGTGGCGATGTAGTAGTTTTCCGTGATCCAGATAATTGGTTACCAGCAGCAGATGTGAGTGATTCACCATTTGTAATTGCTAAGTTGAAGTCCGCCTTAGTGGCAGTTGGTGTGCTGCCAAACCCGGCTAAACAGTACTTAGTTAAGCGTGTGGTTGGCGTTGCGGGGGACCGAGTAATTTGCTGCACCACTACTGGGAAAATTACTGTAAATGGCAAAGAGATGAACGAGCCTTATGTCTTTGCTGGAAATGTTCCAAGTGATATGAACTTTGATGTCACTGTGCCAAAGGGAAAACTTTGGGTGATGGGCGATCATCGTGGCGCAAGCGCCGATTCTCGCTTTCACCAAGATGATATAAATAAGGGCTTTGTGCCACTTAATCGAGTTACAGGTCGTGTGCTTGCGGTTATTTGGCCGATTAAGAATATTTCATTAGTGCCAAATGTTGATGCGTTGAATCAACCAGCAGTAATTACTAAAACTAAGAAGTAAAAATGAAGGTGATTGAGCAGCTATTAATTGAAGCTGGCATTTCACCAATTGCCGGAGTTGATGAAGCCGGTCGTGGCGCATGTGCTGGCCCGTTAGTGGTGGCAGCCGTAATCTTGAAAGATCCGTTTCATCCTGATTTAGAGCCAGTGCGAGATTCCAAAGAGATCAAAGAAAATAAACGTGAAGCACTCTTTGATTTAGTAATAGAACATTCACTTGCTTACAGCATCATTGAAATTCCAGCTGCCGAAGTTGACTCACGTGGCGTGCATGCCGCAAACCTAGATGGCATGCGCAGGGCAGTTCAGGCCCTTAAAATTTCACCTGCATACGTTTTAACTGATGGATACGCGATTGCTGGATTAGCGCTACCGAACTTGGCGGTTTGGAAAGGCGATCAGGTGGTGCACACAATTAGCGCCGCCTCAATTCTGGCAAAGGTTTATCGAGATCGCATCATGCGCCAACTTGATGAGAAGTATCCGGCTTATGGTTTTGCCGGGCATAAGGGCTATATCACTGCTAGCCATAGCCAGTTATTAACCGCAAATGGCCCGTGCATAGAACACCGACGCTCATTTGCAAATGTGGCAGCGGTACTTAAATAGCCACAGCAGTTATTCGGCCACAAGGGTTTGCGCACAAACTAATTAAGTCGGGGTTTCTGCCTAGCCTCTGGCATTATGAGCAATGATCATAAAGTTCTTAATTCCGAAAACGAGATAATTTCCCGAGTACGACTCTTTAGCGCAATTGAAGGTGGATCTACTTTCTGGTCGCGTGAGATTGAAAGCAAAGGCGCTGAGCAAGTCTTAAGTGATGCCCTCGATGGAGTTTATGACCCAATTAAATACGCACGAACATTAGAGAAATTACGTGTTAGCAATGCCGATGAAATCCTGCAAAACATTGCTAACGCTGGGGCAATATTTCTAATTCCGGCTGACCCTAATTGGCCGCGATCTGTAAACGAATTGGCGGCGCCACCGATTGCGCTTGTGATTAAAGGTGACCCAGCCCTTCTTAGCCGAGATTCGTTAGCGATCGTTGGCTCAAGAAATCCAACTCAATATGGTCTGCGCATTGCGCAAGATTTTGCCGCAGGTTTTGTTGATCGAGAATGGGCAATTACAAGTGGTGGTGCATACGGGATAGATGCGGCCGCACATAAAGGTGCACTCATTGCTGAAGGAATAACTGTGGCTGTAATGGCAACTGGAATAGATATTAATTATCCAGCAGGACATGCACGGCTATTTGCCGAAATAGCTGAACTTGGATGCTTGGTAAGTGAAGTGCCACCTGGCACATCTGCAGTTCCAGCCCGCTTCTTAGCTCGTAATCGAATTATCGCGGCACTTTCAAATGCCACATTGGTAGTTGAAGCTGCCTTTCGAAGTGGCTCACTTAGAACTGCTCGCGATGCGGCGGAATTAATGCGCCCAGTCATGGCCATTCCAGGACCCATTACTTCACCAGTTAGCGAAGGTTGTCATCGCTTAATTGGTGAACGAGCTGCTGAAATTGTGACTTCAGTAGCAGATGCGATGGAATTTCTCTCACCAATGTAATGAGATGATTAGCCAATGAGCACAGAGAATGAATTCCGATCGGGCTTCGTAGCCATTGTTGGCCGCCCAAATACCGGAAAATCAACTCTGGTTAATGCGCTCGTCGGCAGTAAAGTAGTAATTACTTCACCGCATCCAAACACCACACGTCATGCAATCCGCGGCATCGTTAATGAGCCAGATTTCCAAGCGATTTTGGTTGATACCCCAGGTGTACATAAGCCAAAGACGCTGCTGGGCAAGCGCTTAAATGCTGTTGTTGAAGAGAGTCTTGATTCAGTCGATGTAATCATTATTTGCTTGCCAGCGGATGAAGAATCAGGTGCTGGTGATCAATACATTATCGATGAAATTGCTAAGCACCCACGCAGCAAAAAAATTGCTCTGGTTACCAAAACAGATTTAATTAGCAAAGCAAATCTTGCTACGCGCCTGGCCAGCATCATGGCGATGGCTAAAGGATTTACTTGGGATGAAATCGTGCCAGTATCTGCTGCAACTCACGAGCAAATTGATTTATTAAAAAAACTCATTGGGCAACTGCTAAAGCCAGGCCCAGAGTTTTATCCAACCAACATGCGCAGCGATCAAAGTGTTGAACAGTTGATCTGCGAACTAGTGCGCGAGGCTGCTCTTCGCGATGCCCGCCAAGAACTTCCGCACTCAATCGTGGTAACTATCGATGAAATGTCAGAACGCGAGAAAACTGGCAGCCGACCATTCTTCGATATCCACGCCACAATTCACGTCGAACGCGATTCGCAGCGTGCCATCTTGCTGGGCCACCAAGGATCACAGCTAAAGGATATTGGCATGCGTGCTCGTGCTGATATTGAGCGCGAACTCGAAGCCCGCATCTTCCTTGGACTACACATCAAAGTATCTAAAGAATGGCAGCGCGATTCAAAGATGCTCGATAAATTGGGCTTTGCTGAAAACTAATAGTTACTCTAGTTAAGTACCCTTAGAACATGACAAAGCGACAAGAATTTCGAGTTATCGAAACGTTTCGTGATTTTGAGCTTCGTGAATATGAGCCATGTGTAATCGCTGAAGTAAAAGTTTCCGCCGAATATTCGAGCGCATCGAGCAGGGCATTTTCTTCACTATTTGGCTATATTTCTAGCGGAAACAAAAGGTCGGAAAAAATTTCAATGACCGCTCCAGTAATTGCGGCTCAAAAGCCAGCCGATTCAGGTTCAGAAACTTGGTACATATCATTTGTCATGCCAGCCGGAAGTAAATTCGATAGTCTGCCGCAGCCAAATGATTCGAAAGTTGTTCTTCACGATTTAAATTCGCAAGTCTGTGTTGTTTCATCATTCCGCGGCAAAGCATCTGCTGAGCTTTCCAAGAAAATAGAGGATCAACTTCGAGCAGCGGCAGCCAAAGAAAATCTGACTCTTTCGACTGAAACCAGAATTTGCCGATTCGACCCGCCATTTAAACCAGGTTTCCTGCAATATAACGAGATCGTAATTCCGATTTCCCAGTAATAAATTTAGTTAGTCACCGAAGGTTTACGACTAGCCAAGAACGAACCAATCATTACTAACGGCAAGCCAATCATGATTCCGATAGTAAGTGGCTCGGAGAGAATCAATACACCTAATACCACAGCAACTGCGGTGTTTACGTAAGTTCCAACTGAAGCTCTTGCTGGCCCAATTTCTTTCATCACAATAAAGTATGAGATGAAAGCAAGCGCTGTGCTAAATACACCTAGAGCGATAAGTGAAAGAGCCGCTTCTTTTGACACGGTGCCAGCTTCAGGAAATTGCAGAATCATTAGAGGTGCATATGCGATAGCCGTGAAAATCATGGCTACACCATTTATTGCTATGCCAGAAACATTGGGCAACTTCTGCGAAATCATATTTGTGGCATATGAATAACTCATCGCAGTTACTAGCATCATGGCAATTGAAAGTGGATCAGAGCTGCCAATAATACTTTCGTAGCCAACTAAGCCAATTAAGCCCACGAAACCAACCAGAATGCCGGCCAATCTCTTGCTATGCCAGACTGTTTTGTCACCAGTTATGGAAGCAAATATGGTTGACCAAATTGGCACAGTTGCGATTAATAATCCTGCTAAACCGCTGCTAATCTTTTTTTCTGCGTTGGTAATTAATATCCAAGGAATCATCATTTCGAAGAAGGCATAAGGCAGGACATATCGCCAGTTACGAATCGCATCGATTAACACCTTCTGGTGGATCGCAATTGGAATCAAGATCGCAGCACCGATTAGAACGCGACCACAAACGATGACAGTAGGTGGAATATCTCGAACTGCTACCTTCATTAAAAGATATGGAATGCCCCAAAGAACACCAGTTACAGCGAAGTGAAAATAGGCGCGACGGGACATAGTTTCCTTTAGTTGATCAAAAGCTACTTGATTAGCGACTGATAGAGCGCAAGGGTAGCGCGAGCAACCGCTGGCCAGCCAAATTCGGCAGCAGCACGTTTGCGACCTGCCTCACCAAATTGCTTTAACAGGGTTGGGTCTTTCATTAATTCATAAATTGCCGTTGATAGATCACGTTCAAGAGCTGCACCATCGCCGGAGTAATTTACAAGTTTGCCAGTGCTGCCATCTGCAACAACTTCCGGAATTCCACCAACGCGTGTAGCTAGTACGGCAGTTTCACAAGCCATTGCTTCAAGATTAACAATGCCTAGTGGCTCATAGATTGAAGGGCAAATAAATATATCTGCCGAAGTTAATAGCGCACATAGTTTTTCATGGGGCAACATCTCAGGAATCCAAATTACATTTGGTCGAGTTTTTTGAAGTTCCTCGATTAACGCTTTTACTTCATTGCCAATTGTTTCTTCATCAGGGCTACCTGCTGCCAATACCAACCCATATTCCGCTGGCACGTTTTGCCAAGCTCGCAATAAGTGAGCTAACCCTTTCTGGCGAGTAATGCGACCGACAAATATTGCATAACGGCCAGTGATTCCCAGCTCAGTTAACAGTGCAGGGTTAGCAGTTGGTTTAAAGCGATCAACATCAACACCATTTCGAATTGTGACAACTTTTGCTGGGTCAACGTTTGGATATGAGGCTAAAACATCAGCACGCATTCCATCACTAACCGCAATGATCGCATCGGCAGATTCGTAAGCACTCTTTTCAGCCCACGACGAAATTTGATAGCCACCACCTAGTTGGTCGGCTTTCCAAGGACGTAGTGGCTCTAGCGAATGAGCTGTAATTACATGTGGGATGCCATGAAGCAATGAACCAAAGTGACCAGCCATGTTGGCATACCAAGTGTGGCTGTGAATCACATTAACGTTCTGCAGATTATTCGCAATATCTAAATCTGTAGCGATTGCCTGGACAGCTGGGTTTGCGTCGGTAAATGAGACGGGTGTTGAATATCCAAAAGCTCCATCTTCGCGAACACCACCAAAACAATGAACATCAACTGAAACGCCATCAAGATTGCGTAGTGCTTCGGTTAACTGCACAGCATGAACGCCAGCACCACCATAAACCTGTGGTGGCCACTCTTTAGTAACAAGTCCAACTCTGGTCGTTTTCACTTGGTAAGGGTATCGTTAGGACATGGCGCGCTTCGAACAACCACTCGGTATCGTCCTTGCGGGCGGCGAAGGCAAGCGTTTAATGCCGTTAACTGCAGATAGAGCTAAGCCAGCAGTTCCATTCGGCGGTTCATATCGCCTCGTAGATTTCGTTCTTTCCAATTTAGTAAATGCAGAGATGCGCAAGATTGCGGTATTGACGCAATATAAGTCGCACTCCCTCGATCGGCACATAACCACAACATGGCGTATGTCTACATTGCTAGGCAACTATGTAACTCCAGTTCCAGCGCAGCAACGTCTGGGCCCTCGTTGGTATACCGGCAGTGCAGATGCGATTCTGCAGAACTTCAATTTAATTCATGATGAAAATCCAAAGCACATTGTGGTCTTCGGTGCTGATCACGTTTATCGTATGGATTCCAGCCAAATGTTTGATTTCCATTTGAGTACTGGTGCTGGCGTAACTGTTGCTGCGATTCGCATGAAGCGATCCGAAGCACATGACTTTGGCGTTATCGAATTAGCTGAAGATGGCGTAACCATTAAAGCTTTCCACGAGAAACCAAGTGACCCACCGGCGATGCCAGGACACCCAGATCTTTGCCTGGTTTCAATGGGTAATTACATTTTCAAGCGTGATGTAATGGAAGAAGCGCTAATCCTTGATTCTGAAGATTTGGAAAGTCGCCATGATTTAGGCGGAAATATCATTCCGATGATGACCGCTAATGGCTTAGCAAAGGTTTATGACTTTGCCACAAATAATGTGCCAGGTGAAACAGAGCGCGACAAAGGATATTGGCGCGATGTAGGTTCAATTGATGCTTATTACGACGCGCATATGGATTTAGTTTCCATTCACCCAATTTTTAATCTTTATAACCGTGAGTGGCCGTTGCTTACTAATCCGCCATCACTGCCACCAGCGAAATTCAGCGAAGGTGGCTTAGCGCAAGATTCGATTGTTGGCGCTGGCTCGATCATTGTTGGCGGTCATGTGAATCGCACTGTTGCTTCATACGATGTTTTGGTCGAAAAAGGCGCATTTGTTGATGGGTCTGTTCTAATGCCAAGTGTTCGAATTGGTGATCGCGCCGTAATTCGTAATGCGATCTTAGATAAGAGTGTCATTGTTGATCCAGGTGCACAAATTGGTGTTGATCTTGATCGCGATCGCGAACGCTTTACTTTATCGCCAGGCGGAATTGTGGTTGTTGGTAAAGGCGTTCGCGTTACCGTTTAGCGCTTCTTAATTAATTCCAATCGGCTGTGCGATCACGTAGCTCTTGATACTTAGCAAATACCGCAGGAGTTGCCTTCGCATTTACCCTCCGAACTTCACCAAAATTCCAGATAGGTGCTTCAGTATTTTCAGATAACGCCCAAGCTGCTTGGCGAGCAGCGCCATCTGCCACATATTCTCCCGCTGGCGGAATCAACACTTCGCGACCAAAGAGTGCACTAGCGATCTGCGCAACTGCTGGATTTTTAGCAGCTCCACCAATTAACAGAATTCGATTAACTGCAACACCTTGTGAAACAAGTGCACCCACTGCGTCTACTAAACCACAAAGCATTCCTTCAATCATGGCTCGCGCTATATCTGCTGGATTTGAGTTGTTTAAATTCATGCCAGCAAAGACGCCAGTTGCATCTGGGCGATTAGGGGTGCGTTCGCCTTCGAAATAAGGCAGCAGCGTTAAGCCATTGGCGCCGGCGCTAGCTGATAGCGCTAACTGCGCTACTTCGTCATGGTTCTTACCTAAAATCTTGCCAGCCGCATCAAGAATGCGGGCAGCATTAAGAGTGCAGACCAGAGGTAAGTAACGCCCAGTCGCATCAGCAAATCCAGCTACCAAGCCGGCTGCATCATGAGTTGGGGTATTCGAAACTGAGAATGCAGTGCCGCTGGTGCCAAGTGAAACGATTACATCGCCTGGCTGTGCGTTTAAGCCAAGAGCAGCTCCGGCGTTATCGCCAGCACCGGCAGCAATCGGAATTCCACCAAGTGTTGTTCCTCCAAATGCAGCAGGAGCCACAATACGGGGCAAATAAATTTCCGAGTCGTGCTTTAACGCCAGATTTAGTATTTCATAACGGTAATGCGAGGTGGTTGGGTCAAAATAACCGGTACCTGATGCATCACTGCGGTCAGTAAATAATTTTTCGAAATCTTTGCCACCTTGTAATTGCCAAGATAGCCAATCATGGGGGAGAGCAACTGCGGCTACCCGTGTTGCGTTATCTGGTTCGTGATCTGCTAACCAACGTAATTTGCTGGCGGTAAATGAAGCAACCAGAACTGAGCCAACTTTGCGAGCAGTCTCGGCATCGCCACCAAGTTCTTGATTTAAATCTTTCGCAGCTTGTGCAGATCTAGTGTCATTCCATAAAAGCGCATCACGAATTATTGCCCCATCACTATCTAGTGCGACCATGCCATGTTGCTGCCCACCAATTGCAATCGCCGAAACATCAGAGATTCCACCAGCGGCTTCAATAGCCTCATCTAGTGCTGCTGCCCAAAGTGCTGGATTTACTTCAGTGCCATCTGGGTGATTGGCGCGTCCACTACGCACTAACTCGCCGGTAACTGCGTTTCGAATAACCAATTTCACAGATTGGGTCGAAGAATCTACGCCGGCAACTAGCTTTTGTTCGCTTTGGCTCATTGGGCAAGGCTAGACTGTGATCGTCAACGTTGACCATATTAATATTTAGATTTCTCAACTTATATTCTCAGCAAATCTAATTGACGGCGATATTGGAGTTTACGAAAATGCGTATTGGAATCCTCACCGGCGGCGGCGACTGCCCAGGCTTAAATGCAGTGATTCGCGGAGTAGTTCAAAAAGGCATCAAAGAATATGGTCACGAGTTCGTAGGTTTTCGCGATGGTTGGAAAGGCCCACTAGAGGGTTTGACTATGCCGCTGACGCTAGAGAACACTCGCGATATCTTGCCTTTGGGCGGAACCATTCTTGGTTCATCACGTACTAACCCGTTTAAAATTGATAATGGCGTCGAGCGCATTAAAGAGAATCTAGCGGCAGCGGGGCTTGATGCCTTGATCGCTATTGGTGGCGAAGACACTCTCGGTGTTGCCACCAAGCTAGATGCACTTGGCGTAAAAGTTATTGGTGTGCCAAAGACGATTGATAACGATCTAAATAACACTGATTACACATTTGGTTTTGATACTTCAGTAAATATTGCAGTCGAAGCAATCGATCGCCTGCACACGACCGCACAATCTCATCACCGTGCCTTGATCGTTGAAGTAATGGGTCGTCATGCTGGCTGGATCGCACTTCATTCAGGCATGGCAAGTAGCGCGGCTTGTGTGTTAATTCCAGAAGTTAAATTCTCACTGGATAAAGTTTGCGCCTATGTAAATTCTTGCTTCGATAAAGGACAAGCTCCAATCATTGTTATTGCTGAGGGTGCGATTCCACAAGATGGCGACATGGTTATCAAGGATCAAACCCTTGATGCTTTCGGTCACGTAAAGCTTTCTGGAATCGGCGAATGGTTGGCCCAATCTGTTGAGGCCAAAACTGGTCACGAATCTCGCACCGTAGTTCTCGGCCATGTTCAACGTGGCGGAACTCCAAGTGCTTTCGATCGCGTTTTGGCAACTCGTTTTGGCTTGATGGCAATTACAGCCGCAAGCGAAGGCGATTGGGGCAAGATGGTTGCACTCCATGGAACCTCGATTGCTCGAGTTCCGCTGGCATCAGCTACTGACAAGCTAAAGACCGTTGATCCGTCTCTTTACGCAGAGGCCGAGGTTTTCTTCGGATAATTGGTCAACACCATTACCTTAGATTCTCTATTCTTAAGCCATGACTTCTTCCCTGGATAATCTATTTACGCCTGGTCTCGTTGCGGCCCAACAACCGCAATGGCCAGGTGGTTTAGATGGCGAGCCAGTAACTAAGGCCGTTAATCAGTTAAAAGCTTTTCCGCCGCTAGTTTTCGCGGGCGAATGCGATAACTTAAAAGCAAAGATTGCCTTAGCTGCTGAAGGAAAAGCATTCTGGCTACAAGGTGGCGACTGCGCCGAAACTTTTGTGGCAGCAACGGCTGATTCAATTCGTAATCGCATCAAGACAATTCTGCAGATGGCAGCAGTTCTGCAGTACTACTCAAGTTTGCCAGTTGTAAAAGTTGGTCGCATGGCCGGGCAATTTGCGAAGCCACGATCTAATGACAATGAAACTCGCGGCGATGTAACGCTGCCGGCTTATCGCGGGGATGCGGTAAATGATCTTGAGTTCACTCTCGAATCACGTACGCCAGACCCAGATCGTTTAGTTCGGGTTTACAACACATCTTCTGCAACTCTGAACTTGGTTCGTGCATTTACCCAAGGTGGTTTTGCTGATCTTCGACAAGTTCACGAATGGAACAAAGGTTTTATCCGCGATAGTTCCGTAGGCGAGCGTTATGAAGCGATGGCTCAAGAAATTGGTCGCGCACTTGCGTTTATGACTTCAGCTGGCGTTAGCCCGGAAGAATTTAAGACGGTTGATTTCTACTCAAGTCACGAAGCGTTGATTCTGGAATATGAAAAGGCGCTAACTCGTATCGATTCACGTACTGATCTTCCATATGATGTTTCAGCGCACTTCCTCTGGATCGGCGAGCGCACACGTCAACTAGATGGTGCACATATTGATTTTGCGTCAAAAATTCGCAATCCAATCGGGGTAAAGCTAGGACCAAAGTCCACAGTTGAAGATGCGCTAACTTTGATCGATCGACTTGATCCAGATCGCGAACCAGGGCGCTTAACATTTATTACCCGCATGGGAGCTGGCAAGGTTCGCGAAGTATTGCCAGCACTTGTCGATGGCGTAACAAAGTCAGGGGCGAAAGTTCTTTGGGTTTGCGATCCAATGCACGGAAATACTTACGAAGCTCCAAGTGGCTACAAGACACGTAAATTTGATGATGTACTTGATGAAGTTAAAGGCTTCTTCGAAGTACATAAGTCACTGGGCACACATCCAGGCGGCATTCATATCGAACTGACTGGTGACGATGTCACTGAGTGCGTAGGTGGTGGCGAGCAGATTTCACACGAAGATCTAGCGTCCCGCTATGAGAGCGCCTGCGATCCACGCCTAAATCATTCACAATCACTTGAGTTAGCATTTTTAGTAGCGGAGATGTTGCGCGACCGTTAAGTTTCACCTGTGACACTTTTGATTACCACCAGCAAGACCCCGATTGGCAATCTGAATCTAATTGCCGATGAACATGTCTTGCTTGGCGCAAATCTCTCAAATGTTTCAGCGCTTAAGAGCGGGCTTGATGTTTCTGATCAGAGCCGTGAAATTAAAATTGTAAAGAGTATTCCGATTATTAGCGATTTAATTGCTGATTACTTCGATGGCGATATCACTGCCATCAATGGCATTTCCGTCAGGCAACCAGGTGCGACATTTTCCCAAGCTGCCTGGAAAGCGATGCGCAAAGTAAAGGCAGGTGCTGTAATTTCATATGCCGATTTGGCAGATCGTGCTGGTTCAGTAGCAGCAGTGCGAGCAGCCGGAACCGCGTGTGCCAAAAATGCAATTATGTTGGTTGTGCCGTGTCATCGCATTGTTAAAAGTGGCGGGGCACTAGGAAACTATGCCTATGGCGTAAATAAAAAAGAATGGCTATTAAGCCACGAGGGCGCGCTTTAATACATCGATCGCATAAGCAGTTCCTGCATCATCAATATCTAAATGGGTAACTAGGCGCGCATACTTCGGCCCAAGGGCTCCAATTAGCAGCCCTTCGGCCTTGCAGCGAGTGGCAAGTTCAGCTGCGGTAATACTTAATTCAGCTAGATCAAGACCCACGATATTTGTTTGAACAGTTGCTGGATCAATAACCGACGGAACGACTGAATTTAAAGCGACTGCGATCTCTTTGGCACGGCGATGATCTTGGGCAAGGGGTGCAATATTGTGATCAAGTGCGTAATGACCAGCAGCTGCGAGTAAGCCAACTTGCCGCATGCCAGCACCGTAACGCTTGCGCCATACTCGAGCTTTAGCAACGTGCTCTTTTGTAGAAAGCATTACCGAGCCGATTGGTGCACCTAAACCTTTAGATAAACAGACGCTGATGGTCTCGAAATACTTTCCATATTCCAAGAAAGAAACCCCGCTAGCAACGTGTGCATTCCAGATGCGAGCACCATCTAGATGAAGCGCTAAACCGAGTTTTTGCGCACCAGCATGAAGAGCAGCTATCTCAGAAATTGGCTGCACAGTGCCACCCCCGAAGTTATGGGTATTTTCAACCGCAATCGCGGTAGTTGAAACTAAATAAGGTCCAGAATCTGGACGAGCGATTTCAAGAGCATCTGCTGCCTTCAGTAAACCATTTACTGCCGGCCAAGTGCGCGTGGTGATGCCAGAGAAAACTGCTGCCGCCCCAAGTTCAGCGCGAACGATATGTGAATTAGTTTCAGCTAAAAGTTCTTCACCTGGCGCAACTAACATGCGAATGGCTAGCTGATTAGCTAACGAACCAGTTGGGGTAAATACACCCGCTTCTTTGCCAAACATTGCAGCAACTCGTTCTTCAAGTGAGTTAACGGTTGGATCATCGCCATAAACATCATCACCAACTGGCGCACTCGCAATTGCTTCACGCATTGCAGCCGATGGGGCAGTGACGGTATCTGAACGAAGGTCAACTCTCATGAGGCTAGTCTCTCACGCTTCCTTTAGAACTATTAAGTACATGGCAGTTACTACTAAAATTCCACCAAGTGCTTCTTGGAAAGATAAGCGTTCGCCGCCGAAAATCACAGCGAAGATCGCTGCGAAAACTACTTCCATAGTCAGAATGACAGCCACTTTAGTTGCCGACATATGAGCTTGCGACCAAGTTTGTACAATAAAAGCTATTGCGGTCGCAAATACGGCAGTGAAAACCACTACGCCCCAAACACCATTATCTGGCGGCAATGAATATCCTTCAAAAGCCGAGGCAACTCCAGTAATCATGGCGCATATCATTAACTGAGTAATAGTCATGGCATAAACATCGCGACCGGCTGACCACTTGCTAAGCGCGGTGATATGAGCAGCAAATGCGATAGCGCTTAAGAAAACCATTAGTTCGCCAAAACCTACCGACCAGCCCTGTAGCGAAAGAAGTCCCAAGCCGAAAGTAGCCATTAGTACATATAACCAAGTGGTCTTTGAAATTCGATCCTTAAAGATTAGTGCGGCAAATAACGGTGTAAGAACCACATATAAGCCAGTTACAAAGCCAGTGATAGCTGCGCCGGTATTGGCTAGGCCAATCGTCTGAAAGATGTACCCACCACCTAAAAAGAAACCAGCGCCGAACCCACGCAAAAGTAAATCTCGGTTGAAGAGCTTTACTACCTGTGGGCGAATCAAAATCATTACTAAGACAGCGAGAACGAAACGGGTAAAGAGGAAATTATTTACACTTTGGCGTTCAATAGCGCTCTTCATGACAACAAATGAAAAACCCCAAGCGGCTGAGACGGTTAAAAGTGCCCAAGGCGCTAGTTTTAATTGCAGATTGTGACGCGCGTTCATCCACGCATCTTCTTTAGCATCGCAATCTCTTTGCCGTGTTCAGGTTCCATGCCCGGAGTTTCCAGAACCATCGGCACATTTTTCATAACAGGATGATCAAGCATTTCCTGGAAAGCAGCCAAGCCGATATGGCCTTCGCCGATATTCTGATGACGATCTTTAAGTGCGCCACATACATCCATTGAATCATTTGCGTGCACAAGCTGGAAACGTTCTGCGCCAGCAATTTCAAGTAAGAGATCGATAGTCTCGGTCATGCCACCTTTTTTAGCGATGTCGTGTCCAGCGGCAAATACATGGCAAGTGTCAAGACAAATGCCCACCTTTGGGTGATATTCCAAAGCTTTCAAATAATTAGTTAGGTCATCTAATTTCTTAACGAGTGATTGACCTTGCCCGGCAGTTGGCTCGAGTAGAAGCATTGGCGCATCATCACCTAAAGCATTTAAAACCGGCATCATGCCCTCGTGAATTTGTTTCCAGGCATTCTCAACATGATTAACATCAACTGCTGATCCAGTATGAATTACAACGCCAAGAGCGCCAATTTCAGCGCCACGCTTTAGGGAATAAGCAGTTGAGGCAACTGAATTTTCGTAAGTTCCAACCGTGGGCGAACCTAAATTGATTAAGAATGGCGCATGCACATATGTAAGAATGTCTAGCGCTGCGGCTTTGCTGCGGAATTCTTCATCAGCTGCAGGGTTGCTTTCTGGCATTGCCCAACCGCGCGGGTTAGATGCGAAAACTTGAATAACTTCAGCACCGGTTAATTCGGCATAAGCGATTGAGCGCTTGGCCATTCCACCTGAAGTAGGGGTATGAGCGCCAAGTCGTGGACCTTTTATTTTCGCTTTAGACATTTGGCTAGCCTACTGCGATGGTTACAGTGCTGCCACGTTTGACCTTTGTGCCTGCCTTAGGTGAAACATTTATAACTGTTTTATTCTTCGTGCCGGCAGGTTTATCTTGAACGATCAAGCCAAGACTTTCAAGAATCTGTCTTGCTTTCTCCTGCTTAAGTCCGATAATTCCCTTAGTCGGAATTGTTACAAAAGCTGAGCCCTTGGAAACTATTAACTCGACTTTAGCGCCTTTAGGAATATCGCCACTAGCGGGGTTCTGTGAAATTACCCCACCTGGGATAATTTTTTCATCATAGGTATATGTGACTGTTACATCAAAGCCAGCTTCACTTAATTCAGTTAGCGCCTCTTCGCCAATCTTTCCAACATATGAAGCGAGCGCCAGAGTTTCAATTCCTTTGCTTACGACCAAGTTAATTGTGGCATCACGACGCACCTTTGTACCTGGCGCTGGGTCAGCCGAAATTACAAAGCCCTTCGGTATCTCCAAGTTAAATACTTCAGTAATAGTTCCAGTGGTTAACGGAAATTTAGCAATTGCATTTACTGCCGCCTCTGGTGTTAAGCCAATTAGTTGTGGAACTACATAACGCTCTGGACCTTTTGAAACTGTTAATTTCACAACGCCATTTGGATCAGTCTTGTCTCCGCCAGCGGGATTTTGCGCAATGATCAAACCTTCAGCGTCTTCTTCGCTATAAACACGTTCAGCAACTTCACTCGTTAATCCAAGTGGAGTTAGAAGGGAATTAGCTTTATCAACTGAAGCGCCAATTACCGAAGGCACGCTAACTTTCGCACCTGGACCAAGAATGATCCACCACCCCGCGATACCAACACTGATTGCCAGAGTTAAAGCAATGATGCGATTACGACGAACTCGCTTGCTTACGCGGCGGCGTTCTTCGGCGCGATCCTTTTTGGTTGAGCCAGTGCTTTCAGTCATGGGGGCAACTATCTCGGTTGATTGCGCTGATTTAGCTGCTTCGGCACGCTTGGCAGCACGAGATTTATCTCGCACTTCTTCGCGAATCGGAGCAACTGGTAGATCTAATTCAAGACTCATCTGCTTACGTTTCGGATCAATTTCACCACGTACTCGATTTAGCTCAGCTAGGAATTCGCTAGCATCGCGTGGTCGATCATCTGGGTTAGTGCTTGAAGCTCTTGCGACAAGGTTTTCAAGGGCCGCGGGCACCCCTTTTATTTTGCTACTTAACAACGGGATTTTCTCGTTTACATGCATGTAGGCAATTTGAATCGGGGTATCGGCAGCAAATGGTTTTTCACCAGTAATCATTTCGAATAAAACAATCGCGGCGGCATAAACATCACTACGTGAATCTGCGACACCGCGTTGAACCTGTTCGGGGGAAAGATAAGAAACACTGCCGAGAATTACGCTGGACTCAGCCGTCATCGTCGTGCCTAACATATTGCCTCGGGCTAAGCCAAAGTCAGCAATTTTTACGCGACCTTCTTTTGAGATCAAAATATTTTCTGGCTTGATATCCCGATGAATAATTCCAACATCATGTGCCGCACCTAGGGCACTTAGTACAGGTTCGATAAACGAGAACGCATCATCAATTGTGAGTTTGCCGCGCTCATAAATGTAATCACGAAGAGTGTGGCCTTCGACTAGCTCCATCACAATGAAAACTGCCGGAATCCCACTTTGATTCCAACCTTGGTCCTGCACGGCAACAATATTTGGATGCGACAGTGAGGCCGCAGCTTTAGCTTCGCGAATAAAGCGACCAACGAAATCTTCATCCTGGGCAAGATGTGGATGCATGATTTTGACAGCAACCTTGCGATCTAGTCGAGTATCGATTGCGCTATAAATTGTGGCCATGCCGCCAGTAGCAAGCAGTGCCGTTAACTGGTAACGGTCATCAATTAATTCGCCAGTCAGATCAGACACAGCTAAATCTTAGGCTAGCTACTGCGTAGAGAGGATGAAATCCGCCCTTTCGCGAGTTAAGTCGCGTGCAAAATATTCACTTTCCATCTTCTGCCACTTGACCATTTCGTGATGAATCTCTTCGCCATCTCGCTCTAGTACCCGAGCTAATCCAATGCTTTGATCAATATCTAGCCAGATCGAAGTTGTTAAACTCTTATGAAGCAGCTGATTAGCGCTACCGACGCCTTCAACAATTAGTAGCTGTACGGCCTTAATCTCGCGAGAACCCGAAAAAGCTGCGGTCGACCAGTCATAAATGGCCAAATCTGTTGCCTTGCCAGTTTGTTGTGCCGAGATTAATCTAGCAATCTTCTGGAATAACTCATCCGAAAGCGCCTCATCCCAGCCGTTATATAACTCATCTAGATGAATTACTTCAATTGAATATGTTCCGGCGAATGCTCGCGCAATCTCGCTGGCTAGCGTGCTTTTCCCAGAACCTGCTGGACCATCAATGGCAAGTACTAGTGGTTTAGTTGAGTCGCTAAATAGGTCGCGGAGCGCTTCGTTGATCTGCATACCAACGCCTCCAACCTTGAAGAGCAATCAATGTGAATATTGCGTATAGGAATGAAGTGAAATAGTAACCTTGATTGAAGTAAAGAGCGGTGCCTGCTAGATCTACAATTAGCCAGATAATCCAGCTTTCATATTTTTCTAAGACCATCAGAATCTGCGCAATCAGTGAACCCACAAATAGAAATGAATCAACAACTGTTGCTGCCGCACCGATTCGAGAAAGAAATGGCGCAAGCACTAACCATAAACCGAGTATCCATAGAACTGAATAAATGCGACCTCGATTACTCAGATTTCCAGGCTTTGCGCCAGTTGGTGCCCAGCCTTTCCAGCCGCTAAACGCAGCTGCTATGAATACAAACTGCAGGGCAGAGCTAGCAATCAAATTAGCTTGATAGAAGAAGATTGCATACAAAGCACTGCTAACCGCCCACCACGGCCAAGTAATTCGCTTGCCGGTGGTGCCTAGCCAAACTCCAATTAACGAAGTAACAGATGCGACGAATTCGAGAATAGTTACTTCGTAGCCCCAGGCAGAAAATAAAATGTGTGACACGTTGAACCCCGATTCCAGGTCCGCATTACCGGACCGGTCAAGCGGTCGATCTGTGAATTACAGATCCTCTCAGCCAATTTCTTTAGGCTCCCGCAACACAAACTATAGCCATTAAGTAAGAAATTAGCGCATCTTTACGAGAGAATTAACTCGTGCAGAAATACGGTTATCTAGCGATGCTGGCCTTCACTCTTTGTGGGTCGATCTGGCTAGAGATTTTTTTAAAGGTCGGGGTTGTTCGCAGAATTAAACGAGTTATCTTAAGCATTTTGCCAACTGCCATTATTTTCCTTATTTGGGATGCCTATGCAATCAATCGCGGTCATTGGTATTTTGATAGCAAACAAATACTTGGAATATTCGGTCCATTTGGTATTCCACTCGAAGAGTTCTTGTTCTTCTTATTTGTACCGCTAGCAGCACTCTTAACCATTGAAGCAGTGCGAACAGTTAAGAAGCATTGGGTAGTGGGGGATGAGTCGTGACTTATACCCAAATTGCCCTGATTGCCGTTTTCATAGCGGCTTTCCTAGACCTAGAAGTTATAAAGACGAGATTGCTTAAGCGAAAAGTTTTCTGGACTTCTTATGCGATTATTTTGCCTTTTCAATTACTCACCAATTGGTGGCTAACTTCGAGAAATATTGTGATGTATAGCGAAGACGTGATCTTAGGAATCCGCATTGCATCTGCTCCACTAGAAGATTTGCTCTTTGGTTTCGCACTCATTCTTTCAGTAATGGCGAATTGGGTTTATTTAGGCCGCAAAGCGCATAAAAATTAACGAGCTGCTATCGCCTTAACATAAGCTTTACCCGCAACTCGCATTCGACGTCCAGTAGAAGTTTTTGCTCGTTTATTAAAAATGTCATAACCAATAGCTTCAACTTCATCAACAATTCCGCAGTAAAGCTCGCTAGCCGCTTCGATACAAGGTCGACTGGATCGCTCTAGCTGCAAAATGCCAGGTGC
>Ga0304730_1000912_pt1 | contig 23582 bp, 47 predicted proteins | sample M_130628_MF_Meta_FD_190474 | JGI IMG/M metagenome (GOLD analysis project Ga0304730, IMG submission 190474) | Freshwater microbial communities from Lake Montjoie, Canada to study carbon cycling - M_130628_MF_MetaG (v2) (version 2) | ecosystem: Environmental > Aquatic > Freshwater > Lake | place...
AAGTATTAGTTGTCCTTTTTAACGGTATAAATAAACGGTAGGTTAATAAATAACTATTTATGGAGTCATAATAATGAGAAAATTACTCGCAATGCTGTTTTTGACGGTTTCGACATTTGTAAACGCACAAATGCCGACTTCAACAGTACCATTACCCCCAGATATAGCTGCAATTAAGAAGGCAAACGTTCTTATTGTTGCCATGACCAAAAAAGATGTTCCCCCTTTCTTCTCCGGAGAAGGCGACAACATTCGCGGTCTTGACGTTGAGATTGCAAAACGTATTGGTGTCCTGCTCGGAGTTCCAGTACAGTTTAGACGAGATGCCGAAAGTTTCGCCGAAGTTGTAGAACAAGTTAGAGACGGTAAAGCCGACATTGCTGTTAGTAAATTATCTGTAACGGGTCCTAGATTACAAGTTGTTAGATTCAGCGATCCTTATGTTAAATTAAGACAAAGTTTAGTTATTAACCGTTTATGGTTAAGTCAAAACAGTCAAGGCAAAGAAGTTTATCAAGTCATTAGAGATTTTAACGGCAAAATAAGTTTTATTCGCAATTCAAGTTATGACACATTTGCTCGTATCAACTTTCCAAATGCCACATTCCTTCCAGAAGATAAATGGGATGTAATCATTGACAATGTTACCAAAGGTACTATTGCAGCTGCTTATCGTGACGAATTTGAAATTAAGAAAATTGCTTTTGAAAAACCAGAAGCAGCAATTAGTACAAAAAGTATTACCATCAGTGACAGCGTAGACAATATTGCTGTAGCAGTAAATCCCAAAGCAATTCAATTGTTAAGCATTGTAAATTACGTTATTAAGAATGAATACAATAACATTGACACTAAAAAGTTAATGGACAGATATAAAGCAGAAAAGAAATAATTAGGAAACAAAATGAAATTTAATTTAAAATCATTTCTATCTAGTCCGTGGACTATTTTAGGGTCAATTATAATTGGAGTGTTGGCAGGAGTACATGCACCTGCAGCAAGTATGAACTTTGAAAGTGTTGGTGGAATTTACATTAGCTTGCTTAAAGTTGTGGTAATACCTTTCTTGCTTGCAACTATTTTAGTAGGTGTTATCAGTCTTCTGCAGAAAGAAGGCAGTGCCGCGATGATACGCAAAATCATTATTGGTTTTGTTGGCAGTATGTTCTTGGCCGCGGTAATTGGAGTTGGTACTGTTGCACTGACAGGCAGCGAGATGACTCCTGAAAAACAAACACAACTTGGTGCGATTGTCAACGATAAAGAATCTGGCAGTGATCTTAACATTACACTAAAAGAACCAATGCCCGTTGCACCACACGTTGACCCGATGCAAATGGCGCAAAAGTTTATTCCAGAAAATATCTTTAATACACTGGCTGCTGGCGAAAGTTTGAAGATTGTTATCTTTTGTTTGATATTTGGTGTTGCCTTAGGTAACATTAAAAGTGCAGGGCAAGAAATGCTTGTAGATGTATTGAAAAGCATTCAACAGGCCAGTATTAGTATTTTTAAATTCTTAAACTATTTTCTACCGTTTGCATTATTAGCAATGATCAGTAGCCAAGTTGGTAAAGTTGGCGTTGGTATTTTCTTGACCATGGTTGAGTTTATCATGCAACAGGCCATTGGTGGATTGCTTGTTGTTATTGCTGGTACTATTGTTATTTGGCAACGTTCGGGCCTAAGCCTAATGACTGTTATTAAAGAGACTAAAGAAACATTGATTGTTGCTGTTAGTTCACGCAGTAGTTTAGCGTGTATTCCTTATGCACAAGAAGCATTACACAAGTTAAAGTTTGAAAGAACTGGTGTAGAATTAACTGTGCCACTAAGTTTTACAGTTAACCGCATTGGCAGTATTGTTTATTACGCAATTGCCACTGTGTTCATTGCCAACATATACGGTGCACCAATGGGAGTAACTGGTTTGTTGGTTGTGTTATTTGGTAGTATCTTAGCTGGTTTAGCAAGTGCAGGTACAACAGGTATTCTTACAGTTGCAACTGTAGCAGTTGTCTGCGACTTGTTAAAATTACCAAGCGAAGCGGTATTAGTATTGTTAATTGCTGTTGATCCGTTGATGGATATGATTCGTACTGCGAGTCATGTGCATGGAAATGTTGCAGTAACAGCATTTGTCTGCGACAAAGAACCGGTAAATGGATAAGGTAAAACAATCATTGCTGGATATATTGGGCTGGATCGGTTCTAGCCCATTTAGATTATTCGCGGTAATAATCTTATCTGTATTTGGCTTTATTGGTTGGGTAGCTTACACGGAAAAGGATGCCTTTATGGCATCCTACCGTGCGCAACAAGCATTGCCTAAGATGAATGGTAATTATCAAACCGCAAGTAACTTTATATTTAAAAATTCTAAAGCAGAACTTGTTGCTATATTTGAAGTTAATACATTATTAAATACTAGAAAATTAGTATTCTTGGCTACAAGATCAAAGGGCAGAATATCAGATCACGATGGTGCAGATGTTGGTCTATTGACTAAAAACTATGATAACAATAATGATGTTATTGGGTTAATGTCTGGTAAGATACCATGTAGCCCTTATATGAAACCTCAAAGCTATATTGGGTTTACATACAAAGAACAAGGTACTCAATTTATGTGTCGTATAAGTGTGCCTGTTGAACCCGGTATGTTTATAGGGCAAATAAGTGTGGGGTGGAAAGAAGAACCTGAAGATTTAGAAAATGCACAAACGGTGATGACAGTAGCTTCAAGTTTATTGTATAACAAGAAACAATAATTTTAAAAATAAATTGGAATTTAGGGTTAAACTGTGTAAACGAAACCGATAGCTGCGGCGTTATATGTATGTAGGGATAAAAATTCCTACATAACCAAAAAGGAAACTAAAATGAAAACTATCGCAACCCTAATTACAACAATGTTTGCTGCAACTGTATTCGCTGCTGAACCAACGAAGGCTCCTGCAACTCCAGCACCGGCCGCAACAACAAGTGCTCCAGTTAAAGCCGAAGTTAAGAAGGAAGAGAAAAAGCCTGCAAAAAGTGACGGTGCAAAGAAAGACGCACCTAAAGCAGACGCAAAGCCAACCGCTGCTCCAGCAAAGTAAATTTGATTTAGACGACAGTGACCTCATAATAGACGATGAGGTTAAGTTTGGCCGTAATCGACGCAGTCAAGAGTTTGGTAAGATTATTGAAGATGACTTATCAGATTATGTAAAGTTTAGATTATGGCTAGCTAGACAAAGTGCATTGGCACAATACAAAGAAGTCCACGGTTAACAGCCCTGGGCTTTTTTGTTTAAATAAATAAATAAACAATATGTACTGGAAAAAATAAATGGCATACTCAGATAAGGTTATTGACCACTATGAAAATCCCAGGAATGTCGGATCTTTTGATCCGAGTGATCATAGTATTGGTACTGGTATGGTTGGTGCCCCTGCTTGCGGGGATGTAATGAAACTACAAATTAAGGTAGATGAAAATGGTATTATTAGAGATGCTCGTTTTAAAACATATGGATGTGGTTCAGCAATCGCCAGTTCTTCGTTGGTTACAGAACTTGTGCGTGGGATGCATATTGATGATGCTTCTAATATACGCAACAGTCAAATTGCCGAAGAACTAGCATTGCCACCAGTAAAAATACATTGTAGTATTCTAGCAGAAGATGCCATCAAAGCAGCCGTAAATGATTACCGTAACCGACACAGCATCTAAAAAGATTAAACAACAGTTAACCAAGCGCGGCAAAGGCGTGGGGATTAAATTGGGTGTAAGGACTACTGGTTGTAGTGGGTTAGCATATACGATGGAATATGTTGATGAGTATGAAGCAGAGATTGGTATTGTTAACTATGCACAAAAAGATTTTGTAGTATTAGTAGATTTGAAAAGTGATGTTTATCTGAATGGATTAACCATGGATTGGATTCGTAATGGTCTCAATGAAGGATTTGATTTTAAAAACCCAAATGAACGTGACCGTTGTGGTTGCGGAGAAAGTTTCAGAGTATGATAACAATAACAGAATCAGCAAAAATAAAAATATTGGATCTTTTTGCAGAAGAAGGCAATCCCGATTTAAAATTAAGAACCTTTGTTCAAGGCGGCGGGTGTGGTGGAATGACCTATGGTTTTACTTTTGATGAAATAAAGAATGAAGATGATTTTGAAATGGAATTGGGAGATACTGGGTTATTGATTGACGCAATGAGTATGCAGTATTTACAAGGTGCAAGCGTGGACTATAAAGAAGACCTTCAAGGTTCACAGTTTGTTATTAGCAATCCAAATGCTCAATCAACCTGTGGTTGCGGAAGTTCATTCTCCGTATAGTTATGAAAAAATTAGGCATACTTGGCGGAATGGGACCAGCAGCATCTGCAGAGTTTGTTACTAGATTAATTCAACAAACACCTGCTACGTGTGACCAAGATCATATCCCATTTGTATTGTGGAATGAACCTCGCATCCCAGATCGCAGTACCAGTATGCAAAGCGGCAATGATTTACCACTACCTTGGTTACAAGAAGGTATAAAGGGACTAAAACACGCTGGGTGCGATCGTATTGTTATACCTTGTAACTCCGCACATTTTTGGTACTCGCAATTATCTAAATTAGGAGTACCTATTTTACATATTGTGGATAGTGTTGCTGAAGAATTACAAAGTTTAAATCTTTCAGGCAAAAAGATAGGAATTTTAGGTACGCAAGGTACAATAGAATCTGGGTTATATCAGTACCATCTAAATCGTTTAGGCTGGGAGTGTATTGTACCTTGCAGAGAAGAAATGGCCGGACTTGTTACTCCTGCTATTAATTTAATTAAGGCAAATAAATTTAGAGAGCCTCAAATGTTACTAATGAGAGCAATGCATAGTTTAATAGACAGAGGCGCAGAAGCCATTGTGCTTGGTTGCACGGAGTTACCGTTGGTAATTCGATTAAGTAGTGAAGAAGGCATACCGATAGTCAATAGTATTGACAGTTTAGTCAATATTGTGTTAAAAACCTATAAAGCTTGACTATTTTCGTAAGAATCTCTGCATTTTAGCAGTTCTTTGACCCAATTATCCCGTTTTTCGACAAAAACTTGCGGATTTTCATCTTCTACAGCTATAAGAATGACCAATTTACTGATTGGTATACCGGTTCTTTCTTCATACATGATGGCATATGCCGCGCATTGCATGAAGTAGCTATGAATCCATTCTTTTTTCTTCAATTTACCAGAAGTCTTAAAGTCGATGACTGCTAATTTGCCTTCGTATTCACCTATACAGTCCACTGTACCTGCTAATCTTAAGTGATCCGAATATAATTTCTGTTCTTGTACATGAATATTATTGATTTTGTGCAATTCTGGCAGAATTCCTGAAAAAAGTTCCTTTTGAAAGAAGGACATTTCTTCTATGACGTTGATATTGTTTAAATAATTCTCAATATACGAGTGTAACTTAGTTCCTCGTGTCGTAGCAGCCTTAGAAATTTTGTTAGCTGCTTCTTCACCTATTTTTTTGCGCCATTCAAGTAAACCTTGTTTACTTTGCGCACTTAAAATTGTTGTAATTGAAGGATATCTGTTACCAGATGGCGTTTGATAATATCTTACACCGTCTTCTCTTGTAATTTGTTCCAATGTCTCAAATTTATTCACATTCACATGATTAAAGATCATATTATCCTTGTAAAATATCTATTGCGTGATTATAATGTTTAATTCTATCATCTAAACCAATAAATCCGCCATTAATTCTTTTTGTCATCATCTTAATGTCTTGCGCATCTGCAAGTTCATTTAATTTATTTGCATTCCAAAACCAACATGCTGAGTTTAAAGCATAATATGGTTGTACTAGAATATCGGGTTGCTCTAATAGTGTATGATCGTCAAAGAATGCTTCAGAACAACGTGTGTAATTTTGTTTACCGGTCAATTGAATAAGACCGCGACCTCTAAACTTCCAACCTTCACCGCTTGCCTCATCTCCGTTACCCATTCTACTTGAGTACACTCTGTTAGCAATCTTTTCAGGTTTTCGTGCATACTGTTTTGCAATGTCTGCGTTAGGAAAATACTTACCAAAGATCTTTTGTAGACCATCTGCACTATAGTTCAAATTTTCCTGCATAACAGTAAATCCGCCAGACTCATGTGCGCATTGTGCAATAAATGCCGATACCCTGGCAATATCATTAATCTGATATTGGGGCAAGGTCTCAACCATTGCATCATACCACTCAGTAACATTTTTTACTTTTGGTAATAGGTGCTGTACTTGTTCTTCCGTAAAATCAAAATCAAATCCGTCAGCCATTTTTTATCCTTTATTTTTGATAACACGTTCTTTCTCTTGTTATCGTACCATCCAATTGTTGTATTTCTCTCCACGGAGTACATTCCATTTGTTGTTCTACAATTACAGTTGGTTGTTGAACAATAACAGTATTTGTACGAGATCTATTTATCTCATAACCAATAACACCCCCAATAATTAAAGGCGCAACCCATCTATCGTGACTGTAATATGGACCGTGTCTTGAATGCCAGTGCATATACTGAGCAGACGCAGTAATTGAAAATAGTGATGCTACAATAAAAAATAATATTTTTTTCATTTTTTCTCCGGAAAAAGAGCCGAATTATTAGCCCGGCTCTTATATTTATATTAAGTACAATACCTTGTTTCGTAATCTAATCTTGCTATAATATACTCTTTTACAATAGCAGATCTAACGATGTCATCCACGCCGAATTCGAATGTTTTAAATGAGGGCATCATATCGGCGATTGCCATGAACTTTTTGAGTCCAGACATGTCTGTTTTTCTGTATAAATCTGTTTGCCTAAAGTCTCCACAAAATACAATTTTGCTTCGATTACCTACTCTTGTAATAACGGAATTTAATTCCATGTCTGTCATATTCTGGCATTCATCTACAATGATAATAGAATCTTCCAAAGTAATACCTCTAACAAACGACGTTATTAAAAACTTAATTGCTCCTTGTTCTTCTAATCTTTGATACGAGTCATGTCTTCCGAAAAGATCTTGACAAACTTCGACATATGGTTCAGTATAAACTTCTGTCTTTTCTTTTTCGTCTCCTGGTAAATGACCAATTTCCCTACTAGGTACTGCTGATCTAACTACTATTACCCGCTTGAAAGGATTTGCCTTGTCAAGCACTTCTTCTAAAGCATGATATAAAGCAATGAAAGTTTTACCAGTTCCAGCTACTCCATGGAGTAACATTATAGTAGAATTTTCGTATGCATCAAAAAATAGTTTCTGGTTGTCCGTTAATGGCTCTATTACTTTCATATCATCTAATCGTAACCTTAAGCGATTATTTGCTAAAGTTATTTGCGGTTGATCTGGCTGTAACTGAGTATTATTTTTAGACTTTGCCATGTATGCCCTCTTAAAGAAAAAAGGAGGACAAATAGACTTTCGGCTATTCATTCCTCCGTGGAGTTAAAGTTATTGGAAGCATTACCGTCTACTTAGTTTGTCTGCCAAGTTACTCTTATAATTCTGAGAGTGTATCTTAGACAAGACTTCGTTAAAACCACCATCGGGTTTAGTGACTCCTAGACGTACAGAGTCTCCTAGTACCGGAGCACTAGTGATGTGGTTCTCGTGATTTGTTGATTGACAATTAGTACATTGCTGTTCAGGGCGTGCGTCATATCGGCAGAGCACGTCGAATAATGTGTCACACTCGTTGCATTTTAATGTATAACTAGGCATATGTAAACCATTCAGGTATTTGTCGTTTTTTCCAGGATGCTAGATGCTTTTTTGCACCAACATAATAATTTATATATGATCTGACGGAATTCCCGGATACCTTATATTCATCCGGCATTGCTGGAGTAGGTTCAGTAAAATTACCTTGAGCAATATATTTAGGTATCGTATGTAATACACCTAATAATCCTTCTCGTTCTACTTTATGAATTTTGCCATAGCGATGTGTATATTCAGCACAAAGACAACGTAAAAGCATATGTAGCCATTGATAATTTTTATCCGTTTGTCTTACCCATATGGCTGAAGGATGATTAATGTGAGTAGCAACATAAAGATGGTAGTCGCGGTGGTCAGTGAGTACGTATAATTTCTTTTTACGACCAGACGGACTGTGCCCGTCAATGAGATACCCATCAAGAAAACGATGAGCGGTTGAAAGTAATTGCGCATATTCGAGAATCATTTTTACAACGTGTTTATTGTTGTGTAATTCAGCACAAGTTTTAGGGTCATTATGTAGATAAAATATATTCATATTTCAAGACGTTCAACAGATTTAATAATATTAAGATAAGTTTGTTTTGCAGAATCTGAGAATATGTCTAAGGTACCTGCTTGGGATATTGCAGCTATAACAATAGCAGGATCACAATCTTCTAAATTTGCAGCTGTTATTTTATGATTAAATGAACTGAATATATTAACAGCTAAAACAGTAAGAAATATATCCTCATCCGTATATAACGGAATTTTATAAACAATTGTCTTTTTTGAGTTAGGAAATCTAAAAATTTTAGCGTTCATAAAGAGGTTCTTTTCTTTATATATTATTTTTACGTTCTAATTCTTTCCAAGCTTCTTCTTCTTCAGATGTGACTTCTGGCATCTTTTTTATAGTCCATGAACCATTTCCGTTGTCGGACCAATCTAAAATATCGCCATCTTTCCACCCTGCTTCTTCAAGCAATCTTTCGGGCAATGGTAATATTAAATCATCACCATCCTCAATTAATGAAATGATATAATTATTTGATTCGTTTGCTTGAGTCTGCTTCATTTTTGTCCTCTCGCATTTCAATAAATGTGGGTAAGAATAGACGTTCTACGCCATCGCCTCGATCTTTAATTCGTGCGTTATACTTAACAGTTACAATTTTACCGTTTGTATACTTTTTAGTGTATTCTTTACGTTGTTCATCAGAATATCCGGAGCCAACATTAACTTGAATTAATCCATCAGATGATTCGCAAACTAATGCGCCTAATCGACCAACGTTTTTACCGGTGCCTTCTTCCCATCCAACAACTACAAGATCACATTCTAATTCACCTTTGAATTTAATTTGTTCTTTAGAACGTTTGTCTTCCCAGATGTTTGTCTTAGATTTAAGAATAGTTCCTTCTTGGCCTTCGTCTAAGAACTTTTCAAATATCTTTTGTGCTTCAAGCTGTGTTTTAACTTCTTTGGTCCATACGATATCTACAAGATGGCCAATAGTAGATATACCTTTTAGGAAATCTACATTCTGCATCAATTCCATAAAGCGTTCGTTGTAAGGTGTTTTATATACGCCAGCTTGAAATCCTGTAAATGGAATAGCATCCCATAATGTTACACGCACCATAGATGCTTCTTTATCTGACATTGTACCTTTAACACCTTTGCTTAAGATACCATTGCCTGTTTTACGATCAAGAGGTTTGCCTGCAGAATCTACAACAAGTAATTCACCGTCAAGCACATAATCGGCGCCATAAAGATCAGCCAATTTGAGTAAAGCGTCACTAAACAACTTATTTGGAATATTAAGTTCTTTGCCATTGCGGCTCCTATATTCTACTACACCATTACGAACAATTGCGTTAAAACGCATGCCATCTAATTTTAGCTGACAATATGCCGGGAATTTAATTTTGTCAACGAGCTTTTGGTCGAATCCAGAAGCCAACATAACCGGATATGTCGAAACAAGCTTTGGCCATATTTTATTGGCTGTTGCTTCGCTAACCCCGCATCGAAGGTCTTTCTTGATAATTTTTTCAATAACACCGGCGTCTGCTTCATTTAGGCTTTCCAATACATTAGTTAATAATTCAATCGCCGCATTGCCTGTGACATTACGTGTTGCGAATTCATTTTGGATTGTATCCATTGCCCAAGATAATTTTTTATTATTTTTAGCGGAGTATGCTGGAATTTTACGGATATAAAAACTAATTAGCGGATCTAATGCAAGCTTGATTACTTGTTGTAATTCTTTGTTGTCTTTATTTGCAGTAAGAATTGCTTCTTTTGCAAGACGAGAATTATCGGCAGCGAGTGAATCAAAAATTGTAGAGATTGAAGCCATTTGAGTTTCCTTATTTTCTAATCTTTATTATAACAGAAAATAGTATCCTTGTCAAGCATAAGGGTATTATGCTTAAAAATTAAGCATAAAATGGATGTTCTTCAGATTGTACATTAAAAGTCACACTCTTGTATCTGTGCGGGTCACTTGAAACTTTTTTCTTAGCAACCTCAATATCTTCTAATTTAGCGTAAACGCCAATGACTGATTGCTTTTTATTGCGACCAATTTTATCTCGCCAAGTTGCTTCAAGGATATAACGAATCATGCTACTTTACTATTCATTGTTGTTGAGTTTGTAATGGTTTCATACATTGTTTCAAACTCTTCATGCTCTTCAATTTCTTTGCTGAAATTTTGTTTGTGATATACTTTGGCCATACGACGAAAAGTCTTCTTGCTAAGTTCTTGTTTCTCACAAATATCTTTAATAGCTTCACGAACGAATTCACGCTCGGCGCCCATGCGGGCCATGCTATTAGAAATTTCTTTCATACATTCTAAAATTGCTTTACGATCTGCCGGGTTGGATGGGATACCTGCCATAATTTATTTCCTTTCAATATCATCTTCAATACAATTATCGCCATACTGGATTTCGATAATCTTCAATGGTGACTCAGTTTCATTACAAAGCTGATGCCACTCTGTTTTGCCAATATGGAGACTATCAAATTTATTATAGACTCCCTTTAGCTCAACATCTGTACTACAATTTAACGCATAAACCGTAGCTGTTCCTTCTGCCACAAACCAATGTTCTGCACGATCTTTATGTCGTTGCATACTTAAACATTTGCCTGGATCAACAGTTAGTTCTTTAACTTTAACATCTTTATCTTGTTCGTGTAGAACACGATAATATCCCCACGCGCGCGAGGTTTTAATATATTCATAACTCATTATTAACGTCTCATTGTTGAAATTTCTTTTGCCTCATCATCGCTAAAGATTGGAACAGCATTTGATTTATGCATCGTACCAATACCTATCACCTTTGTGCCAGTATAAACCGGAGCAGGCTTACTAGAAACAGCACCTGTTATTCTTGAATTTAAACTTTGTATATTATTTGAGACACCCCGAGGATTAGATGAAACTGGAGGAGAATAAATCTCAGCTGCCATTGCGCGTTTACGCTTTGACTCTTCAATTTCCACACCCCATTTTTTCTTCATAGAAGACCACTCTTGTGCAAGAGCTCGAGAATTACGTGCCTCTTCTGCACTTTTGAATTTAACTTTACCTTTTTTCTTACCATTTGTAGATAACCAAGGTCCAACGATATGCATTGTCATACTAAATCTCCCATAATATATTATAACATCTTTTTCAACGTTTGTCAAATGCTCTGTACTGGTGTGTATTCATAATTCTAGGATCATGTTTTGGATCATCTGGTATTTCACCAAAATATGTCCATTCACTTATAACCGGTTCGGGTACGTCTCGTTTGAAGAACCGAGTCAACCTTTCAAAGAGACTTTCTCTTTTTTTGCTGTAGGTTCTTTCTTAATTACTTCTTTTGGTTTGGATGGAGGAAGCGCATCCGGAAATGCCTCTCTGACCAAATCTTCAGTAATTGTTTTATATTTGGTTTGAAGTTTTTTATCTTTGCATAAACAAAGATCGTCTGCTTCTGTCCAATGAATACCTTCAAGCATTTGAATAAATAAAGTTTCTTTTTTAATTTTTGGCAAATTACTTGGTTGTCCCCAAATATACATTCTTCGGAACTCTGCAAAAAGATTTGTCTCTGAGTATCCGATAGGAATCTTTTCATCTCTTTTGTAAGGAGGAATGCCTGCTGGTAAATCTAATTTGAAATCAGGATTAAAATTAATTTGAAGCATTCCTCTTAATATAGGATGGTCATATGCTCGCAAGCAATTAATTTTTGCTTGTTTAGAAGTTGTTCTTTCAACCTCATCAAAAATTTGTGGGATTAGTGTTTTCATTAAAATTCCTCAATCAATTCTAGCATGTTTTTCATTTTATGCTCAACGAAAAAGTTCAAAAGCATACTCTTATTTTTATCAGGTTGCCCTGCGTAATTATTTATAATGGCATCTTTTATCTCTTCTGGGATACAGGTAAAATCAACTAATTTCTGATTACGATAAAAATTACGAATAAAATCTGTATCAGTTGGCATAGATGTTTTATCTTTATACCAAGCTTCTAATTTCTTAGCTGTAATAGGTTTCTGTCTTTCTCCCGCAACAATGCTGTCGTCAGCAGATAATACATTAGGGATGCCATCGCCTTTATCGCCTTTGATTGTATGCTCAAAAATATATTGAGTAGGTGACATTTCCGGTTTAACAAATTTCTTTTGTGTGGGAGAAAATTGTTTTACATTCTTATACTTTTGCAATTGAATAAAATCGTGATCGCCTGATACAATTAAGAATGGTTTTGGATCATCATTAAACACTCCACCTTCCGCAAAGTCATTGGTCTGAGACCACTCTGCCAATACTGCAATTACATCATCGGCTTCTGCACCGTCAACATTAACTACTTTGTATGGGAAGAACTTATCAATTTCGCTACGAATAAGATCAAGCGCTTCAAAGATTGTTTTCCAATCTAGACCAGAATCCTCGCGCGCTTTCTTGCGACCCGCTTTGTAATATTGGAATTCTTGTCTCCTCCAATAGTTGCGGTTATCAATAGCGATAACAAGCTGACCATATTCTTTTCCGAATTTTTGTTTGTAGCCTCGAATAGAATTTAAAATCATATGACGCAATAGCGGCACTTGAATCTCAATATCTTTTCTGCCGCCAATTTCTGCCATCAAGTTTGAAATTGCCGTTTGGCTGTAATCAACAACGATCATAATATATCTTTCTAATTAAGTTGCTAAGGTAACGTCATTTGAACCAGGTAATGAACCATCTGAATTTAATTCACCTTCTATAATTTTCTGAGTGTATTCTACAAATGGGGTCATTGCTTCTTTTGCTGCTGGTCTAATTGTAGCATTAACAAGACCACTACTACATCCTGATAATAATTTAAATGCGAGATCTATAACATAAGTTTCAATTGCTCGCTTAATAATAATTTTATTAAGTTTGTTTGTTACCGTATCATTGAATGTTGTTAAACTATTTTTTAGATTTGTTATTGCTACAGACATTTGGGCATATCCTGTTTGATTTGCAATCGCCGATGTAATTTGTGTTTTTAATGCGGTAATAATTGAACCAGATTTAAATCCATCTACAATAACTTGTAAATCTACATCAGGAACATCTGCTGCTGGAGAACATCCGTTTCCTAATAAATCAGCAAGAGTGCAACCCCCAAACCCACCGGTTGTACTCGGGGGGCTCGCACCAGACAATACATCAGTCTTAGTTATAAAGTCTGTTACTTGTGTTTTCAACGCTGACAACTCGGCATATTCAGCTTCATTACCAGAACTTGCTGTTCCCGGAAATAGGGGATCCTCAATTTGAGCTAATCGAGTAGTAATCTGCGCATTTAATTCAGTACTAACAGTTCCTACAGGATTATAGAAAAACTTTTTCGTTAATTCCTGCATCGCATTTATATCACCACTTATAGCATTTAATTGTGTGGTTACTTGATCTATAAATGCTTTGAGTTGTGCTAATTCTGTTGGAATTAAACTACCCTTAGTTATTTGTTGTAAATTTTGTGACAACTGAGTATAAACTTGTTGTAACGGACTACCACCAATCTGCGATAGAACAATCTTAATTAATTGACAAAATGATAATTTTAACGGCATCTGAAACCTTATTTAATAACTCTGAGGATTAATGTATCAGCATTCATTCTGCCATTTGCAGGAGATGCTTTGGAACTGATACCATCCATATACTTTCTTAATTGTACTTTTGTAGCAACCATCAAATCTTTAAGCTGATCTGCGGGTTTACGCAAAGTCTTCTGACAACCCAATTCTGGATCGTAGTTTTGAAAGCTAGAACCTTTAACAAAAATACCTGTAGCAGAATCTGTTTTATACAGAACTAACTTACGAGTTTTACTATTAAATACCCATACCTGTTGTGCACCAATAACCTCTGCAGGATCAACTGACGTAATACCTAGATCAGTATCTTCTTTTTTATACTTGAGATTCTTAACTTGAACACTTGCAGGTTTTGTCTTAACTGCTCGGGGTTTACGATTTGCTTTCTTAAACTCTGAATATTTATCACAGTCTTCAATAAATTGTGCGAGCATTTTTATAATACTTTTTAATTCTCGTTTTGTAGTATTAGAATAACCTTCTACAAGCTGAGAATCCTTGCCTTCATATACTTCGATATATTCGCGAAGTTTATGCTTAGACCATTCTTGAATATCATTAACATATGGTTTTGGAATCTGATTCGCTTGCATATTTTTATACAATGAAAAGTCTTCTTTGTTCTTAACTACGGAATCAAATGATCCTTCCAATTCACCCAGATATTCTGAAATCTTTTCCTTCATTGCATCTTGAATTGAAGGCTTAGGTGCAGACACAACAACCTTTTGTTGTACTGGTTCTGGAATATAAATTGCAGAATCTAAAGTTTCTTTTAAATAACGATTAAGAGATGTTAAATGCCTATCTGAAATTTTACCATTACGCATAATGATACGAGAAATCCAACCATATGTATTTACGATGTTAACATCTTTAACTTCGTCAAATGTTTTCAACTCACTTGGCATCTTGGCTTTAACATAATCTCGCATATACTTGCGAGCATCTGATTTTGCTTTCTCAGCAGAATACCAATTCATGATTCTCATCAATTGAATATTATAGGTATTTTCTTCTGGAGATAATACAGCAATGCTAGGTTCAGCGTCAAGTGATACTCTTGCCATTATTTTCCTTAATAATTAATTGTTTGAATTCTCGCGGATCACGTTTATTTAATAACGGATCGGGAATAAATTTTCGTTTATTTAAAAGCAAGGCGTTTGCTTTAAATGTCGAAGTGGATTTCTTTGATTGAGTCATATCGAACAGCACGCCATGCGCTTTTATCTAGATCCCATACTGCAAGTACTTCTGTATTTTCTTTTCGTTTAATTTCTTTTTCTTCAGTTACGGGTAAGTACCCTGCACCGAGTGTGCAACGCATATCCCGTACGGAGTCATCTTTTTTAATGAATTTAATTTTCATCTCACCCATTGCAAGATGACTTCTAATCCAATTTTTAAATATATCGCGTTCTCTGTCTGAAGCAGACATGTACCATTGGCCTGTATATTTTTCTGTGTCCATCATATTGTTCCTGTTCATGCTATATTATAACATCTTTTAGTACCCGTGTCAACCGTAAGGGTATTATACCACAGCTGCGGTAAATCGATATTGATTAATAACATTAATTTCTTCAGCAATCATTTTATCTTTGATTTTACCGAATTCTTGTTCCATATAATACCTGGCCATTTTCTGGGTACATTGAGTCATTAAACTAGATGTTTCTCCTTCTAACCAAAAACGAACGGGGGATTTACCCCAGGTATTATATTTTAATGCGGTATGGAAAATCTCACGGTGCTTTTTATCGCTGGGATCAAATGTTACCCATGGGCGCGAATATTGCTCAACTTTACTCATAATATAAACTCCTTAAACTTCAAAAATAATATTGGGATTAAAATCATCAGCTCTTTGCTCATAATTAGCATATCCCCTTGGATTACAAACTACTCTAGTACTACCCACAAGATAATCGAAAGTATCATGCGTGTGTCCGTGTGTCCACATTTTAATTTGTGGATGATCTAAAATAAACTCAGATAACTCAGATGAATATGCGCCATTCATTTCATAATCATCTTTGTATTGTGGTTTTGTAGATAATTTGCTCGGAGCATGATGCCCAACAACTACAAACTTTTGATTGGGTTTATCGTCAACGATTGTTCTAATATATTCCAACATGGCTTTATGGTCAACTACTACATCATCGGGTCTTAATCGTTTAATACGATAATACGGTTTATTATCTTCCGCCTTTATTCCGTTTTGAATTTTACCATTAGCGACTTTTATAAAGTCATTCATCATATCGCTAATAGAAATCATTGTTGAGGCATCTTCCTTATTCATATCTGTCCACAGAGTTCCGCCGATAAATGTTACATCTTCGATAGTAACACTTTCTTTATCAAGAATGTGTAGATTATCTAAATGGCCTAAGGATCTTTTTAGATGCGGAATTGTTTGTTGAAAGTCCCCATTATAATGTTCGTGATTGCCCACAATATAAATTACATTTTTATATTCTTTAGAACACATCTCAAAGAAGTCGTGAATTTTTCTAGATTTTTTATCCGATTCATCTTTGTGTAGTACGTCAACCGCAACACATATATCCCCAGACAGAATAAGGAGATCTACTCCGTCTGTGTTTTTAATTTCAATCGGTCCGAATTCCAAGTGAATATCAGACGCCAGGTTAATCCTCATAATCTATTCCATCAATTTTTTTAACAATTACTCTTTTATTTTCATCTTCTCCGAACGACAAGTTCGAATGAAGTACTTGAACCAATCCTTTTCGAGCAAGGTTTTCACACGTAATCATAATCATGAAATGATTTACTCGTTTCATCAGAGCCGTGTCATCCTCTGAGAAAAGATCTTCTGCTCTTACCAACATCTCTGTAATTAGAACTACGTCAGCAAGTCCGGGATTTGTGACTTCATCGTCAGGATCCAAATCAGAACTTTCCTCAACGATGTCGTTTAGAATTTTAAGATCAGCGTCTGAAATATTCTTTAGAAAATGTCCAACAGTCATGTATGGGTTGGATTTTAAATCAGCAGCCAACAGGCGTGTGACATTTAAACATTCTTTACATTCAATTACGTTATCGTAATTAATTTCAAATGGTTCACCGTTATCTTCGTATTCTTCCATTATAGTTCCTTAGAATTAAGTTGGTCAATATGTTCTTCTATCTTGGGTATTAGTTTTGATATTTCTATTTTATCCAAATACCTACACTCCCATTTTTTTCCAATTAGGATTCTGTCCTTGGTTAGAATATAATGGATCTTCGCAAGTAGATCTCGTGTGGATTGCATTTCGTTATCCATATCTTATTATAACACCTTATTGGTTATTTGTCAAATATTAGATATCCGTTTTGTACGTGAACTCATCTTGTAGTTTTGGCTGAAACATTCGTTTCTCTTGAGTTGTTAACTCTTTGAACATTTTGCGCGGATTTGCACACATGATACAGTTTGGATTACCGCAATTAACAGCATGGTGCTTTGCAAATTTGTGAGGAGTATCAACTGGTATTCCGTATTCTTTTGCAATATGAACTTGCTTCTTTACAGCAGTATCTTTTTTGTGAATACGTTTGGAATGTGCAAATTTTTGTTCTTCTGACGACATAAAAACTCCTATAGGGTTGTTCACATAGTATATATTATTTTTTATAGATCCATCGGTTTTATTACAGACATTTCAGAAAATATTTTAATATACCTTATTCTTAACATATTGGCCATGCCGGGAAAATGTATAACAAAATCTCCGGGTGTCCAATCGCCATTTGTATTTAATCTATCAATCCAAAGATTCTTATCGGGTAAATAAAAACTATATTTGTATGAATTAAATGTTTTCTGCGGGACAATTTTCATCATATCAGTATATAGATGAGCAGTCTCCATCACTGCAGATTGTTCAGGCCATTTATGGTTTATGTATCTAGGAACAAATCTTAAACTATAAATTGTTTCTAACCATGTCCTGCCTTTGACAGAATTTTTAACTAAAAAGCTGCCGGTATTGATACCATTAAAATCTGAAGATATAACAACATCGTAATTGTTGTCGATTATTGTTTCTAGTTTAATATTAAAATTTGTAACAAGAGCGTCGCAATCTATCCACCACACCCATTCTATAGTGTCATCTTTCAATATGTCGATCATCATCTTAATCTTCTCAAAATAGATAACGCGTGTAGATGGAAGATCTTCTGTTTTACATACCAACTTATAATCGTGGTGTTTGCAGTATAGTTGTAAATTTCCGATGGTAGTATATTCAGCAATTTCTGTGTAAAACTGATTGTATAAAGTCGCGACGGCAATCGTCATTATTCCCCCGCAAACTCTTTATATGAGGTTAACACTTTACCGTTTTGTATTTCATTAATAATATCAGTAATAATAAGTTCAGTATATCGCTCAAGTTCTTTATTTGTGCAGGTAACGTTTGTCCAGCCAAACTTCTTATGTTCGTCTGGATAAAATTCTTGTAATTTAATTTGCGCAAGTTGTGCGTATCTTTTAAAATTAGGATTCATCAGTAGTTCACCATGATGTAGAACTTGAAGAACCAGAACGTAATCCAGTCTCCGTCGTAATAGCTATGTCTGAATCCAAATTTGTGGCCGGAGGTATAGCTATCCCACCCGGCTTCCCATGTTCCATAGCGTATAGCATAATACATATGTCTAAATATACTCATAGTGTCTCTTTTACAATAAAGTTCATAGCAATACTTATTCTTGATTCAGCGCTGATATTTTTCTCAACCATATGCTTTAGATTAGATCTGAAAATCACCAGGTGGCCCTCGATTGGTCTAAGTGAGAATGTTTTATAAGTATTATAATTTTCACTCTCGATTGGTAACAAGAACATATCGGTATCAGCTTCGAAACTTCTGACGACCAAGTTACCACAAGTATCATTTGTTTTCACATAATAAACAGCACTCAAATGATTACCGGGATGATTATGGTATTCTTGATAATCCCCGGGTTGAGAAACATTGAACCAACTATCGGTAATGTTTATATCACCCTTTGTTACGTTATATTCTTTTAGAAATATACCAACGTGTTTCTTAACATCTAGAAAGAACTCTGCGAACATGGGATCATTAATCATATCGTAATGTTCTATTGTGGTGAAAGTCTCGCAACGCCAAGTACTGGTCTTAGGAAGAGTCTTATACAGTCCCATGGCTTTATCTATGAACTGTTGTCGTACCGTCTCTGATCTAGGTACGGGCTCGTTATATACAAGCGTCGGGAATAGAAAGTGCAACATTTTTACATTCCCCTATTCCAGGTTTTTCCAACGGCCGAAATCACTCTTCATATTTTATCCAAACAATCTTGGGATTGGTCTTTTCATATTCAGTCACAAGCTCTTCCAAGCTCAACATAGTCTCAGAAGTAAAGTTATCCAACCAATCTCCAAGACGATTCCAGTCTTCGGTTCGCATTGGTCTAAGTCCGATCTCATCACCGTACATGGGATCAAGTCCTGTGCCTCGGCAATCGATACGTCCGGCAGACCAACCAGTTCCGTGCCTGGCAATCCATTCGGAATTAATCGGACCCATCCAGTTAGTAGAATAACTTACTGTCATATAGGGACTCCGTACTTTTGTTTAATCTTCAAAGCAACGATATTCGCGGGATACATGGGTTCCAGAGACAACATATCCGCACAGATATCGTCGACAATCAACTGGGCGAACTTTTCTGTAAACCGAGCTAAATCCGTTGCAGACAAGGTAGTCCAAGTTTCTGGTACTGCTTGATCCAGAGCCTGCCCAGCAAGTAGTTTAATTTTTTCATTCATATTTAACTTTCTTATTTGATAAACTTGTGCGTCAGATAAAGGACCATTATCGTGTGGGTAATTGGGTTTTCTATAATCGATCATACGGTCAATTTCTCGTTTGATATCGTCTTCTTTCATATTATCTCCAAGCATTAACTAAACCGATAGCACAAGTAACGATTGCTACAATATTTACCGCCATCTGTGGTTTATTTAACACACGTATAGTCCATGTTAGGAACATAACAGTACCTAGTGTGAAAGCAACAATGTTCCAGGGATAAGCATCGGGTCCGATAGCATTACATATATGTCCGATGATAATGAATACTGCACCTATCCACTGAATAATATCGTTAAATTTCATCGTTGAATCTCAAACACCGCATCAGATCTAATTTCTTGTGTAGCAAGTATAACGAACATATTCATATTGATATCCCAATGTTTGTATATCTGTTTGGCAGTCATCACAGCTTGAATCTTTTGTACAAGTTCAGTAACGGGCTCATTTACATCTACAGAGAAAGGAATCTCCCAGATTTGCTCGACAACATCTACATATCGCGAAGCGTCGTAGCGTTTAAGTGTTTGTAGAGCCACCTTCTTAGAGAAGTAGACTTTGTTGAGAGAAAGGTAAGGCACCGCAGGTATGGTACTACCGTCTAACACACTGGGCCAGCTAGCGGTCGGTGTTTGTCTGATAGTGGGTAAGATAGGCCCATCGCGGAACTGGGAATCTAACGGAGGGATTGCGTAGGATGTAAGTGTGGTAGATGACATATTAGAAGGTGTTTTTCTGGTGCAAATTTTTCTGGGGGAAATTTTTTTAGGAGTTATTTTGAGATTGGTTGAACACGATGTTAAAGCACTAGGCACATATACCCCTGATCTAGCAAGTACCCTGTCTGTCTCATAATTTAGGGTACCCCTTGCGAAACCCCCTAGGGGCTCCGAGTCTTAGGCGCCGTAGTACTCGCCGTAGCCTTCGATCAGATCATTCTGCATCTGCTCGGTCTCGATGTCGTGTGCCAGAACCGCTACGGCCTCTTTCGGGAGACCCGTGATCTTAGCGATCGATTCGTTGCTAAGACCCATTGCTACGCACTCTACGAGCTCTAGGTATAGATTCTTCATATTACTCATACTCTCTCCTTTTGATCCATCATCTCAAATAGAATAAACTTCGCGATGTTTAATTGTTTGCGAACACGATCTCTACCGATAGGGGCCATGTCTTTGGGCATATGCGCCAGCATCTCCTGACAATCTGACAAGACACCTGCTACGACCATCTCTAGACCCGTCATGCGACCGATGGCCATGTACTGTGTGCGAATGTCTTCTTCGGACATGCCGTATACTGTTTGTTCTCTCGTGTTCATGTTCAAACCTTTGTCAAAATGTAGTAGAAAAACGGACCGAATGCAACTGCTACGAATAGCGTTGCTTGGGATACTTCTATCGCTAGCTCTTTTATCATCTGTGTTCCTTTGTTCATGCCTCAATTATAGCACGAAATGGACAACCTGTCAAGCAAAGACCATACGTAGCAGTAGGGTATATAGGTACATGGACTGCTCCTTTTAGCATGCTTTTAGAAAAACGGCGTAAAAAGACTAATGCTGACATAGACTTATAACGCCGTTTTCTCACTTCTCAGCGCCAGCAAACATTAAAATATAGTGCCAGCATACTGCTCATAGTCGTAAAACGCTACGAGTTTATCTTCTTTGAAGAATACTGTGAGACCACCCAAATCATCTCGAGAATCCCACTTGCCAGCAACGAGTACTTCAAAGCGATGCTCGAGTTCGCGCTCATAGTCGTATTGTGCCCCAGACAAAGTGTCGTCAGTATCAATTTGATCAGACCAATCTACAGTGTAATCTGTGTTGTTGATAAGATTCGATTCAGCTTCTGTTAACATTCTCATAATATAGACCTTTCTGTGTTGCTACATAGAGTATTATAACACCTTTTTGAAAAGATGTCAATAGCTTTTTGAGGGGAATCTAGCCGTTGGATCCGCTCTCAGCTTCATGCCAGAGTTTGATTTGCCTCTGGCCGAAACCGGCTTTGGATTCTTACGGCCTTTGAGTTCTTGAACGCTTCCACCGGAAGCTAGGAACCTTGCGACTGCATCTTCCTGCATCTCACGGGCGACTTCTTTTGGCACTGGGGCCAGTTCTCTTAGATCGTTATTCATGCTACTTTGTCCCATGCTTTCTTACTTTCGATTGCGAACACGGCGTAGGCCTCTATGGTCTTTTGAGTCTGTGCCATGGGATTTGCTTTAACAAAAGCAATGAAGTCATGAAACTCCATTCCCAAGAAGTCTGCATCTCGTTCCAAATGCTTGATTGCTGTTTCTATTCTCATACTATTCCTTGTTGCTATGTCTCTATTATAGCACAAAATGGACAAAAGGTCAAGCAATACAAAGTATCCAGGATGCTGCAAGGGTCTTTGCTTGACACCACAACCAAAATGTGCTATAATAAAAGCATTCGAACAGCAGGGGGTGGACGGGGAAGCTGGCTATTATTAAAGTACATATAGTCAAAAATAATCGGCCACTATAGGCCGTTATATTATATTAGCAATTAGCAGTTTCTAATAAATCCACTGCTGACTGAATCGCGTATATAGCGTCATCATAATATATTGCATTATCTTCGCACGCTGAATTCATTTCCTCATTAATTTGCTCGATTATGTGATTCAATTTGCTGATAATGTCGTTTTTAGTATTTTCTTGTGTAACTGTCATTATATAAACTCCTTAAATGCAAGCGAACATATAATCGGGTACTAAATCGTTATCCTCAATACACTTTAATGTATTATAATAACTTTCTCTTACTACAGTATCATTGCGTATAATGCGTAAATGTAAAAACTCGTATGCTCCAGTGTTTACAAAGCTATTAACAGCAAACTCCATTTTCTCGTCAACGTAATTATAAGTTTCACGGAACTTATTATGATCCAATATTAACGCAGTAGTTACTAATTGTCTTGCTTCAAATTTATCCATTATATATTTCCTTTAAATTATTCAGTTTCAAGCACAGTCCAGGTGTTTAACGCATCATGTTGCTTATTAATTTCAGCAATTAAGTCTTCAATTATTTGCAATTTTTGTAGCCCGCATGCATTATTAAATGCTTCAGTAAATACTATTTTAGTTTCATCTTTTTTGCTATTATAAGTAACGTTTAATACTTTCATTTATTTCCTTTTTTTGTTTATGTGCTTATTATAGCACATTTTGGACAATACGTCAAGCAAAAACCCTTTGGCCACAAGGGTCGTATGGTCTTAGGTTGACAGGAGATGCGTTTTGTGCTATAATAAGGACTGTGCGAGTGCGTAGATTGCGTTAAAAATCTGAATTCTCAGAACAGATATAATGCGATAATCAGTAAAAGGATTATCCGATAATCAGCGTTAATAATAGAGATAATCGGAGTTAATGATTATGTTTATTATGTGCTGATAATAGAGTTAATAATGATTTAATAAAAACAATTATTATTAAGTATTATCTGACCGCAATCAAACATCTACAACGCTATATAGCATTTTAAAATAGGCTCGATTTATCCCAGTTTATCCGCTATAAATAAGTGCTATACGTAACAGTTATCCACATATTATCCCCCGATTTAATCTCTCTATATAGAGTTCGTTATCGAGACGCAGTCGCTGGGTTTATCTTTTCGTATCTTTTCAATAACTTGTACTATAAATACTATATCCCGAATGTATTAGATTAGGTTAATAGATGTATAATAACGATAATATTCAAGAGAAAATGTCCGGTCTACATAAAGCCGCGATTGCTCATGCTCATCGTGGTACTCAT
>Ga0304730_1000915_pt1 | contig 23546 bp, 40 predicted proteins | sample M_130628_MF_Meta_FD_190474 | JGI IMG/M metagenome (GOLD analysis project Ga0304730, IMG submission 190474) | Freshwater microbial communities from Lake Montjoie, Canada to study carbon cycling - M_130628_MF_MetaG (v2) (version 2) | ecosystem: Environmental > Aquatic > Freshwater > Lake | place...
TCGTACTCTAGCCAATCATCAAGGCAATTGACATCTCTCCAATCCCTCCATCTATCACAATGGTTGACAACAAAGTTAACTATCTCTTTGTCTGAGTCGCTAGGTTCTTGGAATTCCATTCTTATACCCCACTAATAATATCTACAGGTTGCCAATCCTCGCTATCATCTTCTTCCATGTAAGATGTAACAGCCAGTTGGTCAATGTAACTGAGGGAGTCAGGCAAGTCATCATGGACTCCTTGAGCAGGGAACAGGATTAACTGGTCTACAAACTCATCCCAATCTTCTTCCGAATTTAACACAATTCTGCCATGCTCGAACCTACCTTGTAAAGCCCAGATGATTCTGTCCGCTTTTTTTCTATTACCGTGGGTCAAATCTATGATGTGGGCATAGGTGTTGTTCTTTCGCATCAAATCCGATAAGTAGGGCAAAACAGCGTTCTTTAACGCTCCCCTCTCTATTCCCACACTTAAAGGGCGGTAGTCCCGAATAGCAATGAGTATCTTAGAGGCGGTCTCTCGGATATCCCATCTTCCATGTTCAATCTTCTCAACAAACCACTTTCCATCGTCTGTCACCTTAACTATGGAGATAGCAGACTCGTCTAAACGCTTCTTAGCATTAGCGGCTTGTTTGGCAACTTCTTCAAATCCCGCAAGGTCAACAGCGATGTAATAGCTTCCATGTTCAGGACTAACTCCGTATTTGATCCACTCTTCCTTGAAGATATCTGAACCCGCATTGGTAAAACTCGCCATAAACTCTTGCTTGAAAGCGAAAGAACTTAGGGTTTTTTTAGCGGAATCTATCTCTGCTTGGTCAATCAATGGGTTATCAGCAGTGGTGAAGTGCCAACTCTTCCAATCAGGATCATCCTCTGACTCGCCCAGTTTGAAGGTATCATAGAACCAATTGCGTCCTTTTGGAGTGCCGATAAAGAGTGCTCTACCCCGTTTATCAGACAAACTGGCTCGAATGACCTGCTCCCATGCTTCAGGTTTAATGTCGGCAACCTCATCGAGAACAGCATAGGTCAAGCTAACGCCACGGAGCGTATCAGGTCTATCCGCACCACGAACGTATATCCTAGCCCCGTTTATCAGAGTAATGTCTAGGTTGTTCACATGGGAGGACTGAATAACCTCTCTACCAAGGTCTAACAATAAGTCCCAGACGATTTGCCTCGACTGTCCCATTGTTGGCGAAACATACAGTACAGCCGAACCAGGAGGGCAACGCAATCCCTCAATCAACAAAGTTGTAGCGGCTAATCGAGACTTTCCACACCTACGACCTGCGGCAACCACTTTGAATCGGGCGGGGTCTTTGAAAACAATCTGCTGCCATGGCAATAGTTGGAAATTAAGATCAGCCATAGAACTTGTTTTTCTTTCTTAGGTTGTCTATCTTTGTAAGGATTTGTAAGTTCCAAGGAACATTTAAACCGCTTACCAACTTGCCTCTTAGCGGAACTATATGGTCAACATGGTATTGCTCACCAGTGTGCATCCCAAGCATATTGGCGGTGTAGTAGTACTCTTCCATCTTGGCAAAAGCATCTGAATCTAGCCACTTGGGTGTTCGCAACATGATTTCAGCCCGCTTCTTAGAGGAATAAACGGCTTGTTTGTGCTTATTGTTTGCCCTCCAAGAAACCATCCTTTGAGCATAGATTGACTTCTTTGCTTCGTAGTTTGACTTCATTTGGCTTAATCTTGATTCTTTTTTAGCCTCAAAATCAAGAGTCATGCACTCGCAACAAGTGCCTTTATCTGTATAACGCTTTGAAATATGCCCATGCTTACAAGGTTTGCCAGTAAAGTAAAAACGCTCACCAAGCTCTTTTGCATTGGCACGTTCTGCTGCTCTACTCATATTTAGCCTCTACGTCTTCAGCGTTATTAGGCTCTATTATAGTTGGTTCTTGTCCCAAACCAGTGATATTGATGGTTACAGCACTTCTTTGAGACTTATCCTTTTCAAACAAAGAAACAGGAAGAGTCCTATCAAGACACATCTTTAGAGCTACGAGTTGATGGGGATGGTCATCATTAAGGGCTATCTCAATAACCTTCTGAGCCACATCCTTACCCCCACTCCTAATCATCAGCTCTTTAAGTTCTTTGAGACGTTGATGGTCTGTCTTAGGTAGTACAAGGGGTGGATTGTCAGCAAACCTCTGTATGGTCATCTTGACGCTTCCCTTGGGTCTTCCTCTTCCTCGTTTTAGAGTCGTTTCCATATTACCTTTCATTTAGCTTTTTCAGAATGGGGGCGGCTCCACAAATATTCTAGAGCCACGCCCACCCCTCCCCCCCCATACATCTCACCACCTAGGGTTTATCCTCATGTCTTTTTATACAGTACTGTCCAGGCATACAGCATAGGGTTTACCCTACTGGTTATTTGTACAGTGGTCTAGATACGAATGATTCTTATTTGCAACTAGGAAAGTGTAATAGAGCGAAGCACCTTTTTTGATGTACTTGATTGATCTAGTTCTATCCGTTCCCTTATCTATCCCTTGTCTATTCCCTTACTGTTTACCCTATTGATTGACATGGTTAGGGCTATCCCTTTTCTTTTCGTTTAGGTTAGTTACAAACCCTATGCTTTCCAGTGGGCTATCCGTTCTATACCCAATGCCATGCAAGTAATGGTAAAGGCTCAATAGGTTTTCAAAACCCTGGCTAATATTCCCTTGTCCAGCACTCAATAGAATTTGCAGCTTAGGGTTATCCAGCTTGCGTCTAAATTGCACTGTATCTACCTTAGGCGGGCGGGCCATTGTCTAACCTTAAAAGAATTAAATTAAAATAATTGTACTTTATTAGGGTAAACACCTATAGTTTTTTTATTTTTTAACCCGATAATTACTTTACTTTCACAATGAAAGTATCAACTACTAAGGGCGTTAACATGAAATTTGCTTTTATCCCAAAAGGTCAATACAAAATTGGCCAATACATTCCAGTACACGGCAAAACAATGAAAATTGTTAGCTACACACACACGGGCCGCAACGTCATTGTGCAATCATTATTTGGTGCACCAAAATTTGAACAGTTTGTTTGTATTTGCACCGATTCACCCTCACTCTAAGGGGCAAACAATGAAATATTTTGGCATAAACTATTTTTGTAATCATAAACACCATGCAGATGCAATTTGGGCAAATAATCGTTATGAGCTAGAAAAGCAAATTTTGACCATGCATCCTAATGCAACAGCTATTTATATTTGGCTTTTGTAAGGGGAAAACAATGAAAAACGAATTTTTAGACTATCTTTTAGCGATAATTTTGGGTTTGTCATTGTGTGCTGGTTTACTTGCATACTTTGACATTTTAGTTAAATAGTTCACAATTTTTAATAGGCGTTCAAAATCATGGATAAGATCACACAATCAATAGAATCATTAAACAGGGCTAAAAACGGGGACTCATTAGCCAACTATCAGGCAATTTTGCAAGGGTTTGCAGATAAGGGAATTGCAGCCAATGACATTATTCCCCGTGAAAACGTGTTCACCTATAACGCATGGATTGCCCTTAATAGACAAGTTCGCAAGGGTGAGCATGGCGTAAAAGTAGTGACATGGATACCCGCTAAAAATAAGGATAGTGAAAGCTCTTATATGCTCTGTAGACGTTCTACTGTTTTCCATGTCTCACAAACCGATGCAATTCAATAAGGGGCTAAAAATGAAACCTACACAATGCACAATCACGGGTTTTTGGTTTGTCACGGGTTATGTGACGGGCCGTAAATATTGGGGGACAAACCCTAGGGATTGTGAACAAAACGCACAATTATATTTTTATCGATAACCTAGGGTTTGTCCCTATTGCCTAGGGGTTTCATGCCCCTAGAATCTAATTTTTAACTTTATAGGCGTTCACATGAAATTCAAGATCAATCAAATTTATAACTTGTCCATTTATGGCAAAATTCAACCCGTCAAAATTTTAGCCGTTCACCCTTTTAGCACTATTGACGTTGAAACCTTATCGGGTAAATGCTTCCGCTTGTCAGGGTTTTAAACAATAGACTGTTAGCCCTTGATCTAGGGGCTAATGGCCTAGCGTTTTGACTAGGGTTTTCTTAACTTTTTGAATAGGCGATCACATGAAAATCACTTTAAAAACTAGCGTTCTCAGAGCTGCTCTAATCTGCTCTGCAAAAAAAGATATACGTTATTACTTGCAGGGGATTTGCGTATCAATAAACAATCCTGATGTTGCAATGGTTTATGGGACTGATGGACACATTTTATTTGCAGGACAATCACCTATTGTTTGCCATGTTGCCCCTGTAAATTACGGGTTTCAGATAATTATTCCCTCCGATACTATCAAGGCCATTGATAAAAAATCAGAATTTATTGATCTTGAAACCATTGAAGGGGGTGCAAAGGATTATTATCTTTTAGGCAATGCCCGTTTTCAGGCAATAGACGCACGTTATCCTGACATTTCCCGTGTAGTTCCAGCCCGTGATGCGTTCTCAGAACAAACTATCAGTTATTTTGATCCTGAACTGTTAGTTAAAGGCAATGAAGCACTGGCAATGTACTATGGGACTAAAAAGGGAAAGGTTTTCCCATTGTCGCAACGGGGTGATTATTCTGGTGCGATTCACTATAATCAAAATGATGCGGTGGTGGTGGTCATGCCAATGCGTAATGATTCAGGCACTTATCAAGGGTTAAACCCTGATTTTATGCAAGTGCAGCAAAAAGCCGCCTAATGCTTAGACTGATAACCCTCTAATTGGGGGTTATTGGCCTAGGTGTTTCCCTAGGTTTTTCAATATAAAGGCTTTAATATGTCAATGACAAAACGTGAAAAGCAGCGCATTACAGCGCAAGAAAATACTCTTATCGGTTTAGGTTTTACAGCAATTCAAGCCGATAAACTCCGCAAAATTAGCATGACCTTGCAAAGATGGCATGAGCTGGAATGTGGCATTAATGGGGGATGTGTTGAACGTGACGAAAAAACCGACAAACCCTTTTGGCGTAGCGAATACTCTGGCAAACTTTCACCCATTGCCGATAGAGAAAAGGGTGCAAAAAAGCGTTTAGATAAAATTATTGAATCAAGAAACTATAGTGAATGGGCTTTTTTAGGTTGGCCCATGTCGCAAGTTGAAATAAAACCCTATATCCAGGGTGATCCTAGGGGCGCTGCACTTTATTTAATCCGTCCTGATGATGTGCCAGAGGGTAAAAATGTAGACTCTTATTATTCCCGTGGCGTTTGCGTTTATTAAAATGATCTATGCAATGATCGCCCTGATTTTACGAATACTCACAAAACGATAACCTAGAACCCGCCTAATAAGCGGGTTTTTTTACGTTAAGCATAGTTGATATGCACTAAGCCCAAAAAACGGCTTAGAAGGGGCTTTTAGTGCCTTTGGTGGGCATTTCCTCGCACAATCTGCGAATGGTCTCATTGAGTGCCTCTATTTGATCCATTTTATTTATAGCCCATGCCCGTTTTTGACCATGCCAACCTAGAACTGGGTTTCTATGGCAATCGACACATAAAGCAATGCAAGTATATTGCAAGCCCTGTTTATAGTGGTGGGCTTCGCTTGGCCCTGATGCCTGGCAAACTGAACACGGGAGACCTTTAACCCTCGCAAGGTGTAGCCTTTCCCTTGCGTTTAGTTTGTTGTTCAAGTGGTGGCCTTCATTTCCATTCGTGCGCTGTATTGCTCGGTTCTATACACCTCTATGCGGGTTTGTGCTGCGGTCATTAGCCAACGATAGCGTTCCTCTAGTTCCACTGCTTCCCTGATTCCTTCAAGTATTTCGATGTAGTCAGCATGAGCATAGGCATAGGTTTCCTGCTTCCCCAAAACCTCAGTTCCCGCCTGGCTCATGAGCTGAGCCTTGCGTGATTTCCTGAATTCTTCTAAGTACATCCTAGTGGCCTTGGCCTTGCTGTAAAGGGGTGCAGTGTCAATCAGGAATTGCACCGCCTTGTGAGGGTTGCTGTCGCTCATGTTCTTTCCCTAATTGCATCCATGTGAACGTATCCAGTTGAAGCATCCAAAATTTCAATTATTTCATTGCGTTCATGTTCTCTCACCAGCTTGGCAAAGCGTCCAAGTTCATTTGCGTATGCCGTAGCTTCCCAATTAACCAATCCAGCCTCTCGTGCCATGCAAATAATATCTTCTCTATTCATGCTTGTCCCCTTGCTCGGATTAAATTGCGATAAGCAAGAACAGCATCTTTATGTGCGTCATATTCACCCATAGTTGCAAAAAAAACAGGCGACAAAATTAGTTCAATTTCTAACTTTGCACACGCCTCACGCTCATGCTCTGCTACCAGTTTGGCAAAGTGTATCAATATTTGTTGACAAGTATCAATTTCTTCATCAGCAAACCCTGCCTGTTTTGCCATGCGGATAATGCCTTCTATGGTCATACATCCTCCTGCTTATAGTTCAGTTTGTGATTCTGAAACCGCATTGCAGCTTCCATTTCCAATTCAGCACAAGCCTCTTGTGACATACATCCCACAATATCACGCCCAGAGAACCAGACTTCTTTAATTGATTCGTTATAGGTGGATTTGTCCTCATCCATTTCGTATTGATAGACTACTGTCACTACTTCGCTACCCTGACCGATTGTTGTGTCAAATTCCCATGTATTCATAATATTCACCCTTGTTAAAAATTAAATGTTATCAAATTGTTTGCGTAATACCATAGGGATTTACCCTAACGTCTGAATCATTCGTAAAGCGGCTTCAGGGTTGTCAATTCTGCACAATGTACTTCCCGACCAATTCTCAAAAAAGTCTGTTTGTAGCTTGGTAAACTTCTTTTTATGGTCTGTTTTGATCTCTACCAAAAAGGTGTGGTTTTTATACCCTACCAATAAATCAACTGGCAGACCAATAATCCATACATAAGCACCTGCGGCTCGCAAAGCACTAACAATTTGAGTTTGGTTTTGGTCAACTCTGGCTGCTCTTCTCATTTCGTATCCTTGTCATTCTGTCTCTCAAAAGCAAAGTATCTGACTTTCCTCTGATTCGTTCCAAGTCCACGCACACTCCCTGCCACCAGAGCAACGCTTTGCTTGAGCCAATCGTCAATTTCTTTTGATTGAATCTGCGTATCCACTCTTGGGCTTCGCAGTTCTTGAAGTGCTCTAATTCTGCTGGTGTCATTTGTAGGCCATTGAAAGTTCATGCAAAATCCAATGATGTTTGAGCTGTACGTTTCTTTTGAAGTTTCCCATACTCAGGGTTTAACTCACAACCAATGTACTGTCTCCCAAGGTCTTGGGCTACTTGAGCGGTAGTTCCTGAACCCATAAATGGGTCTAAAACAATCCCTCCAACTGGTGCACCAGCAAGGATGCAGGGTTCAATCAATTCTGTTGGGAAAACGGCAAAATGTGACCCAGAGTAAGGTTTTGGGTTAACTGTCCAAACACTTCTTTTGTTTTTCAGTTCAGATATTTCTGTTGGCAAAGCATCTGGGTGTTCATTTCCAGTTGATACTTTTCCATCTACATTTCTCATTGCTTTTTTGGGAGAGTTAAAACTTCTTTGCTCTCCAGCATGGATAGACTTTTCTTTTATTGACTCGCTATCGTAATAGTATTTAGAAGATTTGCTTAACAAAAAGATGTACTCATGAGATTTAGTGCATCTGTCTTGCACCGACTCTGGCATTGGGTTTGGTTTACTCCAAATGATGTCTTGACGCAAATACCAACCATCTGCCCTTAAAGCAAATGCAAGCATCCAAGGTATTCCAATGAGGTCTTTTGTTTTCAAACCAGTTGCGTGTAACTTATCTAACTTTCTGTCATTGGCTGGCATATTGTTTCTGCCCTCACGCTGATATTCAGGGCTTGCTCTTGCGAAACCATTGCTGTTGCAATAGCTGTCACCAATGTTGACCCATAAAGTGCCATCGTCTTCGAGAACATCCCAGACACATCGGAACACTTCAACCATGTTTTTTATGTAGTCATCAGGGGTATCTTCTAAGCCTAGTTGTTCATCAATGCGTTTAGCACCACAGAGATGACAGTTTGAGGATGATCCTCCTCTATGACCGACTTCTGGGCGTAGAACTGTGCCACGCTTGGGATCATTCCACTTGGTAGGCATTGAGATTGAATGCTCGCAATGAGAATCTCCTCCCTCCCACTTAGCAGTGCCGTAGTCTCGCAACCCGTAATAGGGTGGGCTTGTTATACAAGTTTGAGCCTTAACACCTTGTGATGCCCATTTACGCATTGTTTCACGGCAATCACCAAATTCAATCTTATTCATACATTTCTCCTTAACTCAGCCATTTTTGCCAACACTGCAAGCGGAATAGGTGCTGCTTTTTTTGCATCTTCTGCAATCTTCAGCAAAGCAGGGTCAGGCTCATTTGATGACGCAACAGTGAGCCTTACTTTGTCAGCAGGGTTTGGCTTAACAATCCACTCTGCTTTTAAACCTTGGCTGCTACGATTGCACCATTCAATCAAAAACTGCTCAAGTGTCCAGCCTAGTTTTTTGGCTTCAACTATTGCCCCATCAAGAACTGTTTTAGTAATCGGGGCTTTCTTGCTCTTACGCAAAGTAACCCAATCATCCCAAACTTGCTGAGAAACTTCTGGTGGGCAAGCAACGATAGTTGCGCTTTCTTTCTTTTTAGAAGGTGAAGATGTAGATGAAGATGAAGGGGTTGGTTTTTGTTTATCCTCTTGGATAACCTTATGGTTAACCTTCAAGTTAGGATTGCCACCCAATTTACCACCTTCTGCACGCTTTTGTCTTAGTTCTTCATCACGAATCATGCGTCTTGAAAAGATTGCACCATTGTCAATATCATAGACACCAGACTCTTGAAGTTCGTGCAACCAACCCTGAACAACCTCTAATGGTTCACCAACCATACGAGCAAGGTTTGATGGAAGGATAACCTTGTCAGCAACCTTTAAATAGCCATAAGGTGAACCTTCGTGCATAAAGCAAATCATGTCGATCCACAATCCTCTAGCACCTGTTGAGCATGAACGCAATGCAGTATCACGCAACCAATCACTTGGGTAAAATTGAAAAGATGGACGTTTCATTTGCCCACCTCATCTAGCCACTTCCAATAATCATTAGTTAACTCTTGACCTTTAATCAACAAAAATTTATGTAACGGGAATTCAGGCTTTAAATTCATGCCAACAAATCCACCAACTAAGTATGAAATTTCTTCTTTGTTGTATGGGCCATCAATTGGCAATCTAGACATTACCTCAAAAAATAAATCAAAGTCTTTTTGATGTTCATTTTTATGGCAGCTCCAACACAATACTGTGTATTGTTTTAATGTGTAGTCCCAAGGCTCTTTGCCTTTCGCATACATTTTGTGATGAACATGAAGTGTTGATTCGTTGTCGCCACATAACTGGCAAGTAAAATCATTGTGTTCAAGAACCTCAAGGCGTTTTTTCTGCCATAGAGGATGCAATAGCTTTTCAGCATAAGTAGTTTTTTTGTGCATTTAAGCATCTCCGCAAATCTCCCAGAAAGAAACTGCGGCAGGAGGGGAGTTCTCTTTTCGGCAGGATAATTACTCCCTGCCTAGCCGTGTTTCAAAACATTGTATCAAATATATTGATTGTTGGTAATTTCATTTGTTGGTGATCTGCCAAGCAATCTTCTAGCCTGAGAGTTCATCACAGCGTACTCAGCCTTGGTAAAGATGCCTTGGGCATTACGAATGTCAAACGGGTTCAGCAAACACCTAGGCGCATCATTTGCGGGTTTTTCATCATCAATCATGTGTTCAGCAAGGGTGTATCGCATTATCCAGCAACGTCCCATCCTGATCTTTTCAGCAGTAGCTTGCTTCTTACGAACAAGTTTCTTGCAAGCAGCCACAAGGGAAGTTCTTTGGATGCCCGTCAGGTTCTCCATTTCGTATGAAGTTAACGATCCATTTTGTAGACATTTAATGATGGCTTCTTGGGTCATTTGTAAAGGTTCTCCAGGTTAATTTTGCGATTTGTATGAAGCTCTAGCGTCCTAGCAATAAGGGCTGTTAGTGCGGCACTAAAGTCCTCTGGCTCGGTTGTGTAGGCTTCAGCCATGTTTTGTGCGTACATAAGCAATGTATCAGCACACGTTTGTTCAATTTGTTCAATGTTCATGCCTGTAGCCTAGCATGATAAAAAAGTTGCGTAAATTAGGGAAAACCCCTATGTAAAATCAGGAATCTGTGTGGCACATTAGTGATGTGGGCAAACAGTAACCCACGTTTAACAGGAGTAAATATGCCGATTCTTAATGGAAAAAAGGTTGTAGACCTAGAAGTAGATGGAGTGGTTAGCGGAGATTACCCAGACTTCTCTGATGCCTACTTCTCAAATGGATGCTATGAAGATGGAACACCATTGACAGAAGATGAGTTAGACCACCTCACTATTCTGGCGGGTGATGTTCTGTGGGAGATGGCTTTTGAGAGTCTTCACTAATGAAAAGCCTATTCCAAACCTACGTGTCAGAGTTCTCAGACATTCACTACTGCCCCTATTGCCTAGCAATCAAGGGAAATAAAATAGTTTGCTGCCAAGAAGCAGACTTTATCGAGTTCAAGGACTTATATCCTGAACAACAAAAAGAGATTATTCAACAAGAGTTAGATGAAAATCAAAGGAGTTAATATGTCAATAGAAATGTTACTTAAAAAAGATGTTAATTCTCATACAGAGAAGAAAAACAACCTAACCTACCTGTCATGGGCTTGGGCATGGGCAGAAGCTCTCAAAGCTGATCCTACCGCTACCTACAAAGTAGAGATGTTTGGCGATAAGTGTTTTATGGACATAAATGGTACGGCAATGGTGTTTGTTACCGCTACCATGTTTGGCAAACCAATGACCTGTCAACTTCCTGTGATGGACTACCGAAACAAGGCCATCCCTACTCCCGATGCTTTTGCAGTCAATACCGCCATCATGCGTTGTATGACAAAGGCTCTGAGTCTGCATGGCTTGGGTCTGTACATCTATGCGGGTGAAGACTTACCTGAAGAGGGCAGATCAGTAGTGATTACGCCTACTCAGGGCGCACAAGATAACATTCCCATCGAGGAATTACGATACCTAGAGGAATTAGCAATGGAATTGATTGCTACTTGCGAACAGGGTGATCCCAAGGCAGCTTGGGTAAAATTGGAAGAGCAGAACCTAGATTCAGAACAAAAAGTGGCTCTATGGACTCTGCTTCCTAGTAAAGTGCGTTCAGCTTTGAAAAAATCTAAGGAGTTTTAATGGAAAATCGTAAGGATAATAGTGGCGTTTTGTTTAAAAACGATAAGAAAGAAACAGATAAACATCCCCATTATAAAGGGAATATTACTGTTGATGGCAAAGATTACTGGTTGTCAGCTTGGGTTAAGGATGGCAAATCAGGGAAATTTATGGGATTGGCAGTATCACCAAAAGAGCCAGCCCCTAAAAAAGCTGATATGTCTGAACACAAAGAGTGGTTAGACGATTTTGATAAAGACCCGTTTTAAGCTAATATAACCACGGGGTGAAAGCTGTTTTTACTTTTTTGAAAGCTAGTAGGCGAACAGTCGTAGCCCCACCCAACAGGAGTTAATAAATGAACGATATTTTTGGAAACATGAAAGAATCAATGGAAAGATTCTTTGGTACGCCAGCGTTTAAACTGGCTAGAAGAGAAGACCCCACAACGAGCCATCAGGCGGCTCAAGCAGTTGATACCACCAAGCTAGAAAAAGTTGTCTATGAAGCCATTAAGAGCTTTCCAGATGGTTGTATTTCAGACCAGATACTGGATATGTATCCAAACTACCCATATTCTTCTATAACAGCCCGATACAAGGCTTTATTAGACAAGGACATGATAGAAGTTTCGGGAGTCAAACGTGGCAGGTTTGGCAGAAATCAACGAATTATGAAAGCCAAGTAATGCTTGAAAAACCACCGCATTCAAAGATTAGTTATCCATCTACTCCAACAAAAGACTTCAAATGGGAGTCAGGATCAGACGTTCAAACCCTGTGGAGAAAGCATGGATGGTGTCCACCAAGCGAGAAGATGCTGCCACCACCACCTGAGAAGGTAATGGAGTTAAGGAGGGTGAGATGAGATTCAATGGTGCTGATTACAATCCAGAAAGAGATGATGTAAGGCTAACAGGACAAATATTACGAATTTGGGATGTTGTCCATAATGGTACATGGTATACGTTAAAAGAAATACATTCCCAAACTGGTGATCCTGAAGCCAGTATAAGCGCCCAATTAAGGCATCTTAGAAAGCCTAGATTTGGTGGTCACATTGTTGAAAGAGAATATATAAACAATGGGTTGTATAAATATCGTGTCTTATCAAAAGACACTTGACTGACATAAAGTTGATCTACGATTTGATAGCAACAATCCGTTGCGCTAGGAGAAAATCATGTACAAATTAGTTATTGATCTTTGCTGGATTGACGATGAGAAAGTTACAGTTGAGTCGCACGACTTTGAAAAAATCACCATCATCCAAGAGTTCATTGCTTTTCAAGAAGAAAATGGATGGGCAGTTGACTATGAAGCAGTTGACAACTCTGAGGATGAAACTGAAGAAGAAGAAATCCCGCCTTTTGCTCTAAGCACTCATGAGCCTTTGTAGTCTATAAGCTACTTAGCCAACAGATAAAGCCCCACATTGCTAAAGGCGTACCCTGCGTACACAATAGCCATGTAGGGGTTTTCTTTGTAGAGTTGCTCACCTGCAATATAGGCGTAAATGCCGCCTGTGACAATGATTAGCCAAGCACTCAAAACGCACCTACATCAATCACTTCGCCTCTAAACTGAACCATGTCCTCATCAAATTTATGGACGAGTTCAGGCCATAAAAGCTGACCATTGAAGAAGTTTAACACCGCAAACCCTGATCTGTGGTTGTTAGGGTTTATCTCAGCATAAGTAAATTGTGGCCCGTCAGTCTCAGCCAAAGTACCCGTATCTACCCCGTACCTTACCCCGTTGTAGTCGCTAAAAGGGGTCACTTTTAGGCTATGAAGGTGTCCCGTCACTACCGAGACTCCCGCATTGACAGTATTGTTGTGTGTGGCGTGAATTCCACCCTTATATCGGTGCTTGATAATTACATCATCGGTAGGCCATACTGCCCAACAAAAGTCCCAATCTGGGATATGGTCTGTCAGCTTAAAGCCTTGAACCTCTTTAAATTGTGGTGCTTGTTGAGCTAATCTATTGCCAAACCGAATATCGTGATTTCCCCATGTAAACAACAACTTTACATTATGTCTGGCTGCTTTGGCTATTTCTTCTATCTCACCCAACGCACCTTGCGTAGCCTTTAGCTCTTGGATAACAGAAGTCTGTGGCTGGTCAGTAATATCATGGCGAGATATAGACGCTCCATCAAATGCGTCCCCGTTACATATCACTGCCTTGGGTTTGAACTGTTGTATAGCCCATAGAAGCCCTTTAAAGGCAGTAGTACGTTGTGCAGGGATAAAGTGAGCATCTGAGAACACAATAACTGTTCCGTCCAGTATGCCTAGTTCTATCTGTTTAAGTGGACTAAATGACTTAGGTTTGTTTTTATCGTATTTAACACCTCGCCAATCACTTGCGCTAAGTGCCATGTCATATTCTTTTTCGATGAACCTTCTGCGTAAATGAACTGCTCGAACGCTAATTCCAAGGTGTTCAGAAACTCTTGTGGCAGATTGAAGTTTGCCCCATAACTGGATGAATTCGGTATCGCTGCACGTTTCGTTAGCACTTCCCATTGGAATCCTTAGAGAGTAACTTTTCTAGAAGATTGATGACTCTATGCTCTTGCATTTCCACCTCATCTTGAGATGATTTAGGGTCTTGAGCCACAGTCATTAAATCGTGGAGAAACACATGAAGCAACTCATGTAAAGCAGTCTGATCCAGAGATTCTGGTGTAATTTTCTCAGCACCAAAGTCGCCTAACCTGTAAGTGGCTAGTCGAGCCTGAGTATTAAACTCAACAGAAGCCATAGCAGCCTTTGCCGCTTTACTTCCTCTCTCTATTCTCCAATCACCCAAACTAAGCACTTGTTGCCACTTTTTGACACATTGTGCGAAGTGTACGGCATCTTGTGGTGTAGGAATGTTAGGCATTACAACACCTTATAGGATATTTGTTACAGTTTAGTTTAACAAAGAACACTCAGCTTGTCTGCGCTTGAGTAGACCAGGCAACACTTTCCCGCCACCTTTAGTCCACAACATGAGTTGTTCTTTAGCACCTTCCCAATCAGAAGCATTGATTTTTCGCTTGAGAGTAGAGGTTTGGAGTCTGCCAATTCCAAGGTTATAAACAAAGTCAACAATGGCATTGCATTTTTTGACATCTGACAAAAGAATGGGACAGTTTCTGACAACGCCTGGCAGGTAGGTATGTTCTAGTTCGTGCATAAGCAAGGCATTAGCAGTAGCCTCATCAATATGACTATCTTGAAGTGTTACCTTGCGTCCATCAGCATAGTAAGTAGAACCATAGCCAATGGTAGACACGTTAGCAGGGCAAAGGTAGGGCTTAGAACGAAAGCCCTCAAACCTTTTACATAGTTCTGCTGCCAACTCTAAGTTCATAATCCACGCTTAGATAGAGTTCGGTCTAGGAACCAGTAGTTAATTGTTCCTGATAGCAAAGCAGAAAAGTCTGGTGTCATCATTGTTTTGAAGACTTCAGTGGCGGGAGCACCACCTAACCATGCGTTATAGGCAAACCAAACATGGATAAATGACCAAACGAATAGTACCCAATATGTTACTACTGGACGTACAGAAGCAGAAAGTGAGGCTACCCATCCACCTGCTGCTTTAACCATCTCTGCTTGCTGTGTAATGGCGTTGTTGAAGGCATCCATGACACCAACGTCAATTGCGGCTTCACGTTGTGCGCCTATTTCTGCGAGTTTCTGTGCGCCTCTTTGTTGTTCAAGATCGCATTGGAACTTAAACATATTGAGTTCATGCTCACGCTCATTCTTTTTGTCCATCCATTTAAGGACTTCTGGGGCCATCCTAAAAATTCCACCAAAAATTGATCCTAGTAAACCACCAGATAACATTTCAAACATGGTTATTCCTTACATTTAGATTTTTCGTCATTCTGCATCAGTTTGATACCACTCAGGAAGCCAATCATGCCGCCTATAAGAGTAGAAAAAGCGGGTGAAATCATTTTGAATATTTCGTGATTGTCCACCTCTTTTGCCCATAATCCGAGCAGGAAAGCAAACACCATAGCCAGTACCGAGATGCACAATGTGATGCTGACCATTAGCGTCACCCAAATTGTGAGTTTGTCTTTGGTGTCCATTGCTGGCTTGGGTATCGGTTTCTTGGTCATACATAAATATCCAGTTTGCGGTTAGTGAATATCTCCATGCGGAGTCGCTCTTGAACTACTTTTTTGGTGTATATCTCAAACTCTATGTCTTGCAGTTCTGTCTGTTTCTGCTTAGCTAACTCATTTACCTTGTTCATTTCATGCTGTTTCTCTAGCTTTACTTGAGCAAGGTCATGCCTGTCTGGATAGCCTGATGGTTGAACAGTAGGAAACAATTTAATGGTATCAATCATTTCTTTTCCCTCTCAAGTGCGTTCTTATATCCTTGAATAACTTTATGTCTTAACTCTGCACCATCAGCCGCACCCGCCCATTCACTCAAATTATTCCAAATTACAACAAAGTCGGAACTTTTGCATAACTTCTGATGGTTTGTAAGCCATATAGACATCTGTTGATGACGTTCACTTGGGTTATGTATTGTGTAAGCAATTGAGTAAAACTCACGCACACTACAAAGGTCTTGTCCTGTAGATTGAAGCGATAGAGTTAAAACAAGTGCTATTAGCCATCTCACGGGTACGCCCAAATAATCATGTAACTACAAAAGACAACAAAGCAAGTGATACAGACTGCCGCAACAAATGCTTCGGCAAAGTCTTTCATTACTGTTCTGTAGGTACAAAAGCACCTTTGAAACCAAATATTGATGAAGAACTAATAGTTGGACTCCATTGGCTTGGGTCTCCCAATAGTCTCAGTACTTGATTACGTTCAGCAGCAGGTAGGGTAGACAACAAGTCAGCCGCACCTTGAGGTGTCTTCATGGCTTCTGTCAAAGTTTGTAAAGTCTTTGTGCCAACAGCTTTTTCTAACTCACTAATCACTTTATTAGCCGATGAAGCAAATACGTTTAAATACGATGGCAATCTTATAAAAGACGTTTGTTGTTTTAATAGTTGTGCAAGAGCCGCCTGTCCTGCACTTGCTTGTTCTTTTACAGCTACTTTAGTCAATTGCTTTTGCGCTTCATCACGCAATACCGACAAACTTGAATCTGCCAATTCAGCCGCAATGTTGTATTTACCTGGGCCTAGAATTTTCTCAACTTCTTCGGGAGACTCATTTTGAACTAAACGAACAAATCCATCTTTGTTTGTTTTCCAGAGTTTTAGAGCCTCTCCCGTTAGTTTGCGTTCAGCAATCTTCTCCATGCCTTTTGTGTAATCAGCAAGGTATTGACGATAACCCACACCACCAGCCTCTTCAATTGCATCAACAATAAGTGGTCTAATGTTTCCAAGAACTTTAGATGCAAGATTTCTTTGTGATGTTGCGTCAATGCCTGGTCGTAGTTTCTGAATAGCCGCATTAACTGAGTTTTTACGAATTGCATCTAAAGCTACGATGTCTACAATTCCACCGCTGTTTGTCCATTTAGCAATATCATCGGCAACATTTTTAACAACACCAACCAATACATCATCACCAGCAAACTTTGGATTATTTGCAATAGAGGAAATCCTTTGTGATAAAGCTAAACCTTCAACTGGTTTTATGCCAACAGATCGCAAAGCATCAGCCGCACCTTGTGCAAAACGAGCACCCTGACCTAAATCTAATGATGCATCTGCCGCTTTAGAAGCCCAATTGTCGGCCATCTGAGCCAAATCACCCTTATAGGTAAACCTTGTAAAACCGACAGGAATACCCTTCTTGATTAACTCAAGACGGCCCGCCGCTTCCGCTAAGTCTCCAGCTTCAATCAATCTACGAACATCAGCAACTTTAGCCGCAGCTTCTGCTGACAATTGACCAGCTTCTGCTTCATAGGCGGCTACAGATTTACCAAGATTTGCACGATTTAATGCAGTTTCTCTGGATGGTGTTGTAACAGCATTTAACGCATCTTTTGCTCTTTCGGCAACAGAACGAACTTCAGCCGCATTTTCACCACCCGCCAACTTAGACAAAGCCTTTAAGGACTCATCTTCATTAAACATTTTAACTTTTAACAAGAATTGTGGATCTTGTTGCAGTGCGTCATTTATTAAGGCTTGCCATTTAGGATTGTTAAAAGATGCTGTAATTTCAGCAATACTTGCATTAGGTGGAGCATTTCTTAAAGTTGAAAGAACTTCTGGTAAGTCTTTACCAAGAGACAATTGAGCCAATGTAGCGGCTTTTTGTTTTGATGCTTGTGATAAATCCATTAACTTACCAACACCAGCACTTAAACCTTGTGCAACTGCACGACCACCAGCCTCATAGGTTGCGCCTTCTAAGATATTCTTAACAGGTTCTGTTTGCGCTTGTTCAGGTGTCATACCACCAAGATATATATCACCTAGTTTTAAAGCCTCTTTAGCCATTCCATATCCTAGACCTGCACCACCAACAATGCCCGCTGGCCCCATTGGAGTTCCTAGCAAACCACCGCCAACAGCACCAAGAGCCTCAACTGTAGGAGCAACTACTGGTTTGGCAATATTGCGATAAATCAACTGGCTTAAACTTAAATTCGGTTCATTTTTAGCCGCAGGTACAGGTTTGCCATAACCAGGTATTTGTTCTGATAATGGCGCAGGATAACGAGCCGCTAAACGAGCAGTTTCATCGGACTCTTGAGGTTTAGGTTGTGTTGGAGTGCCACCCATTTGTGATGCTAAAGCAGAATAATCAACATTAGAAGATTGTGCAGCTTCACCACCAAATTGTTTAGCAAGCATTTCGTAGTCCATTTATTTCTCCAAAGATTTTTTGAACTGTGCTGCCGCCTCAGCAGTGGGAAAATTAAAAACTTGACCATTTGGTGTTGTTACAGAGTTTCCAGTGCTAGAAGGCTGAGAAACACCAGTTGATTGAGAACCTTGTTTTTTATAGTCATAAGTCAAATCGTATGCCTCTTTAAGCCTATCTTTAGAGGATCGAACTGTTGAAGCTGTTTTTAGCAATGTAGTTTTTAAATCAGCAGTATCTTGTGTCCTGTTAATAGGAGCAAAAGCATCACGCAAATTCTGACCTTCTTGATTAGAAACATTACCCAAAGCACCACCAGTAGGTGAAGATGAACGAAGGTCTTGCAATTCTTGGAATCCACCCCTTGCAATAATGCTATCGTACAAGGCTTGTGCTTGTCTTGCTTCTTTAGTAACTGGAGGAGTACGACCATAAACTAAACCACTAATTCCAGATAAACCTGGGTGGTTAGCAAGTGTTTCTAAATCTTTGGCAAATGATTCTGATTTTGTATCAAAAGTTTTAAGAGCAATTGTTGCTTGAGGATATTTAGCTTCACGACTTTGAATTTCTTTAGGCGCTAATCCTTCAAATCCCGATACAGGTGTCATGCGACCTGCCAATGCTTCTTCACGAGAAACAAGAATTTGTTTTCCAGTTTTAGGATCAATGACCGCAACAGGTGGTTGTTCTGGTCTTGGTTGACCTGGAGGTCTACTTGCTGTAGCACGAGCTAAAATAAAGTCTTGGTAAGAGCCTTTAAAGTTACCACCATCAGCAGTTTTAGCAAATTGATATTCACCAACCATTGAAGGAGGAGCTTTATCAGTTTTACTTGTAAGTTGCTCCAACCGAAGTCTGAACTCATTGTTATATTCGGCAGAGCCAACTGGGCCAGCTTGTAATGCAAATGCTGTAGCATTCTTCATTTCTGGAGAAGTTAATTCAGGTTTATCTTTATTTATCAATTGACTTAAAGTTTGTTGATAAGCCTGATTAAACTGAGGAGTCCCTTTTTCAGCAACACTTCCAGCAAAAGCCAAAGCATTACGTTGCTCTGGAGTCATCTTTTCAGCAACACGTTGTTGCGCTAAAGCAGTTTCACTTTGAGCTTTACGATAGTAATCCGCAAGAGCCATTGCACCTTGTTGGTCACCCGCTTGTGACAACATTTTAATGGCTTGCAACATAGATTCAGGATTAGATTGGTCTATCTGTTGAAAGATAGAGTTTCTAGCACTGATTAGCTTTAACTGAGGGTCTTCTACGCCCATAGCACCCGCAATTCCACGACCCAATTGACCAATTCCAGCGGGCAACTGCGCTCTAGCAGCCGCACCAGGGTCTAATTGAGCAAGATCATAGCCTTGCTTCAAATCTTGTTGATATTGCTGACGCTGATACATATCAGGAGTCATGCCGAACAGACCTTCTACTATATTTGCCATGATGATTCCTTATGTCCAAAGTGAGGGGTCAGCATATATGCCAGTTTGAAGTGGGTTTCCTGATGGATATAAATATTGATCTAATACGCCACCACCACCAAATAAGCTATTTGCTGCGCCACCAATTGCTTGACCAAACATGGAACTTGGGTTACCTGCCGCCATCAATGCTTGGGCATAAGGATTGGCAGTAGCGTTAGCACTTGTTGCCAAATTAGTGCTAAGTTGTGCACCTTTTAATCCCAATTGACCAACTACTGAGCCAGCTTGAGCCGCTTGCTGACCAAGTTGTGTACTCATTGTGAAGGGTTGTTGTGCCAAGGTCTCTAAGTTCTGAACACCGCCTAGTGCCGTTGTATAAGGCGTGTAAGCCTGTTGCTGACCGCCATAGTAGCTACCCATAGCATTAGCACCTTGACCAAGCAAGCCAGCCCCATACAGGACTTGCTGTTGGCCTGCCTGTTGAGCATTAGCCGCCAAGACTGCCTCTTGTTGAGCACGAGCGTTATAGAGGGCTTGTAACTCAGGAGTTGTAGCACCCATAGACCCACCTTGAGCCACAGACAGACCGCCACGGCCTTGTTGCTGTAGTCTGTTCTGCAAGTTAGCAAGCTCAGTCTCCCTGCCTGGTTGCAACAAAGCCATCTGCTGCTTCAGATAGTTTTCAGCTACCGATTGTGGGGATTGGGAGATGTACTGATTGCCAAGATTAAAGAGGCTTTGTGCGCCAGTTTGCAATGGCTTAAATTGTGCTTGTGCACCTTCAGCTTGTTGTAGACCAGACTCAGCCAACTTGACCAAGCGATCTTGAGCATTCTTAGCTTGTGGGTCTAAAGTATATCCTGCGCTTGTCATTTGACCCGTTGTTGGATCATAGCCAAACTGAGAAGTACCAAACCTTGTGGTCATGCCAACTGGCCTAAACTGTGCCGCTTGTTTGGCAGCAGCAGTCTCAGCATCAATTCTCTGTTGTGCCGCAAGAGTTGCTTCTTTAGAAGCTTTTTGCTGAATTAAGCTACCTGCAGTTGTTAAGCCACCTGAGATTAAATTGCCCACATTTGCAGGAGTCAACAAACCTTTAACAGCCGCTGGAATCAATGTTGATGCTAGGGTTGGTGCTAATGCAGATGTTACTGCTGGTGTCAATGCAGTTGCCGCAGTTGTAGCCGCTGCTGCCGCAGGGATGGTTGTTGCCGCTGCAGGAATTGTTGTGGCAGCCGCTGCAGGAATAGTGCTAGACAATAATCCTGTAGAAGTAGGTGCGCCTGTTCCAACAGCTAAATCTGTAGCTGTTAATCCAGCAATCTGAGCCGCAGTTAATGGTGCAGTACCCGCTAAAGCACCACCACCTATAGCCAAATCTCCCGCAGTTAATGCGGCTATTTCTGAAGCACTTAAACCCGCTGCAGCTAGTTGTGCCGCAGTTAAACCTGTGCCAGCATAAGCACCACCACCAATGGCTAAGTCTCCAGCAGTTAATGCCGCTTCACTAGCACCAGCACCGCCTAATAGTCCTGCACCACTACCCATGAGTGCATTTGCGCCATAGCCAAGTGCAGCAATCTGAAAGCCTGGGTTTTGAACCAATTGCTTTACCGCACCACCAAGTGAAGTATCAACTTTTTCCTGAGTACCAGTTCGCTCTAATGCGCCAGAAGCAGAGTATTGGTTATAGCCACCACCTGCTTGATTTTCACCAACCTTGTAAGTAATGACATTTTGAATGCCACCAATTTGTTGATCTTGACCAGAACCAACTGTTTCATGCACTGGCTGGACAATCGTATCGCCAAGAGTTACTGATTGACCAGGTGCTACAGTAGCTCCTACACGGGCCGCTATCTGGCCTTCTGGCAAACCAACAGCAGTAGCCATTTGTGATGGAGATATTCCATAGGTTTCCATAGCCGCAACGATCTGGGCATCAGTCATGCCTGGATTAGCAAGCAGAAAATCTACAATTTGTGCGCTAGTTACAGCCATTATTTTTCTCCATCATGTGTACTAAGTTTCAACCCAAGCTAATTGCTCTTCATTCCAAAAATATCGTTTGTCATCATTTGGCTTTGCAGTTGGGGGTTCAAAACCACAAATTGTTTCGTTAAATATCCATGATTGAAATGAATTATTTGCCCAATGTGTTTTTACAGTATTTTGCTTATTGGTAATTTCTTCTGTAGTCATTTCTCGAATTGACCATGAGTCTTTCCAACCACTGTCATTTGGCGCATATTCATGTTGCACGACTTGATAAACAGACGGCTGAATAACACATTCAATACGTTCAAATTTTGCAAAATTATTGGGTAGATTGTTAACATCAATTTCTGGGAAAGCCTGTTTAAAGTTATCACCAAGAATAGGATGCTCAAAAGGTTGACCATCAACAATACGAATATAGAGTTCCATTACAAATCACCTGTGTTTGTTGACGGGAAACTTCGAGTTGAGCCTGGCCAAATAATGCGAACGGCTCCTTTTGATCCAGCAGTCCCGTTGTACGGCCCGTAATTTGGCGCACCATTATTTTCGTTGTAGCCACCAGCACCGCCACCTCCTCCATAAACACCGCCAGCCCCGCCAACGCCTAGACTTCCAACACCGCCATTTGACCCTGATGAGCCAGCTACACCGCCTCCAGCACCCGTAGTGCCTCCAGAACCACCACCGCCTGAACTACCAGACCCTAAAATTCCAACTCCACCACCGCCAGCACCAGAGCCAGCTTGATAGGGGCTTGAGAATGATGCTGCGCCACCACCACCGCCACCACCGCCACCGCCACCAGCTCCTGTTGTTCCAGCAGTTCCACTACCTGTTGTGCCTACCCCGTGGCCTCCTGTGCCGCCTGTTCCGCTATATCCCCCAGCACCACCACCGCCACAGCCACCATTATTATTACCACCGCCACCGCCAGTGCCGCCATTGCCACCCGTACCCGTGTAAGTTCCACCAGTTGAAGTGGAATTTACTTGACCACCTTGTCCACCACCGCCCTTTACATCGCCTGTGGTAACAAAATAACTGTCTTCTCCATCAGTACCAGTAGGAGTCCCAGGGCTAGTGCTTCCAGCCCCTCCCGAAGCAACATAAACAGAATATGAATTGCCAGGTATTACTGTGTAGTTATTTATATAACCCAAACCACCACCAGCACCACCACCATTAAGTCCATTTGCACCGCCACCGCCACCACCAATTGCAACTACAGAAACAGAGGTAACTCCAGCTGGAGCAACCCATGAATAAGAACCCGCAGCTGTATAGGCTTGTTGGCCAGGAGGAGGCCCAAAACTTCTTTGGTTTTGAAAAACAGCTTGTAGTGCGCCACTCATGTCAAACCACTCCCTGAAATTAACCAGTTGGTTGAAGTAATTTTGATTGCTGTAGCTGAACCATACTGAGCAAGACTGCGTGAGCCTGTAGTGCCAGCAGAAGATAAATACATTGTGTCAGTCGTAATGGCAATTGTTACCACTTGGCTTGTCATGTTAATAAACGTGATTGCCGTACCAATAGGATAAGCTACAGAACTATTAGCGGGGATTGTGAATGTCCTTGCATTAGCGTCAGAAGCTGGGTGCAATATGTGTTTACCAGAATCTGTCAAAACCAATGTGTAAGCCGCAGACTGACTGTTTTGTGGGATGTTTCTAAATCCAACTGCATCAGTTCCATCTACTGTGCAAGATGACAATGTGCCGCTTGATGGTGTACCCAATACTGGTGTTGTAAGCGTTGGTGAAGTTAGCGTTTTGTTTGTTAACGTGTCGGTTGTTGCTCTGCCCACTAATGTGTCTGTGCTTGTTGGAAGCGTCAATGTGCCAGTATTACTAATGCTTGAGATTACTGGCGTTGTTAGAGTCTTATTAGTAAGCGTCTGTGTTGCTGTAACACCAACTACGTCAGTCAACGTGTTGCTGCCATAAGCTATTGTTTTGTTGGTCAGCGTTTCTGTACCTGTCGGAGTTACATAATCAGTGCCCGCAGTAGCAGCAGA
>Ga0304730_1000916_pt1 | contig 23530 bp, 13 predicted proteins | sample M_130628_MF_Meta_FD_190474 | JGI IMG/M metagenome (GOLD analysis project Ga0304730, IMG submission 190474) | Freshwater microbial communities from Lake Montjoie, Canada to study carbon cycling - M_130628_MF_MetaG (v2) (version 2) | ecosystem: Environmental > Aquatic > Freshwater > Lake | place...
CATTGAGTGTGTCATTGTCTTGCTTTCCAGCCTGACTTGAAGTTTGAGCTTTCGCAATGGGAAAGCCACAAATCCCCATCATGACAATTACTAGAAGTTTTCTTTTCATAATGTTTGATTGGTTTTAATTGCAACCTTAATAAATAAACTGTGTTATTTTTCTATTAAATCAACATTTGAATCGATTAAAATCCCACACTTTTAAAAGTGTCAAATTGACAATAAGTTTTCTGAGGTTATGGGTAATTTCAATAAAATCAACCTTTGAATCGGTAAAAGGATGGGTTTAGTGGGGATTATTATGTGGATAACATAATATTTAACTCAATGGCTTAAACCAATTTGTGTTGATGGGGAAAAATGCGAAATTTGAAAATGCGTTGGTTTAAAATTATCATGGCCTCTTTGGCCGTATTCTTGGTTGGAAATGTTGTTTCCGACGCTTCAGGCCCGTCTTCTGGATACACGGGTGCACCCAATGAAAACAATTGTACCAGCTGTCATTCAGGTACTTCGTTGGTAACAAGCGGAACCAAATGGAACCGAGTGAGAATGAGCAGTAATATTCCAGCCACTGGGTATTTAATGGACTCAACATACACCATCACATTGACCTATGCGGAAACTGGAATTTCTAAATTCGGATTTCAATTAACCGCATTAAGTTCGGATAGTTCAAAGGCTGCGGGAACATTCGCCACTGTGGATGCGCGAACTCAGAAAAATACAGGTACAGTGAGTGGTTTGACCCGTTATTATATTGAACATACCGCCACGGGAAATGCCAAAGTAGCAACGGATAGCACTTCATGGGTTTTCAAATGGAAAGCGCCAAGCAAAAACATGGGTGGTGTAGTGTTCTATTTGAGTTTGAATGCTGCCGATGGCAGCGGAACTAGTTCGGGTGATGTGATTTATGGAAAGTCGTTTAAAATCTCACAAAGTTCAAAATTGTCGGTCGCAACGGCGCGTTTGGTAGATACACCAGCATGTGCCAATGGTTTTAGATTTGCGGGCTCAGCGACCAACAATCCTAGCAGTTTTGAGTGGTTTACATTTGATGCATCTGGGAAATATAAGCTCCTGTCCAATAAGCAAAATCCAACGTTATCGCAGTTAGCAGGGAGCGTAAACAATGTTATTTACTTTAAGGCCTATAATTCCTTAGGTGAGTCAAATACGGTGAAACTAATCTATACGGTCAATGATTCACCCATCAAACCCAAAGTTTCGCCCACTGCATCTAATTATATCTGTTCCGGGGATTCGCTAAAAATTACCGCAATTTCTCAATCTGCTTTAGGTTACACCCAGCGATGGCTCCCGATTAACAATTCCAAATTATCCCTGTTTGTAAAAGACTCTGGTATTTATTTCAGCGAGTCAAAAAACAAAATTAGCTGTATCGCTTTCAGTGATACCATTCGGTTGATTATCAAAAAACGACCCACCGTGAGCGCTGAATTCACTCTTTCAAAATCAGCGTATTGTGTGGGAAGTCTCATTATCTTGAAAGCCAAAGGTAGTTTTGCAGATTCCTTTGGAACCAATGTAAAAGGACCATTTAAGACCGATTCTACGATCTCTTTGTCGGCCAAATCGGGTAACACATTTATTAACGTGTATTCCAAATCTTCCAACGGCTGCGTTAGTTCCGCCGTAAAGAAGTCATACGTTGTGGCTGATTCTTCAACAAAAGTGATTGCAACTCCGTTTGATTTATCACTTACCTCAGTCACTTTTAGATGGTTCGCCCAAACTTCTGCCGTTCAATATGAAGTCAGTAAGGACAGCGGTAAAACTTGGACAAAAACAGGAAATACCGGCAAGGATACCTTTTACAACGTAACAGCTTCAAATGCGTATTCATTATTGAAATTATGGGTTCGATACACGGTTAATACCGATTGTGGCATAAGTCCAATAGCCACCTTTTCTTCCTATACCAACGCTTGTCAGGAATTGAAATACCTCATTACTACGAATGGATCAGCCAACTGTGTAGGACAAAATCAAATAGTTTCATTGAGTAGTTTGCCCAATAAATACAGTGTTTGGATGAACGGCAATTCGCAAGGCATGAAATCGGATTTTACAATCGCAATAAAAAGCAAGTCGACACCTTTAGATTTTGAAGTACTTGATTCCAGTCAATTGGTATGCGGAACTTTCAAGAAATCATATAGTTTACTCTCCGATAGCATCACAGCAATTACAACCACTTTGGATTCGTCAACTATTATAAACACATGTGCAAGTAGTGTAAAGTTTGGATTTGATTGCGGTGGAGATGTAAGCGGAATAGGGGCTAATGTCAATAAAAATAAGTTCCCACTCAACAAAACGTTAAAAACAGGCATTCTTTCGATTTCAAATGGCGATTCAATTCAGTTTTATGCTAACTCGCCCTTGGGTTGTAAAGTAAATTCATCAATAAAAATTGTTCAGTTAAACGCCAAACCCAATCCATCATTTACCTATGCTTCGAGCGAAAAGGTAGATACAACTTTCTATCAACTGTCGCCAAAAGTAATTTCTGGACAGCACAGTTGGTATATTTTACAATCTCCAGGATGGTCAAGTACAAATCAAAGCCCACTGATCAATACCTATCCCTTTAGAATGATTTCCGAAGGCATTACAGTCTATCATCAAATAATACTTTCGGGCGATTCCTGCAGTAACTTGGATAGCGCGAAATTGCCAATTGAAATTATTGGAAATACACGATCGATCTCAATTGTTGATTTGAAATTATTCCCGAACCCACAAAAAATGGGTGCAACGATGGAATTTAGAAGCAATGAGGCCATTGAATCCTACTTCATCATGGATCCGATCGGAAAACGAATTCAGGATTTTGAATTTAATACACCTTCCAATGTCGGTTCAATTGGAATGTCTTTATCTCAAGGACAATATATTATCTCGTTCAGAACGGTCTCAGGCGCTGTTGTTTATCGACAATTCCAAGTCATCGAATAGGGAGCGCTAGGGATTGGTTGGCAAATTGGATTGGTTAGCAAATCGCACCTTAACGACCTGGCATTCCGTGTCCTGGCATTCCCGGAGGGGGCATTCCGCCTGGAAAGAACATCTTCATGTCTTTACCATCCTCGCCCTTGCCATTGAATTTGCGTAACTTATAAGTGAAGGTAATCATCAAGTAACGTGTCAATACCTTGGTTCTAACGTCTTCATAATACGTTTGGGTCACGTTCCTCTGAATACTGCGATTTTGATTCAAAATATCAAAGGCCGTCAATCGCAATTCCCCCGCATTGCCTTTCATGAATTTATAGCCCAATCCTGCGTTCCATAAATAGTATTTCTGATTGAAACTGCTCGACAATCCTTGGTAAGCTTGGTAGGTGACATCAGAGTTAATGACCCATTTTTTTGTAGGCATAAAATTGATTGCGAAACGACTATTGTAGTTGATATACGTTTGATTGTTCGATTTTTGGATGCTATTGACCACCTGACTGTAAGCGCCATTCCCCGAAACAGTGAAATCGAGTTTCTCGGAAATATTGCTCGCCAAAACAAGTCCTGCCGTTACGGAAGGGTTGGTTGCATAATTTACAAGTGCTTTTGAGTTGCCCAATTGAATCATACTTGGAATGTGCGATGTAGTAATCCCTGCATTCGTATTGACATTTATCTTTTTGATGGTTTTGCCCCATGAACCAAATAAGCGCAAGGAATAGTATCCATTCACGTTTACCGGAATCGTGAGCTGACCGCCGGGAGAAAGTAAAACACTATCATTGCCAGTGTAGCTATTGTTTAAACTGCCTTGAGGGCCTTTGTAAAGATTAGAGTCCAACAAAATCCATTCTGATGTTCTTCCACCCAGTATCGTTTTGTTGCTCATGTAATTGTTGCTGTATTGACTGTTGATCATCCAAAATACATTTTTACCTGTTTCGGGCGTTACCGAGAAATATCGTAAAAACAAGCTGTGCTGATAATCTTGAACCAACATCGGGTTACCGGTGCTCAATTGCATGGTGTTGTTATTGTTTATGACCGGTTGCAACTGATCGATGGAAGGGGCATTGTTTGATGTGTTATAATTCATTCTTAAGTTGCGCTTCATCCCCAAATTGTATCGGGCTTGAAAACTTGGCAATAGGGAAGTGAACTGTCTGGATAAATCACTGTTTTTTGGCATCGATTGCTTGCCATCGAGCAAGGCCAACTGACCGTCTAAACTCGTGGTTATGTTCCACTTATAAGTCTGGTAACGATAACTCACACCTACTTTGTGTTGGGAATATCCGTTGACAAATTTGCTTGAGAAAAAAGTGTCTAACCTAGTATATCCCAAAGCCGCAGCATCCTTTAAATACGCCAATCGGTCGTTGTTGTTCTGGTTGATGTTGGTAGAAACCGTAGCTGCGATAAAGTTGTTGGAATCCAAAGATTCAGTAAACACCATATTGCCACTAAACGTATTGGTGTTTTTCAGAAGATCCGTTTTTTGATCCCTAGTGGTTGTTGATGTCAATAATTGATTAGAGTTGGTCAAAATGGTATTCCCTGTTTGACCATTAATTCCAGGATTCACCTCAGTTGAAAAGGTGCGTCCCTTCTTTTTGAATGAATGTCGATATAAAATATTACTTGATGCCCTGTACCCGTCTGTATTAGACTTTGTGTAATTGTTCAATTGAGAAACGGTGTCACCCAAGCCATTGATTGTATTCGCCAAAAGCGGATTAACACTCGTATTTTGTTGTAGCGAAATCTGTGGCTCAAACAACAACGAGTTCGTAGAATCCAATTTCCAATTTAAACGGAAATTTGCACGATGACTTAAATTGTCGGTATTGCTAGGGTTAGTTTCTGCATAATTGAGTGTCCCTTTTGATATGTCTCCGACGATGTAATTACGATTTGTTTCTGTGCTCTTGATGTTTGCTGTAGAGGTCAAAAAGTAACTTCCGCTAAGCTCCACATTCTTACCCCATTGATTGCTGTAGTTTAAGCCAATTGCACGTGTTGTTGTAATTCCACTTTGGCTTCCTGTGAAGAAACTGCCGCCGCCTCCCATGCCGCCTCGGTTTCCACCCATACCGCCCATACCACCTCCTCGATTTCCGGCACCGCCCGCACTTCCCATCAAATCTTCAAATGAGAAGTTCTGTTCGTTGATATTGTTTATCTGGCTTAAAAACGTCAGTCTGCGATTGCCCTTAAATGAATTAATCGTAATTCCACCTTTATGTTTCGTTTGATCTCCCGTACCCTCAATGGATTGACCAATGCCAGCGAAACCCCTACCAAATAGGCCGTTTCTAAACTGACTTTTGGTGATGATATTCATCGTCTTCGTTGTATTTCCATCATCAATCCCAGAGAACAAACTTTGATCCGATTTTGCATCATAAATTTGGATTTTCCCAACCACTTCGGCAGGTAGGTTTTTCAAGGCTGCATTGGGGTCCTCGCCAAAAAAGGGCTTGCCATCCACCAATACTTTTTTTACCGTCTCACCTTGGGCTTGAATTTGTCCGTTTGATGAACTCACACCAGGCATTTTGCCGACAAGGTCCTCTGCCGTAGCATCGGGATTTACCTTGAAGTTGTTTGCGTTGATTTCAGTAGTGTCGCCTTTCACCAACACCGCTTGGGTCTTGATTTCCACAGCACTCATCGATTCCTCTTTGTTCAACAAAATCATGTCGGGAATATTGAATTCAAAACCGCCTTCGGGTGGGGGCATTTGCTTCAGATTGACCAAACTCAGCAGATTAAGCCATTGACTTGTGATTTTGCCATCATTTTGTTGGGCCACCAATAAGAAATAGAACGCTTTGGAATTAGGGTTCTGAAGCTCCGACATCATCCAAGAGAAATCGCTGCCTTCGGGTGCAAACGCTCTTAGATTGACATTGATTTGGTATTGACCAAGGTCGTTTGATGTCGTTGATTTCTTTCTTTTATAGTTTGATGTATCAGACCAAGCAAAATTATTGGCATTTGACTGCTCAAATTGGTCGATGCTTTTTGGATACAAAATCGTGACGCTAGCCGCCGATATTGGATTTCCGCTCGACCCAACGACTTTACCTGTTCCGATAACTCTGAAACCTCCACGGCCTCCACTGCGCCCTCCACCGCCTTCACCGCCTCTGCCAACCGGTGGATTGTTCTCGCCTTGAGCATTTGTAGTAACTGAGAATAAAATTGATAGACAGATCAATAAAAACCTCGAAATCGTATTGGCTAGAGTAGGAAAGCGCATGTTCTACAAATATCGGTATTAATTAATTAGGTATAATCACGATTAGACGAAACCCAATCGTCAATGGTTTAATCTTTTTACGAAGATTCAAATTCATCACATGTTCAACCAATTTAATGTTGAATATTGATGTATGATTTTAGCGAATTCTCAGAAGTCGTCCCACAGCGATGTTATTACTTCTTAATCCATTGAGACGTTTTAGCGTTTCTACTTCCATTCCATAGGCCTTCGATATAGAATACAATGTCTGACCGGGCTGAACTTTGTGATATTTAACCTTAGGGGTAGTGGGGGTATTATTAGCCTTTGGCGCTACTGAAACGTGCGTTGAACTGTCCGCTTGTTCATTGTTTTGATTCGATAAACTGGGTTTGGGATTATTTCCACTAACCGTATTTGGAGTGATTTTAGATTGCGATTTCCCTGGAAACACAATGGGTGTGATATCGGCATTGGACTCAGCGTCTGTACTATCTTTTGTTTCAATTGATTGGATAGGGTCCGACTTGGTAGCGATGGAAATTTTCCCCACTTTAAGCCTCGTCCCGGCTGCAATATTGTAATTGCGAAGATGATTCCATTCTTTCAACTGGGCGACAGTAATTCCGTATCGCACTGCAATTCGATAGGCGGTTTCGCCGCGTCTTACCACATGGTATCTCCAAACTTCGGAAACCAGAACATTCTTGCTGAGTGTATCCCTAGTTCTAAATGCCAATCGTTTGCTGCTGTCTATAGGGATGCTGAATTGACGGTATCCGTTGGAATAACGGTATTGAGTTTGTTGAAATGCCGAAACATAGCATTGCGTTTTTAGGCTTTCTCCAAGTTCTTCCAAATGCAGCCCATCGGGTTTAAATAATTGATAGTCAGCCCAATATTGACCAGAATATTTCCCTCCAGCTACACGAAACCAATCGTAATAGGCCACGCGCTCTGTTTTGCATAGATTAATTACGGCCTGTTCAAATTTTTCAAAAGTTTGCAATGTGCGTCCGCCACGGATGCAATCTTGGGGGATGCAAATCACAATTTTGGCTGAGGGCGCATAGGCCTTCAACTTGGCTATACATCCAATCAAGGGTCTGAGATAGACCGACTCACTTTCTTGGGCTCTGTAATTGTCGTATAATCCAAAATCAAGTAAAATAATATCGGGGCCCAGTGATTGTGCATCATCAATGTTCATAGTATGGCTTATCTCAGCGAGTTGTTCAAAGAAATGCTCTAATCTGAGTAAATCTGAATAGCCTGAACCTCTCATGCCGATGCTATGAAATTGGAGCGAGGCACTATTTGTTAATGAGACGCCCCATAAAGTGAAGCTTTGTTGTGTTGGATTGCTTTTTTTACAAGTAATAAAAATCTCTTTTACCCCAGCCGTAAGTGCTAACTCAATGGTTAACATTCCTTTTCGATACCCAGGGTCACTGCCAAATTCTCTTTTTACTGGGTTGATAGGTGTACCGTCTGATTTTCTGCCTGAACAAGTTTGAATTACAATATCAAAGCTCATCTCACTTCGATCGCAGTACAAAATGAATCGATCCGAAACGCGCTGATAATGAGGGGGAATTTGAATTGTGATAGTGCTGCCCGGTTCGGATGTTTGTGCCACATAACCCGTGATGCCTGCCGGCAACAAACGATTATTTTCGCTTGGGGTGGCGTAAGTCCATAATCCGGTATGGCTTGTTTTCATATCTGTTGGAATAGAATGATTGGCCAACGTACTAGGGAAAAACAGACCAGGTGTTGCGGCGTTGCCCATCAAACCTTTATGAAATTCTGTGGCCAAACTCGCAACTTGCTCATCACCAATGTGGAAAATCGTTTTACCCCTTGTTGATCTTGCTTCGTAGGTCCCGAGAATTTTCTCAATCGTACTTACCTGATGCGACTGAATCAAATTCACCGAAGTGTCGAGGAAAGGCAGCGTTTTTGGGTTGCTTGGTAAGGTAATGCTCGTCGGCGATGTATCGTTTGAACCCAATTGTTGGGTGTTTTGCAACTGGAAATTTGTATTACCTCGCAAAACCTGGGCATGCAACTGGGAATCCAAAAAACTTCCCAAGAGAAAAATCATCCATGCTACAAACTGCTTACAAATGCGCCCCATCTTGATGTGCCCCCAGCTAATAAGATATGTTTGAGGCACCCTCATCGTTGAAATGTTAAATATTCTCCAACGCCTGTTTTACCAACACATTGGCTGTTTTAGGGTCGGCTTTGCCCTGTGATCGCTTCATCACTTCACCCACAAATAAGCCCATCAATCCCACTTTTCCCGCTTTATATTCGGCTACTTTTTCGGGGAATTCAGAAAGGACCTTTTGAACGATTTCATCGATAAAGGAAGTGTCGGTGATGTTGGCTAATCCCAGAGACTCCACGAGCGACATCGGAGATGCGTCGGTTTGTTTTGTAAGGGCAGGGAAGAGCTGCTGCGTTGCGGCGGTATGGCTGATTTTGTTGGATTCGATGAGTTCGATGATTTCTGCAATCTGACCGGGCGTGAGTGTAAATTCGTCCATACTCAACGCATTCTCATTCAAATACCCACGAATCGGACCGGAAATCCAGTTGCAAGCCTGTTTGTATTTGGGCGATATGCCTACAACCTTTTCGAAATATAATGCACTGTGTTTATCATCCACTAAAACGGAAGCATCGTAATCGCTGAGGCCGTATTCGTTGGTAAAACGATTGTATAAAGTGGCTGGCAATTCAGGCATTCCTGATTTTACTTGGGCGATGTATTGTTTGGTGACAATGGTAGGCGGCAAGTCGGGTTCAGGGAAATATCGGTAATCATTGATTGCTTCCTTTTTACGCAAGCTAAATGTACTTCCGTTGAGACCATTAAATCCGCGCGTTTCGCCTTGGATGACGCCACCGCCGTTGAGGACTTCGGTCTGACGTGCGATTTCGAAATCGATGGCGCGCTTCACGTTAGAAATGGAGTTCATATTCTTCACTTCCACCTTGGTGCCAAACACTTTGCTTCCTTTAGGCATGATAGAAATGTTTGCATCGCAACGAAGGCTTCCTTCTTCCATGTTTCCATCGCAGATGTCGAGGTATCTAACCAAACGACGAATTTCAGTGACGAACGCATAGGCTTCTTCGCCAGATTTAACGTCGGGCTCGGTAACGACTTCAATCAAGGCTGTCCCGGCGCGGTTGTAATCCACTAGGGTATCATACAAATCTTGGTCGTGCATGCTCTTGCCAGTGTCTTCCTCCATATGAATGCGGGTAAGACGAATTTCTTTGATTGTACCGTCGCCTAATTTGATCTGTACGGCACCGTTATCGCACAATGGGGTATCGAACTGAGTTATTTGATATCCCTTCGGTAAATCCGCATAGAAATAGTTTTTACGAGAATATCGATTCACTTCACGGATATCGCAATTGAGGGCTAAGCCCATTTTAATGGCATTGTCGATGGCAGCTCGGTTGTGCATGGGCAAAGTTCCAGGGTGACCCAAACTGATGGGGCTGACCTGTGTATTGGGCAGCGCACCATATTCGATACTATCCGAAGAGAAGGCTTTACTCTTGGTTTGTAATTGAATGTGAATTTCAAGTCCTATGACTACCTCAAATTGTGTTTCCATACTGCTAGATTACAAAGATAAGAAATCGCGTTATTGATGTCGCCTTGTGTTTTCCACCAAATTCGGTGTTACCTTTGAACATTGGCAGTCCGTTCTATCGATTCGTAAAAGCGAATAGGAAAGTCCGGGCAACAAAGGGCGCCGTACTTCCTAATAAGAAGGCATTTTAGGCTTCGGCCTAGGATGACAGAAAGTGTCACAGAAAGCAAAACCGCCTCTTTCGAGGGGTAAGGGTGAAAAAGTGGGGTAAGAGCCCACTCGTTCTGGAGTGATTCAGGATTGGGACAAACCTTACGGGTTGAAAGGTCAAATAAACCTGGTCTTGGGCGGCCCGCTCAATTGCTTCGGCAGGCCAGGAGGGTAGACCGATAGAGGTGTTGCGTGAGTAACATCCCAGATCAATGATAGAAGCTCAGGGCAACCTGAGTACAGAACCCGGCTTATAGGACTGCCTTTTTTTCTTTTTTTTCGATTCTACTTGATGGAAAAGAATTATTGACGTATTTTTGCACCACGTTTGAAAGTTCAGACTTCATGCGAGAATAGCTCAGTTGGTAGAGCACAACCTTGCCAAGGTTGGGGTCGCGAGTTCGAGTCTCGTTTCTCGCTCAAAAAGCATATAAAAGCCCCGGAAACGGGGCTTTTCTTTTTTTAGTGCAATTTATTAACTCGCTCATTGTTTTACGTGAATCATGCCTGAACACCATGCATGATGATTCTGGTATAATATTTTAACTACGTTGAGCAGAGTATTCTCAACAAGAGAGGCCGCCCAATGGGCGGCCTCAATATATAACTTCTTTATAAGTATCAGATTATCTGCGACGCTTGGTCTTTTTGTCAACCCCAGAGCTAGGCAAATTGTTGTACTTCTTTTTGCCATTACCCACTGGAGATCCAATACGAATCATTGCGCATCGGAATCCAATATTTGACTGACTTTGCTTTTCATCTAAGAAACGACGTGTTCCTGGAGATGCCCAATAGATACGATCGTTCCAAGATGCGCCTTTGTAAACACGGGCTTTGTTGTTCACCAAAGATGTAGCACCGTATTCGTAAGTCATATCACCATTGTTGTAATTCTCTTCGTCCTTAAATCCAATGTTGTCCGCTTTCTTGTAGTTCCTGCGATTTACGTTTTCACGCTCAGTCACGTCGCGATACAATAAACGACCCAATGAATCTTTCTGCTCGATTACTCCATATTGATCCAATACCAAAGTCTTGTAAACATTTCCACGGAAAGGCATGAACGCATCGAAGTCTTCTTGAGACAAAGGACGATATACATCCATAGTCCATTCTGCTACGTTACCTTCCATATTGTACAAACCGTATGAATTAGGCCAGTAAGAGAATACTGGAGTAGGTACGAAACCACCATCGTTCAATGGACCACCCGCAACACCACCTAAATCACCTTTACCTACCATGGCATTCAAACGAATCTTACCACGATCTTTCTCATGTTCTTCCTTGATGCGAATTGTATAGTCTGTCCAACCGTAAATTTTCTTTTGATCGATGTTGTTAAAAGTCACCTCACCAACGTTAGCTTGCGCTGCATATTCCCATTCTGCTTCTGTGGGCAAACGGTATTCAGGCAACATAATTCCATCTTCCATCAATACTTTGAAACGCTTTTGGTCTTTCTTCTTTTTCTTGCTGAAGTCCTTTAAAGGCTTTTTGCCCTTTTTAATGAAATCATATTGACCAGCGAGGTAAGTGCGAGTGTGGAAAGTGTTATCGTCATTGTTATCAGTTACGACATCAAACTTAACAACGCCTTCGCGATCCAAAATCATTTCGTTTACACGCTCAGTTCTCCATTGTGCAAATTCTGCAGCCTGCCCCCAATTTACTCCAACTACAGGATAATCTTTATATGATGGGTGACGGAAATAGTATTCAACAAAAGGTTCGTTATAAGCCAACTTGCTTCTCCAACATAAAGAATCGGGGAGGGCACGTTGATAAACTTCAGGGTAACTCACATAGGTACGCATCAACCAATACACGTATTCGCGGTATTGCAAGTTGCTTACTTCTGCTTCATCCATGTAGAATGAGTTTACAGTGACTGTTCTTTCAGCATTGTTATTGTCGAATTGAAGATCCTTTTCAGTAGATCCCATGGTGAAAGATCCACCTTCAACCAATACTAGACCAGGTCCTGTTTCTTGTCCTTTGTACTTAGGATTGGCAAATCCACCCCATTTAGGATTGTTATATCCTTGGCCGGTGGTCTTGCTGACATTCTTAGTAGTACAGGCGCTAGCTGCCACAATGGCTGCGATTGCCCAAATCCAAGTGCGATTTTTTGTTAACACGGTTTGCATTCTTAGTTATTAATAACGACAGATATTGTGTATTATTTGCAAATATATATTTTTTTTCAACATTCCAATGAGAAAAGCCTCTGTTTCATTGGGCTTTTATGAAATGAAAATGTGGACAACGTCTCTTTTGTTAGAATTCTGGACAGTGTAAAGGTTTGAAAGGAGTTCTTCCTGGAGGTACGCACCAGTCTATCGTTGCGCTGATTTCATGACTTGACGGAATAGCACTTCTACCGTCGCTCACTGTAAAGTCATAGCTATACCCAAACTTGAAACGATTCTTTCTAAATCCAACCAACATAATGATGGCATCCGAGTTTTTGTAGGCGCCAAACGTTTGACGGAACCATAAACCAGTAACCAAAGGTCCTTTGTTTGCGTAGAAACCCAAATTCAATTGAGTGAAATTTCTTTGCTTCATGAACAAGACATTGGGCGAGAAATTATTCTCTTCGAAACGACTACGTGTCATTGGGATAACACCACCCGCATGCACAGTTAGACGGATTGGCAAAATTTCGTCAGGGTTTTTATAAAAACTCCAGTTCGGTTGATTGATGTTGTGCGCAGCAAATCCCATGTAAAATTTAGAAGTGTACATCACCCATCCTGCATTAAAATTAGGGTAGGTTACGCTACTTGCTGGTACTTGTTCACCAGTTGGATTAACAAAACCTTGAGTTGGGTTGATTTGATCTGCAAATTTCAAACGACCAAAATTGATTGATTTGTTTGTAATTGACCCTTGAAGTCCAAAACGCATGTACATTCTACCTCTATCTAAAGGCAACAAATATGAATATACTCCACTCACCGTTGTAGAGGTAAGTAGGCCTGAGCCCGCGATATCGTGGAAAACCATAGCGCCCAAACCGCCTCCTACACTTGGGATGTGTTGATCCCATGAAGCACAGAAAGAACGGAAGGTTCCGGGTAGGTTAGGCCATTGGTTTCTGTAGTTCAATGAAACCCTTCCAGCAGCACCGTATGCACACACTGCAGACCCCGCTAACGCTGGGTTTGTGTATACTGGAGCGGCATAGAACTGAGTGAGTTCGGGATCCTGAGCTTGGAGTTGAAGAGCAAGCCCTCCAAACAAACCAAAGCTAATTTTACGTATTACTCTTTTCATATGGTATGATTAACAAAACTACAAATAAAAACGTTTCGATGTCAAATTTATTGAAAAAACTCAAAAAAATGCTCCCGTTAAAGCAGAAAGGTGTTGAAATGTTATAAGAAAATCGAAAAAAATTGACGTAAATTTGATTTTTAACGTTACATCACAGTGAAGTTACATTTCAAGGTAATAGCCCTACTTTTTTACATGTCGATTTGTGGCCTCAAATCCCAGTCTTTTTTGGCTACAGGGAAGTGGGTGCAGTTGCAAATCGACAATTCAGGAATTCATAAAATTACAAAATCTGAGCTCTCGAAGATGGGTTTGGATGTGCAGAATACTGATCCAAGAAACCTTCAATTGTTTGGCATTCAAGGTGCGGAGCTCAGTCAGATGAATTATACAGCGCCATCCCCTCAAAGCCCTGAAATTCCAATCTACATTGAAGGTGAAGCCGATGGAAAATGGGACGACGGGGATTATTTACTGTTTTATGGCCAATCTACAAGTGACTGGATTTTTTCTGCAGGTGAATATAGTAACTATACTAATTTTTACGCAGCCAATACGTCATTGATTCTCGGCAATGCTTCAAAAAAAGGCCTACGGATTCAAGATCAACCAGGTTTTGTGGGTGCCATCACAAAAACCTATGCTGGTAATGAATTCTATTTAAAGCACGATACAGATTTGATCAATCCTGCGGGAATGGGAAGGACGTGGTTTGGTGAAAAGTTTGGTAATGAGACGCTTCAACGCAGTTTTTCAAAAACTATTCCATCCTACGTTGATTCTGTCTGGGTTAAATTTACTTATGCAGCTACCATGATGGATGATACCGGTTCGCTGGTGGTGAATGCCAACGGTAAGTATTATAGATATAACCTTAGAGCGATTATTGGCAGTTATGAAAATTATTCATACGTTGAAAAGTTTTTTAAAATCCCAGTCGTTGGCGGTGCTGTCAATCTTCAATTCAAATTGAATCGACCTAACACCAAATCCTACGGTTATTTGGATTTTTTCGAAATCACTTCGTCTTCTCCAGGTCAAGAGCCATCGGCCAACATCACAATTACGCCATCGGCTGAAACATTTATCCGCCATGCGCAAATGGCCTCCGATGTCAATAATGTTGCGTATGAATTAACCACTACCATAACGAATTTTAGTATTTGGAACGTTTCCAAGCCACTAAAGCCGGCCTCGATGATACTTCAACCGGTTTCGGGTAATAAGTTCTCGATGCTGCTTGCCGGAAAAATCGACCATAATACATTTGTTTGTTTCGATCCCAGTGCGAGTGGTTTTTTAAAGCCAAAATTCTTGAAATCATTATCGAATCAAAATAGTGCATTTCAAGGACCCTATGAGTTTGTTATTATTACTCATCCCAATTTTTCTAAAGCGGCCAATGCCTTAAAATTATTCAGAGAGTCGGCCCCAACCAATTTTAAAACGATTGTGGTAACACCTCAAGAGATTTACAATGAATTTTCTGGTGGTATGCAAGATTTGATGGCCATCCGGAACTATTTGCGTTGGCAATACAAATACTCGGAAAGTCAAGGTGTGAAATTGCGATTTGTGACAATCTTTGGCGCGGCATCGTACGATATGCAAGATCGATTGGTGGATAACACCAATTTTGTCCCAGTCTATCAATCCTATAACAACAACGCCAATTTTAGCTTGGACGATTTCTTGGGTTATTTGGATTCGGCTGAGGGTGATCCAGAAATTATCAAATCTAAACTTACCGTTCCGGTTGGACGAATACCCTGTTACACATTGGATGAAGCGATGGGTGTGGTTGAAAAACTCAAGCGATATAGTAACCCATTGGCTCTAGGGCCTTGGCGATCAAATATTGCATTCGGATGTGATGATGCAGATGAAAGTTGGGAAACCGAATTTGTACAAGAAAGTGAAAAGAATGCACAATACATCAATCAGTTTTATCCTTATTTAAACGTCAATAAACTCTATTCAGATGCATTCAAACAGGCCACTACAGGCAATAATGAAAGTTACCCTGAAATGAGCGCTGCCATAAATCGAAATATGAAGGATGGTGTTTTATTCTTTAATTATCAAGGTCATGGAGGTATTAAAGGCTGGGCGCAAGAAGCCATATTGGATATTCCAATGATTAATTCATGGAATAATACCTTCAAGATGCCCATCATGTTTACGGCTACTTGTGAATTTAGTCAATACGATGATCCCAAAGTGAAAAGTGCCGGTGTCCTCGCATTGCTAAATCCAAAAGGAGGCCCAATTGCTCTGATGAGCACTACGCGTTTGGTTTATGTGAGTGGAAATACACAAATCAATAGCGACTTTTGGACAAAATACGGATTTCCGAAACCCAATGAACCCATTCCTACGCTGGGTGAGGTGTTTCAGAAAATGAAAAATCGACCGCCACCATACAATAGCGAAGACAATAAATTTGCCCTTTTGGGTGATGCGAGTATGCCTATTGCGTTTCCAAAACATATCATTGATGTGGATAGTGTAAATGGCAAATCAACAAGTGCTTTTAGAGATACCGTAAAGGCATTTTCTATTATTACTTTAAAGGGACATGTGAATGAGCGATTGGTGGGCAAGTTTGCCAAATTTAATGGTAATATGTGGGTAAAAGTATTCGATAAACCATCGCAGAAATTCACCTTAAACAATGATAAAAGTGCATCGCCTGTGCCATTCTTAGAGCAATCTGGGGTGTTGTTTAATGGACAGGTTTCTATAAGAAACGGTGAATTCCAATTGGTTTTTTCAGTACCCAAGGACATTTCATATAATTATGGCATTGGTGTGGCTAAATTTTATGCCCATAACGGAGAAACTGATGCTGCGGGGTCTTGGCAATTCATCATTGGGGGCAGTGAAGTGGGCATCAATCCAGGTACAGAGGGCCCAATCGTACGATCATTTATGCAGGATACAACATTTATTAGCGGTGGAAAAGTGGCCCGCGATGTAGATTTTGTTGCCCGCATTTTTGATAAGGATGGAATCAACGCAACTGGCGCCGGGATTGGTCGTGATTTATTACTCGTTGTTGACGAAGGAACAGAAGATCAACGGTCATATGTCCTCAACGAATATTTCTCCTACGATGTCAATTCATATACTACTGGAACCGTGCGCATCCCTCTAAATGGCTTGGTGCCTGGAAAACATATACTTACTTGTAAGGCATGGGACATTTTTAATAACGGTGGCAAAGGTTCGGTTGAATGCTTGGTGATTCCTCCAAGAACTTTTGAAATTACTGAATCTTCGGCGTTCCCGGTACCATTTGATGGACGTGAAAGTTCTGGGTCGGGGGGGGCTCCGGCATTTACTGTTACGTTACGACATACTTTACCAGGGGAAAATATCACTTCAAAGTGGTTTGTTTATGATGCAGCCGGGCGAGAAGTTCAGAGGGGTAGAATCTGGCTTGAGTCAGCCCAAAATAAAGTTGAGGCGATGGTTTGGGACGGGAGATCACACAATGGGGATCAGCTCATGGGAGGGGTTTACTTTTATCAAATCGTACTAACCACAGAGGACGGATTGAAACAAAGCGTGGGTGGGAAATTTATCAAACTCTAGTTAGAATGATTCAGAATAATATTCGTTTTAATCAAATATCTTTAACCTAGCATTAGGATGCACAAAACCGATAACATATTTTTGCCGATAAGCATTATGAAAAAAACTGCAACAATTGCGCTTTTTACAATTTCTTCATGGGGGTTTTTACAATCTCAAAATACTCAATTGAGCTCCAAACAGTTGGCTGGTCAATTGAATACAGTGACTACGATGGTTCCTTTTTTGACGATTACGCCAGATAGTCGTTCTGCGGCAATGGGTGATGTAGGGGTTGCTCTTTTCAATCCAGATGCCAATAGCAGTAGTTGGAATATGGCCAATTTGATCAATGCTAAGAACAAAACCGGCTTTTCTATGTCGTATGCGCCATGGCTTAGAAATTTGGTAAGTGATGTGGGATTCTCCTATTTGTCAGGTTATAGTAAAGTGGGCGCTAACAGTGCAGTTTCGGCTTCTATGAGATATTTTTCACTGGGTAATATTCAATTTACTGATTTCGATGGTAACCCAACCGGTCAGTTTACACCCAACGAATTCGCATTAGACGGTGGATATGCTACTCAGTTCACCAAAAAATTCTCCATGGGTGTGAATTTGCGTTTTATCTACTCAAACCTTACTGGCAATAGAGCTTTTAGTGGAATCGATTACAAGGCTGCAACTGGTGGCGCTGGAGATGTTAATTTGTTATACAAAACCGAAGTTAAATCGAGCAATGGCGGATACGACAAAATCCAATTTGGTTTAAACCTTCAGAATATCGGTTCTAAAATGACCTATTCTTCTAAAGAAAAGCGCGATTTTGTTCCAACGAATATGAAATTAGGTGCGGGTTACAGTCATAAAATCGACAACTACAATACCGTTAATGTCTATTTTGATATCAATAAATTATTGGTTCCTACACGTCCTCATTATTTGGTGACCTACAACGGAGAAGATTCTTTAATTAATGGCATTCGTCAATACACAGGAAGCGATCCAGATGTAAACGTGGTTCAGGGGATGGTTCAATCTTTTTACGATGCGCCCGGCGGATTAAAGGAAGAGTTACGTGAATATATGTTGAGTGGTGGTGCGGAATATATCTATGATGATAAATTTACCCTTCGCGGTGGTGTGTTTTATGAAGCCAAGACCAAAGGTGGAAGACAATACGGAACGATGGGGATTGGTTTGAAATATCAAACATTCACTGTGAATGCGGCCTATTTGGTTCCATTTGCAAGCCGTCATCCATTGCAAAATCAAATGCGTTTCTCTTTGTTGTTTGATTTGGAATCATTGAAAGATTCTCCAAAAGACTAGTATTGAAACTGCTACCCATCAATTATTGGGTGGTTTAATTATGAAATTTATGGATTCTCGTAGACAAATATTAATTCAAAAACGCGAGGAAGCATCTTTGGGTGGTGGACAAACTCGTATTGATGCTCAACACAAAAAGGGCAAGTTGACGGCCCGCGAGCGTATTGCGTTGCTCATGGATGAAGGCAGTTTTTGCGAAGTGGGTGCTTTTGTTACCCATCGCAGTACCGATTTCGGTATGGAGAAACAACAGTTCTTGGGTGATGGTGTAGTGACAGGTTATGGTAAAGTGAATGGCAGAACCACTTATGTATTTTCACAAGACTTTACTGTTTTTGGTGGATCGTTAAGTGAAACCCATGCGGAGAAAATCTGCAAAATCATGGAAATGGCATTGGCCAATGGCGCTCCAATCATAGGAATGAATGATTCTGGAGGGGCTCGTATCCAAGAGGGTGTGGTTTCTTTGGGCGGTTATGCTGATATTTTTTATCGCAACGTTCAAAGCAGCGGTGTAATCCCTCAATTGTCAGCTATCATGGGTCCTTGTGCCGGTGGTGCTGTTTATTCTCCTGCATTAACCGACTTTATTTTCATGGTTGAAAATAGCAGTTACATGTTTGTTACCGGGCCTAACGTGGTAAAAACGGTGACCAACGAAGATGTGAGCAGTGAGGATTTGGGTGGTGCTTCGGTTCATGGATCAAAAAGTGGCGTTGCACATATGACGGCTCCCAATGAAGTGGTTTGCATACAGAATTTACGCAAATTGCTTTCTTATGTACCCCAAAATTGTGAAGAAAAACCCATGCCGTTGCCCTATCACGGCGGGAACGAGGCGAGGGAAGTTTTGATGGATATTATTCCTGACAATCCCAATCAGCCTTACGATATGAAAGAGGTGATTCAAGGGATTGTGGATGCAGATTCATTCTTTGAAGTGCATGCCTCCTATGCCGAGAATATTGTTGTCGGGTTTGCCCGATTGGCAGGAAAAAGTATCGGTATTGTTGCCAATCAGCCTGCGTTTTTGGCGGGTGTTTTGGATGTTCATAGTTCACAGAAAGCGGCTCGTTTTGTGCGTTTCTGCGATGCGTTTAATATTCCTTTGTTGGTATTGGAAGACGTTCCGGGATTCTTACCTGGGACCGATCAAGAATGGAATGCGATTATTACCAATGGTGCAAAATTGCTTTATGCCTTTAGCGAAGCAACGGTGCCAAGGATTACTGTCATTACGCGAAAAGCCTACGGTGGCGCCTATGACGTCATGAATAGCAAACACATCGGAGCGGATATGAATTTTGCTTGGCCCACGGCGGAGATTGCTGTAATGGGTGCCAAAGGCGCTGCAGAAATCATCTTTAAACGAGAAATTGATTCTTCTCAAGATCGTGATAGCGCATGGAAAGAGAAGGAAAAGGAATACGGTGATCTGTTTGCAAATCCTTACAGGGCTGCAGCGCGCGGTTTTGTGGATGATGTTATCTTGCCAGAGGAAACAAGAACTCGTTTGATTCAGGCCTTTGATATGCTACAGAATAAGGTGAAAAACAATCCTAAGAAGAAACACGGTAACATTCCGTTGTAACGCGATGCAAAAAGTATTCGTGATAGCCATGATTTGTTGTGCGAGTTTTTTCTGCTCCACAGCAAAAGCGCAAACAACTTCTACAGGTCAATCCGTAAATCCTTCAGAGAATCAAACGGAAGTTGCTCCTGGGGACCAAAATTTCCTTACTGTAGCGTATGGGTTTGGACGAGGTAATTTGATCTATGCGGTACTCAAATCTCTGGAAAGTACCATTCCACCAGATCCAAATGCAGAATTAATCAACGTGAATGTGTCGAAATCGCCCATTAGCTTTTTTAAAGTGGAATATCGTTTAAAGCCCAGACATTCCTTAGGATTGAATATCGCGCACAACACTTTTTCAATCAACGGGGATGTCAAAGATTCTTTTTTTTATAACGATTTCGGTAGTATAGTGCAGACATCGGTTGGGGTGAAATATAGTAGCACGAGTTGTAATATTCGTTATAATTATTTCTTTAATCCAGACGATAAACTGCAATGTTATATTGGAGTAAGCATGGGAATTAGAGGAAATAACATTTCGGTTAATAGTAACAATCCCTTTTTTGGAAAAAATATAAATGGCCTAGGTTTAACGTTGGCCAGTGTTCCGTCTATAGGCGGTGATTTTACTTTTGGCTTAAGAGGCGATATTTATAAATCTTTGATGTTGTTTGGTGAGGTGGGGGCTGCAAAAGCAATTATTCAAGGCGGGTTGGCATATCGGTTCTAAATTGAATTGACTGTTTTTTGATGGGTTTGACCATTTTTTAGGTCGTTTTGGGTGATTATTGGCAAAAAACGATCTGTTTTTGGCCTTTTTTACTCAATTATGGTTTTCTTTGCAGAATCATTTTATCAAAAAACTATGGACATAAAAGAGATTCAAGCACTGATTAAATTTGTTTCAACTGCAGGTGTAGATGAAGTAGAAATCAATCAAAAAGATTTTAAACTGCTCATTAAAAAGAACCCGGCTCAATTTACCACTGCTCAATATACCCCAGCACCTGTCGCAATGCAAGCAGCGCCAGCACCGGTAGCTATTTCGGCTCCTGTTGCAGCAGCACCTAGTGCGCCGGTAGCTGAACCTAAGGCCGACAATTTGATTACCATCAAATCGCCAATGGTTGGTACTTTTTACCGTACTGCCAATCCTGATTCTCCTGCATTTGTAAATGTTGGCGATGATGTGAGCTCTGGTAAAGTAGTATGTATCATTGAGGCAATGAAATTGTTCAATGAAATCGAAAGTGAAGTGACTGGTAAGATTGTTAAGATTTTGGTTGATAACGCTAGTCCTGTGGAATACGATCAGCCTTTATTCTTGGTTGAACCCGCCTAATCAAAATTGTTATGTTTAAAAAACTCTTAATCGCTAACCGCGGTGAGATTGCTCTTCGCATACTCCGTACCTGTAAGGAAATGGGGATTAAAACAGTGGCCGTTTATTCTACAGCAGATCGTGAAAGTTTGCACGTTCGTTTTGCTGATGAAGCCGTTTGTATTGGCCCACCTCAGAGTAAGGATAGTTATCTTTCTATGTCGCGCATCCTAGCGGCGGCTGAAATAACCAATGCCGATGCAATTCACCCGGGATATGGATTTTTGTCTGAAAACAGCAAATTTTCTGCACTTTGTCGTGATCACGGTATCAAGTTTATTGGTGCCACACCGGAACAAATCGACCAAATGGGCGATAAGTCCAACGCAAAGGATACAATGAAAAAGGCCGGCGTGCCTACAATCCCTGGTTCAGAAGGTCTTTTATCGAGCTTTACTGAAGCCATCAAAATCGCCAATGAAATCGGTTATCCCGTTATCATGAAGGCAACTGCTGGTGGTGGTGGTCGTGGTATGCGCATCGTTTGGAAAGACGAAGAAGTAGAACCAGCATGGCATAGTGCGAAGCAAGAAGCCGGTGCAGCCTTCGGAAACGATGGTTTGTACATGGAGAAATACATCGAAGACCCACGTCACATCGAAATCCAAATCGCTGGAGATCAATACGGAAAAGTTTGTCATTTGAGTGAGCGCGATTGTTCCATTCAACGTCGTCACCAGAAGTTGCTTGAAGAGACACCGTCGCCATTTATGACGCCAGAATTGCGTGAGAAAATGGGTGAGGCCGCAAAAGCAGCAGCTCAGATCATCAATTACGAGGGAGTTGGAACGGTAGAATTTTTGGTTGATAAGCACCGCAATTTCTATTTTATGGAAATGAATACTCGTATTCAGGTGGAGCATCCGGTAACAGAGGAAGTGATTAACTATGATTTGGTGAAAGAGCAGATTTTAATCGCTGCAGGTGTTCCCATTTCTGGAAAGGACCATTATCCAACCAAACATGCTATAGAGTGTCGTATTAACGCCGAGGATATCCATAATAACTTTAGACCTTGCCCAGGTAAGATCACTCAATTGAACCGTCCGGGCGGACATGGAGTTCGTGTGGATACACATATTTACGCTGGTTATACCATTCCACCATACTACGATTCCATGGTCGCTAAGCTGATTGTATCGGCTCAAACCCGCGATGAAGCGATTGTGAAGATGGAGCGTGCTTTGGGCGAATTCATTATTGAAGGTGTGAAAACTACGGTTCCATTGCATTTACAATTGATGCGCGATCCTGATTTTAGGGCGGGCAATTTCACGACAGCCTTTATGAATACTTTTGAAATCAAGTAATAGGATTCCCATTTAGGGCAACTATATCATCAACGCGAAAGGGCACCCATTGGGTGCCCTTTCGCGTTGATAGCCAATCAATAAATTAAACAATCCTTCAATCAAACAATCTCATAAACAGGCAATCCATTACGAGTTAATTCATTTTATAGGGTTTTCGATTCCAAGTTGAATCGTAATTTACATTATTTAAATTTTACCCCGTCGGCGTGGAATTTAACCACTGCTATTTTATCCTCAGTGGTATCGTTGTAAAAATGTCCCACCGCATACAAATCCTTGGCTCCAATGTTCTTGGGAACAGTAAATGCATCGCCAAAATCTACAGTGATATTTTTGGTTTCGGTTTGATAGGTGAACCAGCAACCTTCGGACTGACATACTTCATCCACTTTTCCGAATAATACGGCTTCGGCTTTGCCATCTTTCTTGAAATTCTCTAGACCCACATTCACAGACACAGCGTCGCTGGTATTCACAGGTTTGCCAATTTGATTTGCGGTTTGCGTGCAAGAAATCGCTAAAACAGCGACGAAAATGCTTAAAATGGTTTTCATTTTACAAAGATACAACAATCAATAAATACCCCATTCGGGTTGGTAAGGATAAAGTAGATAGGGTTTGCGTTTGATCAAAAAAGCATCGATTCCGGGTTGCCAACTTTGCAGAATTTCCATGGAGCTCTTGCCCGATACGATTTGCTGCTGTAGGCTAGCGTTTCCTGCGAGTTTATTAAAAAACGAATTGAAGAACAGCGACTTATTGGGACATTCTTGGTACAACATGATCATCCAGTCGATGTACAAATTCCGATAGGATATCAAATATCCCGAAGCAAAGTCGCTTAGCAATACCCCTTTGCAATTTTCGCCAAGGTAAGGAGGGGTCATTGATTTTCCAGGAATCGCCCTAGGAACAAACGAATAGGTTCCTTGCGTTAACCACGGCGCACCAAAGCATTCAAAAGGTTTATCGGTTCCGCGCCCCATGCTCACGTTG
>Ga0304730_1000917_pt1 | contig 23509 bp, 23 predicted proteins | sample M_130628_MF_Meta_FD_190474 | JGI IMG/M metagenome (GOLD analysis project Ga0304730, IMG submission 190474) | Freshwater microbial communities from Lake Montjoie, Canada to study carbon cycling - M_130628_MF_MetaG (v2) (version 2) | ecosystem: Environmental > Aquatic > Freshwater > Lake | place...
CAGTTCTTGATGAAGCAGATCAGATGGCAGACATGGGCTTCTTGCCTGTTGTTAAGGAAATTCTTGATCAGGCAAAGCTTGATGGTCAGCGTCTTTTGTTCTCTGCAACTCTTGACCGTGGTGTTGACTCATTGGTTCGTCAGTACTTGAAGAACCCAAAGACTCACTCACTACAAAACGATCGTGCATCAGTTTCAACAATGGAGCACTACGTATTGGTTATGAACCCAACTGATAAAGATGACATCACAAATCAGGTTGCAGCTCGTAACGGAAAAACTATTTTGTTCGTAAAGACTCAACGCGGCGCAGATCGCTTAGCTGACAAGCTTGCTCACGCAGGTGTGCCAGTTGGTGCATTGCACGGTGGAAAGTCACAAGCAGTTCGTACTCGCACTTTGGCTCTCTTCAAGGAGACAGCGAATGCTGCACTAGTTGCAACAGATGTTGCAGCACGTGGTATTCACGTTGATGGAATTTCATTGGTTGTGCACGTTGATGCTCCAACAGATCACAAGGATTACCTGCACCGCGCTGGTCGTACAGCACGCGCTGGTGAGGCCGGAACTGTTGTAACTCTTGCGACAACTCGTCAGCAGAAATCAATCGGCGGGCTGACACAGCGTGCCGGCGTAACCCCTAAGTTTGTTGGAGTTACACCCCTAAGTACTGAGTTAATGAAGATTACGGGCGCACAGGAGCCAACAGGTATTCCTTACATCGTGCCAATCGTTGAAAAGTCTGTGCGTAGTGGTGGAAAGCGCCCTCGTCCAAACTCTAGTCAGCGTCGACGCCGTCCTCACTAATTAGTACAGTTCGCGTTATGACAAACGCGAATCCATTTGCCCAACGAAGCACCCTTGAATATGAGCTGCCTCCATTTGCAGTGATCAAAGAGGAGCACTACCTACCTGCCTTCTATGAAGGATGCACAGAGCATCTAGCTGAAGTTCAGGCGATTCTTGATACACCGGGTCCTGCCACATTTGAGAACACAATTGTTGCTCTGGAAAAGAGCGGACAATATTTGGGCAGAATGATGCGTGTTTTCTACAACAAGTCTTCAAGTGATACTAATGATGCATTAGATGCAATAGAACAAGAGATTGCACCGAAATCAGCAGCGCATCAAGACGCAATTAGTTTGAACCCAGTGCTTTTTAAGCGAATCAAAGATCTCTACGATGCGCGGGAATCTCTTGGTCTCAACAGTGAAGACGCTTGGTTGCTTGAGCGCTATTTCAAGGACTTGATTCACAAAGGTGCGCACCTCACTGAAGCTCAACGCGTGCGCCTGAAAGAGTTAAATGAAGAGCTTTCATCGCTTCAAACTCAATTCTCAAAGAATGTTTTGGCTGATACCAATGATTTAGCAGTTCTTGTTGATTCCGCAGAAGAGCTAGATGGTCTTAGCGAGAATCAGATTGCTGCAGCTAAGGCTGCTGCAAAAGATCGTGGACACGACGATAAGTGGCTCATTGGAATGGTGAACTTCACTGGTAATCCAGTTCTTGATTCACTGACAAACCGTGAACTACGGAAAAAGATCATGGAGGATTCGAAGCTAAAAGCTAATCGTCCTAATGAAAATGATAACAAGCCTGTTTTGCTTAAAATGGTGAAGTTACGTGCAGAACGCGCAAAGTTGTTTGGCAAGGAAACTCATGCCGAACACGTGATTGCAGTGCAAACTGCAGAGCATCCAGACAATGTGCATGCAATGCTTCGAAAGATCGCACCAGCTGCTGCACGAAACGCAAAGGCAGAAGCTGAAGATCTCAAGAAATCTGCTGGAATAGATATTGAAAGCTGGGATTGGGGTTTCTACACCGAACAAGTTCGAGTAGAAAAGTACAACATCGATACAACAAAGATGCGTCCTTACTTTGAACTAGAGCGAGTGCTACATGATGGTGTTTTCTTTGCAGCCAATAAGTTGTTTGGAATAACCTTTAAAGAGCGTCCTGATCTAGTTACTTATCACCCAGAGGCCCGTGCTTTTGAAGTTAACAATGAAGATGGCACCAAGGTTGGGCTCTACATTGGAGATTTCTACACACGTGATTCAAAGCGTGGTGGAGCCTGGATGAATAGCCTTGTAAACCAAAACTTCCTTTTTGATCAGCTTCCAGTTGTTGTAAATAACTTGAATATTCCAAAGCCGCCTGCTGGAAAGCCAACGCTCCTAACATTTTCCGAAACAACTACTTTGTTCCACGAGTTTGGGCATGCAATTCATGGCTTCCTCTCCCAGGTGAAGTACCCACGTGTTTCTGGAACTAGTGTTCAACGTGACTTTGTTGAGTTCCCTTCACAAGTAAATGAGATGTGGATCTTGTGGCCAGAGGTTGTTGAAAATTATGCACGTCATCATGAAACAGGTGAGAAGTTGCCACAAGAGTGGATCGACAGTCTCAATGCAGCGAGTACTTTCAATGAAGGCCATGCAACTACTAGTTACTTAGCAGCGGCTATTTTGGATCTTGCCTGGCATGAACTAAACACTGAACAAGCAGCCAAAATTACTGATGTGGAAAGCTTTGAAGCTCAAGCAATTAAGGATTATGGCCTTGATTTCGCACCAGTTCCTACTCGCTACCGTTCTACTTACTTCAGCCACATCTTTGCTGGTGGTTACTCATCTGGTTACTACGGTTATATCTGGTCTGAAGTATTAGATGCTGACACCGTTGATTGGTTTAAGGAAAACGGCGGATTGCAACGCAAAAATGGCGAACACTTCAAGAACACTCTTCTTGGACGTGGTGGATCTATTGATTCAATGCAGATGTTCCGCAATTTCCGCGGCCGTGATTCAAAGATCGAGCCGCTGTTGAAGCGTCGCGGTTTGGTTTAACCAGCAGAGCCTGAACCAGATGGTCCGGCCTTGCGCTGAACCTGAGGAGCTCCACCACTGCGTTGTCCGCCGCGAATCTTTGATCCTGATTCAGCATGGGCTTGTGTGCCTGGTGCGCCTGGCTTGTTCTTCTTTGCTTCAAGGGCAGCAAGCATTCTTGCCTTCATGTCATCATTTTTATCGGCCATGAGTGGAGTCTACCGCCTTACGAACTAAGAACTTGACTCTTTATATTCGCGCAAACGTTCTAGCACTTCAGATTCGCGATAACGACGGTGTCCGCCTAATGTGCGAATTGCTGTGAGCTTTCCAGCCTTTGCCCAGCGTGTAACAGTCTTTGGGTTTACATGAAATCTTTGTGCGACCTCTTTGGGGGTCAAGAGAACTTCAGCATCGGGGATGCGGTTGCTCATAATGACTCCTTTAGATGTAGCTGTGTCCGATTTAGCCTGTATTGGGATGAAGTATGACCAGTAATTGAGCGTGAGGCAATACCCCCACAGTGAACTTTAGGAGGCTTGTTCGAAGGCCTGAACTAAGCGCCAACGAGACATTAAGCGCTGATATCCAACACCCGCTGCCATTCCATCGGCTGTTGCAAGGCCTGCAACTGAACTTGTTACATCTTCAATAGATGTATCGGCATCTAAACCATCTTCACCTGAATCGCGTAACGCTTTCTCCATGTAATTAGCTAAGCCGCCGTAATCAAGTTCAACTAATGATTCTGGGTGAAACATTTCTAACCATGCCAACAGGTTTTCTAGATCTTGTTCTACGGGACCATCGCCAAATGCACCGAGGACAGATTCATGCGCGTCATCGCACCGTTGCTTTGCATTAGCAATTGTGGTGAGAGAAAGACAATATTTTCCATATTGATTCTCGCCACGAGTACGTTCCTCCGGTGAAAACAAAATAAACCAACGAGGAGGAATAATCCACGTTTCATTTAAGATATGTGGAACTTTATCTTCTAGTAAATCAACACCAGCGGTAATAACTTCTTCCATCGCAGAAGAAACAAAATATGGAACTACTGTGCTTGGTAAAGATTCTTTGAAATTATCTAACGCCGCCCAACAACGTGTTGCAGTTGCCCAGGGTGAGACGTAACGGATGCCATCTCGATCTAAAACATGCACTCCATCAGGACGACCTGCAGGTGGCTCCGGTTGAACAACGCGGTGGAGCGCTAACTCTTCTTCGCGATTAAAGCTTGTTGCATCACTTTCTAAATTTTGCCAACGCAAACGATCAGCTGGATCAAATGCAGAAAGTGGTTCGTAGATACGAAGTGAGGCTACGTACGGTGTTGCTCTCACGCACGTGGAATGTAATTGCCCTCAGCGTAAGGATCATCGTCATCCTTGCGTGAAGTGTTATCAACTTCGCCGTGAAGTTCTTTGGTAAGACGATCAAGATCCATATCTTGCGCGTTATATTTCAAATCACGTGCAACTTTTGTTTGCTTTGCTTTTGCTCGGCCGCGACCCATGGGCGACCTCCTTCACTAATTGCTGTTCGTCAGGAGCGTAGGTTATCGCGCTTGGTAGATACCTTCCAAAGTTGAGCGTGGATCAGAGCCTTTACGCTCGCCAACAACGCCGGCAACCCAAGCTTTCATCCCCCGAGCAGCCAAAGAACGCAGGGTCAGATCGGTAACAGAAGGGTCAACAAATGCGCTCATTCCGATGCCGCAGTTCCAAGTTCGCTCCATATCTGCCTGCGGAACTCCGCCCATCTTTGCCATGAACTCCATTTCAACTGGCAGAGCCCACGTTGAACGATCATAGGTAGCTGTTAAGTGTTCTGGAATAACGCGCGCAGTATTTTCTGCAATTCCACCACCTGTAATGTGAGAAAAGGCGTGTAAATGCTCTGGCATCGACTTAATCAACGCTAAACAATCAAGTGTGTAAATCTCAGTAGGTGTCAAAAACACTTCACCTGATGTTTTTCCATACTCACTGACATGTGCTTCAAGACTCAACTTGGCCGTCTTAATAATGTGTCGAACAAGTGAGTAGCCATTTGCATGAAACCCACTAGATGGCATACCAATAATTACATCGCCTGCTTTAACTCGATGTGCGCCTAGCTGGCGATCTGCATCGACAACACCAGTTGCAGCACCTGCAACATCAAACTCATCATCATCTAATAATCCTGGATGCTCTGCAGTCTCTCCACCGATCAATGCAGTATTTGCTTTTGCGCACCCTCTAGCAATTCCAGCAACAATGTCAGCAATATGTTCTGGAACAACTTTGCCAACTGCGATGTAATCTGTCATAAACAAAGGTTCAGCGCCACACACAACTAAGTCATCAACAACCATAGCAACTAGATCTTCGCCGATGGTGTCGTATTTGCCGAGAGCGCGAGCTATCTCAGTCTTTGTGCCAACTCCATCAGTTGAGGTTGCAAGCAATGGTTGTTTCATATCCTTTAGCTTGCTTGCATCAAATAATCCAGCAAAACCACCAATGCCGCCCATAACTTCAGGACGAGAGGCCTTGGCAATAGATGCCTTCATTAACTCAACTGCGCGATCTCCTGCATCAATATCAACGCCTGCATCTTTATATGTAGACATTAGTGACCGTGAACTTCTGTGATCTCTAGGCGCAACTTTCCTTCTGACATATCTTCAGGGATGCTCATTGGGTATTCACCTGTAAAGCAAGCAGAACACAGACGTTCAGAAGGCACCTGGGTTGCTGAAATTAGGCCATCTATAGAGACATAAGCCAATGAATCGGCACCGATAGAGCGTCGAATCTCTTCGACCTCTAAACCGTTTGCGATTAACTCAGCTTTAGTAGCGAAATCGATTCCATAATAACAAGGCCACTTAACCGGCGGGGATGAAATACGCACATGAATCTCCCGAGCACCTGCCTCGCGCAACATGCGAACAATTGCGCGCTGCGTATTACCGCGAACAATTGAATCATCGACGACGACAATGCGCTTGCCTTCAATAATCTCGCGCAGTGGATTTAGCTTTAGTCGAATACCAAGCTGGCGAATAGTCTGTGAAGGTTGAATGAATGTGCGACCCACATAAGAGTTCTTCACAAGTCCCAAACCAAATGGAATACCAGACTCTTTTGCATAACCAATGGCAGCTGGTGTTCCTGACTCAGGTACCGGGATTACAAGATCTGCCTCTGCTGGTGCCTCTCTTGCGAGCTGTGCACCGATTGCAACACGTGTTTTGTGGATTCCGCTACCAGCAATTGTTGTATCTGGACGTGCAAGATAAACGTACTCAAACAAGCAACCCTTTGGTTGTGCTTCGGCCCAACGTTGTGAGCGCACACCATCAATATTAATTGCAATAAACTCTCCAGGCTCAATCTCCCGAACAAATGCTGCACCGACAATATCTAAGGCGGCACTTTCGGAGGCAACTACCCAACCAGTTTCAAGTTTTCCTAGTACCAATGGGCGAACACCATGTCGGTCACGGGCTGCATACAAGGTGTGCTCATCCATAAATACGAGCGAGAAAGCACCTTCTAACTGTGGCAAAACAGCTAAGGCACTTGCTTCAACATTCTTTTCATCCTGCAATGCGATTAGCACCGTCATAATTTCAGTATCTGTCGTGGCACCGCTCTTACTTGTTACTGAACCTTCAAGTTTCTGCACGAGTTCTGCTAATTCGCCAGTATTTGTCAGGTTTCCATTGTGAGCTAAAGCCAGCGTTCCGTACTTAGTTGGGCGCAATGTTGGCTGGGCATTTACCCAGGTACTTGAGCCGGTCGTGCTGTATCGACAGTGGCCAATTGCAAGGTTGCCTTTAAGTGTTGCAAGATCGCCTTCAGTAAACACCTGTGAAACAAGGCCCATATCTTTGAAGATAAGAATTCTTTCGCCATCACTTGTTGCTATTCCAGCAGATTCAGTGCCGCGATGTTGCAGTGCATACAGACCATAGAAACTTAACTTTGCAACCTCTTCGCCAGGTGCCCATACTCCAAAAACACCACAAGCATCTTGAGGGCCTTTGTCTTCATCTAATACATTGTGATTGAGCAAACCATCAGGGCGTCTCATGTTTCAGATCCTAACGGTAGGTACTCGGTTAAGTCAGCCCGAACACCAGATGCAGCAATAGCGCCGCTGCTCATGGCATCAGACCAACTTAATTTTCCAGAAGCTAACGCTAACCAGGTATCGGCATTCATTTCAATAGTGTTAGGCGGAGTCCCCCGCGTATGAGTTGGACCATCACCACATTGGACAGCTGCATAGGGCGGCACACGAACTTCAATTGCGCGACCAGGAGCTTTCGCAGTCAAAAGCGCAAGGGTGCTCTTAACTTCGTCAAGTATCTGTTGATTGCGCATCTCTATCACCCAAACAACTTCGGAAATGTTGATGTGTGGGCAGTTGAAAGCTCTGACAAGGAGATGACTGCATCATTGATAGTCAGTGAGTCTCCCCCTGTTGTGCCTAGTTTTGTAATTGCTATTAAATGCTTAGTAGCCAATCCCTCAAGACGAGCGGTATTGGATGGGTCGATCGCAACAAGAACTCGACCAGGTGTTTCACTGATCAAGCTAACTCCTGCATTATCAAGTGAAATTATCACGCCAACTTTATGACGCAAAACCATCTCTGTTAATCCTGCAGATAATCCACCCTGACTTAGATCATGGGCTGCAGCGAAGAAAGAGTTGCCTTCAAGAAGTAGCTCTATGAGGCGCATTTCGCGCTGTAAATCAGCATCTGGTGATTGCCCAACGCGTTGGTTGTGCAAGAAAGCCCACTCACTGCCAGCTAGATCTTCGTGGGTTTCACCAACAAGATAGAGATCTAAACCAGCCTGTGTGAAACTCATTGGTGTGCGAGTGCGAACATCTTGAATGACGCCTAGCACGCCAATTACTGGCGTTGGCAAAATCGCAACCGATCCTGTTTGGTTATAGAAGGAAACATTGCCTCCTGTAACAGGTAATCCCATTTCTAAACATCCATCTGCTAAGCCACGAACAGATTCAGCAAACTGCCACATAACACCTGGATCTTCAGGAGAGCCAAAGTTAAGGCAGTTTGTAACGGCAAGGGGACGAGCACCTGCTGTTGCAATATTTCGCGCAGCTTCAGCAAGAGCCAGCTTTGCGCCTTGATACGGATTTAAGTATGACCAGTTCGCATTTGCATCTGTTGAGATTGCAACGCCTAGATGTGTTGTCTCATCAATCCGAACCATTCCTGAATCATCAGGTTGGGATTGGATTGTGTTGCCCTGAACATACTTGTCATATTGGGATGTAACCCATGATTTATCTGCAAGGTTTGGAGCTGCTGCCAATTTTAAAACAGCAGCTTTTATCTCAGCAGCAGATACTGGAATAGGAACATTAACCTTTTGACTATTTACCTGATCAATATATGCAGGTTGCGCCAATGGGCGGTTATAGACAGGGCCGTCGTGGGCCACAGTGCGTGGTGGCACATCAACTATTAACTCACCATTCCATGTGATTTCAAGATGCTTTCCATCTGTTACCTCACCAATCACGGTGACCGTCACATCCCACTTCTTGCAGATTTCCAAAAAGCGAGCAATCTTGCTTGGTTCAACAATTGCACACATGCGCTCTTGTGATTCAGACATCAAGATCTCTTCAGGAGAAAGGGATGGATCGCGCAGTGGAACCTTGTCTAACTGCACCTTCATGCCGCCAGAACCACCTGATGCCAGTTCACTTGTGGCACAGGATAAGCCTGCTCCGCCAAGGTCTTGGATGCCTACAACTAGATCTTCGGCAAAGATTTCTAGGGAGCATTCAATCAAAACCTTCTCAACAAAAGGATCACCCACCTGCACACTAGGACGCTTAGTTGATCCACCAGCACCAAATGTTTCTGATGCAAGCACAGAAACTCCACCAATTCCATCACCGCCTGTTTTTGCGCCATACAAGACAACTAAATTGCCTGCACCTGCAGCCTTTGCCAACTTAATATCGCTGTGCTTCATCACGCCAACACATAATGCGTTTACAAGTGGATTGCCTGCATAGGTTTCATCAAAAGTTACTTCGCCACCAATATTTGGAAGGCCTAAACAATTTCCATATCCACCGACTCCTGCAATGATTCCTGGCAACACCCGACGAGTATCAGGTGCATCTGCCGGACCAAAACGCAGTGGATCCATTACCGCAATTGGGCGAGCACCCATAGTCAAGATATCACGGACAATTCCGCCAATACCTGTTGCTGCTCCTTGATACGGCTCAACAAATGACGGGTGGTTGTGTGATTCAATTTTAAAAGTTACGGCATATCCCTGACCGACATCGACAACACCGGCATTTTCACCAATACCAACTAGCAATGCATCAGACTTAGGTGCTTTCTCGCCAAATTGCTTGAGGTGAACCTTTGATGATTTATAAGAACAGTGCTCAGACCACATCACTGAATACATTGCTAGCTCTGATGAAGTTGGGCGACGACCAAGAATCTCTTTGATGCGTGCATACTCATCAGGCTTTAGACCTAACTCTGCAAAAGGTTGTGAGTTATTAGGGGTTGTCTGTGCAATTGCGACAGTATCTAGAGCCATTACTACACCATCGCATTCAAGATCGATGTAAAGAATCCAAGACCTTGCGCAGATGGACCTGTTAGCTCATTAATTGCGTGCTCTGGGTGAGGCATAAGACCCACAACATTGCCCTTGGCATTAGTGATTCCAGCGATCAAATTTCGTGATCCGTTGGGGTTTTCTCCAACATAACGGGCTATTACACGGCCTTCACCTTCAAGCTTCGCAAGGGTTTGATCATCGCACTGAAAAGCACCTTCCATATTTTTCAAAGGAATGACAACTTTCTCGCCCTGCTTGAATGAGCTAGTCCACGCTGTTTGATTATTAACTATTTCAATCTCTTGATCACGGCACAAGAAGTGCAGATCAGAGTTACGAGTCAAGGCCCCTGGCAATAGATGCGATTCACACAGCACCTGGAAGCCATTGCAAATACCAAGAACTGGCATTCCTTTGTTCGCCGCATCAATTACTAGTTGCATCACTGGGGCAAATCGAGAAATTGCACCACACCGTAAATAATCACCATAAGAAAAACCACCAGGCAGAATTACTGCATCAACGCTTTTTAGATCCGCGTCCCCATGCCACAGCGAAACCGCTTCTGCTCCACCGACTACTACTGCGCGCGCAGCATCACGATCATCCAGAGTTCCTGGAAAAGTAATAACTCCAACGCGCATTACTTCTCAACTCTCACAACGAAGTTTTCAATAACAGGATTAGAAAGCAAGACCTCTGCAGCTTTTTCTACTTCAGCCAGTTGCGCCGCAGTTGGTTCTCCATCGATTTCAATTTCAAATCTTTTACCTTGGCGCACAGCTTTAGCAAAGTTAAATCCAAGTCGTGGCAACGCAGATGCAACCGCATTTCCCTGAGGATCAAGAATCTCGGGCTTCAACATCACATCAACCACGATCTTTGCCATTTGTTTTCTCCCTGTTAGAACTTGCTGCCGGTGATTCGGAAAAATGCCTCTTCGTAACGCTGTGCTGTCTTCTCTACGATCTCATGAGGTAGTTCAGGGGGTGGGCTATTTCTATCCCATCCACTTGAAACTAGGTAGTCACGTAGAAATTGTTTGTCGTAAGAAGGCTGCACGCCACCTGGCTTCCAGGTTGAGGCCTCCCAGAACCTAGAAGAATCAGGGGTTAGCGCCTCATCGCCAAGGAGGATCTGGCCTTTACCGTTTCGACCGAATTCAAACTTAGTATCTGCCACGATGATTCCGCGACTCGCTGCAAACTCCGCAGCTGTTTCATATAACTTGATTGTTATATCCCGAAGTTCGGCGGCATCATCTGCCCCAACAATAGAAACAGCTCCATCAAAATCAATATTTATATCGTGATCGCCAATTTCTGCTTTAGTCGCCGGGGTAAAGATGCTCTCTGGCAATTGTGATCCATCAAGCAAACCATCTGGCAATTCATTTCCGCAGACCGCTTTGTTGTTTTGGTACTCGCTCCAACCACTACCTGTTAGGTAACCACGGGCAACACACTCAACATCAAACATAGTTAGTGGTTGCACGATAATCGCGCGATCTTCAACTGCATTGGGAACGTCCGTAGAAATGATGTGATTGCCAATAATGTCTTCAAGTAGTTCAAACCAAAATAGTGAAAGCTGAGTTAAGACTGCACCTTTACCTGGTATTACAGTTGGCATCACCCAGTCATATGCCGAAATACGATCTGACGCAACTAGCAAGATTTCTTTCTTATCATTCGTGTAGAGATCTCTAACTTTTCCGGTGCGCAGATGTTTCCACCCAGTTATTTCAGGCGCTGGCGGTGGGCCAGCTAGGCCAAAGCCACTCACCGAATAGAGCCGGGCTTGTACTGCGCTGCGGCAGGATGCGCGGAAGTAATCGCACCGATGCGACTAACAACTCGAGCTACTTGCTGGCGAGCTTCGCCAGTAAATTCAATGGGATCACTAATTAAAACATCTAGTGCTGCGCGATCAAGTGGAAGGCGAGCATCTGCGGCTAAATCATCGAGAAGAGTGTTCTTCTTTCCTTCACGCATTCCAAGTGCTGCTTTAACGGCATGCTCTTTGATAACTTCATGTGCAACCTCGCGGCCAACGCCTGCCTTAACAGCGGCCATAAGAATCTTTGAAGTCGCCAAGAATGGTAAATAACGCTCTAATTCAGCGCTAATTACAGCTGGGAACGCTCCAAACTCATCTAGGACTGTGAGCATTGTTTCGAGCAATCCATCGATTGCATAGAAAGCATCAGGTAATGCAACACGACGAACAACGCTGCATGAAACATCGCCTTCATTCCATTGATCACCAGCGAGCTCACCAACCATTGAGGCATAGCCGCGTAAAACAACTGAAAGGCCATTTACTCGCTCGCATGAGCGTGTGTTCATCTTGTGAGGCATTGCACTGCTGCCAACTTGGCCAGCTTTAAAGCCTTCAGTAGCGAGTTCAGCACCAGCCATCAATCTGATTGAGGTGGCAAGAGATGATGGCGATGATGCAATCTGCACAAGTGTTGTAACAACGTCATAATCAAATGAGCGAGGATAAATCTGACCTGTTGAATCTAGAACATTGTCGAAACCAAGTTCCTTTGCAATTGCACCTTCTAACTTAAAGTGCGCATCGGCTGAACCTAGAAGATCGATTGAATCTTGAGCGGTTCCTACTGGACCCTTGATGCCACGCATTGGATAGCGATCTTGCAAAGCAGTTAGGCGTTCGTATGCAAATAACAACTCTTCAGCAGCTGATGCGAAACGTTTTCCTAAAGTTGTGATCTGTGCTGGCACGTTGTGTGAACGGCCGGCAATTGGTTGATCTGCATACTGTGTTGCACGTTCGCCCAAACGGGCAAGAAGAGTCACGACTTTGTCATGAACAATCTCTAAACCATTTCGAATCTGCAAAGCTTCAATGTTTTCAGTCAGATCACGGCTGGTCATGCCTGCATGGATAGCTTCATGGCCAGCAAGTGCGTTGAACTCTTCAATCCGCGCTTTAACATCGTGACGTGTCTGCTTTTCACGGGCATCAATTGATGCGAGATCCACTCGTGTAATTACATTTTCGTAATCTGTAATTACATCCTTAGAAATAGCGTGACCCAAGGTTGATTGAGTGCGCATGACTGCGATCCACAACTTACGTTCAGCGATGATCTTGGCCTCTGGCGCGAAGATTTCGCGCATCGCAGCTGTCGCATATCGGCTAGCAAGCAGGCTCATTGGTGAATTATCTGTCATTTAATTGCCCTTCTCTGCCACCGACGCATTAAGCGCGATGTCTGTGCGATAGAAAGATCCAGAAAGGCGGATTTGGCTTATCGCACGGTAGGCACGGTTGCGGGCTTCGGTGAGATCCTCACCAATTCCGGTAACTGTTAGAACTCTGCCACCTGATGCAACAACGCCTTGTTCTGTGGTCGATGTTCCCGCGTGATAAATCTGAACATCATCGATTGAAGAAAATCCTGTAATCACTCCGCCACTCTTAGGCGCTGCTGGATAACCTTCCGCCGCTAACACAACTGTTACCGCTGAATCATCATTCCAATCCAAGGTTGTTCCCTTTAAATTTCCCGTTGCAGCGTTGTATAACAAAGTTGCAAGTGGAGTCTTCAATAGTGGAATCAAAACTTGTGTTTCTGGATCACCAAAGCGCGCGTTAAATTCAATTACTCGAGTTCCGTGATCTGTCAGTGCAAGACCTGCATATAGCAAACCAACAAATGGAGTTCCACGAGCAGCCATTTCAGCAATCATCGGTGCGAGAACTTGTTTATATGTATCTTCAATAATGTCTGACGGCGCCCACGGCAATGGTGAGTAAGCGCCCATGCCACCGGTGTTTGGCCCTTGATCACCATCAAGGGCACGTTTGAAATCTTGTGCTGGTTGCATTGGCACAATTGTTGTTCCGTCGCTGATACCAAATAATGAAACCTCTGGACCATCTAAATACTCTTCAATAACAACTCGCTTACACGCTAATGCATGATCTAACGCTTCTTGACGATCATTTGTTACTACAACACCTTTACCTGCAGCTAAGCCATCATCTTTGACAACATATGGTGCATCAAATGCATCTAATGCAATCTCAATTTCTTGTTGCGTTGTGCAGGTGAAACTATGCGCCGTTGGAACACCAGCATCGCGCATAACCTCTTTGGCAAAGTTCTTTGATCCTTCTAATTGAGCAGCAGCCTTAGATGGCCCAAAAACAGCGATTCCAGCTGCTCGTAAGATGTCGGCAACACCATTTACTAAAGGAACTTCGGGTCCAACAACGACGAGATCTACATGTAGTTGCTGTGCTAATTCAAGGATTGCTTGGTTGTCGGTAATGACAAGTGGATGGCATTGCGCAAATTGCGCGATGCCTGGATTGCCTGGTGCAACATGCAGTTCGGTACAGGCTGGATCTGCTTGCAGTCCTACTCCTAGTGCGTGTTCGCGTCCGCCGCTTCCGACTAGGAGGATTTTCATTCTTAGATGAAATCCTTTACGACAATAGTTTGATCTCGACCAGGGCCAACACCGATTGCACTCATAGGTGCACCTGAAATCTTTTCCAGGAATGCAACATAATCTTGCGCATTCTTTGGCAGATCAGACAACTTACGTGCGTTTGAAATATCTTCTGTCCATCCAGCTAAGTATTCATATATTGGCTTTGCATGGTGGAAATCTGTTTGTGAAGCAGGTAGTTCTTCAACGCGCTTTCCGTCGATCTCATATGCAACACATACTGGAATCTTTTCCCAACCAGTTAATACATCTAGTTTTGTAAGGAAGAAATCAGTTAATCCATTCACGCGAACTGCATAGCGAGCGATTGGTGCATCGAACCATCCGCAACGACGTGCACGGCCAGTAGTAACACCAATTTCTCCGCCGATACGACGCAATGCTTCGCCATCTTCATCAAATAGTTCAGTTGGGAAAGGTCCGCTACCAACACGAGTTGTGTAAGCCTTCAAAATTCCGATGACGCGAGTGATCTTTGTTGGTCCAATTCCTGAACCTGTGCAAGCACCACCTGCAGTTGGATTACTAGATGTTACGAATGGATATGTTCCATGATCAACATCGAGCAATGTCCCTTGAGAACCCTCTAGAAGTACTCGTTTTCCAGCCTTTAAAGCTTCATCTAAAATCAAAACAGTATCTGCAACATATGGACGAAGAAGCTCTGCATACTTCAAATACTCATCAAGAACCTCATCTACCTCGATGTTCTTGCGATTGAAAACCTTGATCAAAATCTGATTCTTATCGCGCAACGCACTCTCAAGCTTTTGGCGAAGAATTGATGGATCAAATAGATCTTGTACTCGGATACCGATGCGATTGATCTTGTCTGCATAAGCAGGACCGATACCACGACCTGTTGTACCAATCTTTGACTTACCCAAGAAGCGTTCTGAGACTTTGTCGATTGTGCGGTGATAAGGAGTGATCAAGTGCGCATTAGTTGAAATTAGCAGCTTGCTTGTGTTGATACCGCGCTCGTTAAGGCCACGAATTTCTTCAAGCAAAACACTTGGATCAATGACAACACCGTTACCGATTACAGGAATTACATTGGGAGAGAGAATTCCTGATGGTAGTAAGTGAAGTGCATACTTCTGATCACCGATTACAACTGTGTGGCCTGCGTTGTTTCCGCCTTGATAACGAACTACATAATCAACGCGATCGCCCAATAAATCGGTAGCTTTACCCTTGCCTTCGTCGCCCCACTGAGCGCCGAGTAATACCAATGCAGGCATGAGTAAAGCCTCTCCGACTAGTTGTTAATTACTTAAGTGATGAAGTACCGGTTGAACGCAAATCTTCACAACCACGAACAACGCGAGCTGCCATTCCTGCTTCTGCAGCCTTGCCCCATGCACGTGGATCGTAAGCCTTCTTGTTTCCAACTTCTCCATCAATCTTTAGTACGCCATCGTAGTTCTTGAGCATGTGCTCAACCACTGGACGGGTGAAGGCGTACTGAGTGTCGGTGTCGATATTCATCTTAATGACGCCGTAATCAAGTGATTCGCGGATCTCTGAAAGAAGTGAGCCAGAACCACCGTGGAATACCAAGTCCATTGGCTTGCTACCTGCTGGCAGGCCTAGCTTTGCGGAAACTGCCTCTTGAAGTGTTGCAAGAATCTTTGGTTGCAATACAACGTTACCTGGCTTGTATACGCCATGAACATTGCCGAATGTTGCTGCCACCATGTAGCGAGCATTGACATCTGTTCCTAGAGTTTCAATTGTCATTAATGCATCTTCAGGTGTTGAGTACAACTTGGCATCATGCTTTGCTTCGATGCCATCTTCTTCTCCACCAACAACACCAATTTCAATTTCAAGAATTGTCTTGGCAGCAACTGACATCGCCAACATTTCCTTAGCGATCTTCATGTTTTCAACCATGTCTACAGCTGATCCATCCCACATGTGTGAGTTGAACAATGGAGCTTTGCCTGACTTAAGACGATCTGCACCAAATGCAAGAAGCGGACGCATGAAGCCATCTAGCTTTTCTGCTGGACAGTGATCTGTGTGAATTCCAATATTTACTTTGTAGTTCTTGGCAACAACATGAGCAAACTCTGCGAGCGCAACTGCGCCATCAACCATGTTCTTAACTGTTGAACCTGATGCATATTCAGCCCCACCCCATGAAAACTGGATGATTCCATCTGACTCTGCTTCGGCGAAACCACGAATAGCAGCTGTGATGGTTTGTGATGAAGAAACGTTAATTGCTGGGTAAGCGAATGCGCCCTTTTTAGCGCGATCCAACATGTCCGCATAAATTTCGGGGGTTGCAATTGGCATTCTGACTCCTAAGAACTCGTTGTAATTCTTTAGACTGAGCGCTTCATTGAGTCGTCTAGAGGCTTACGGCCAATCCTCTCACCTTCGCCCACATGGCACAAAAAGACCCTCCGCACGGGGTTACGGAGGGCCTTTTCCTGTGTCAGCTCACCGTTTTGAGAGCGTTAGCCAAGAATTTGGCCAGGGCAGCCACCAAGACTGGACTGCTGAGCAGTTTGATGAGCATCAATATGAAGGATGTAAGCATTCTTTCTCCTCTCTTTGGCGCATCTTCAAGCCACTGACTACTTCAAAAATCCATCGTCGCTTTGTCTGTTGATAACAATGCCTAACAGGTAGCCTCTAGCGTTATGAGCCAAGATCACGAGTCCCTAGAAAACCTGCTCAGCGAGGATCGCTTATTTCCTCCATCAGCAGAGTTTGCTGCCCAAGCAAATGCAAAGCCTGAACTTTATGACAAGGCTGAAAAGGATCGCTTGGCGTTCTGGGATGAGCAGGCTAAACAACTCTCATGGCAAACACCGTGGAATAAAACTCTTGATTGGCAGTCACCCTTTGTTAAATGGTTTGTTGGCGGAAAGATCAACGCCTCTGTTAATGCTCTAGATCGTCACGTGCAAGAAGGTCGTGGAGATCGCGTTGCCTTTCACTTTGAAGGCGAACCTGGTGACACTCAGACAATTACATATGCGCAGTTACTGATTGAAGTTAAGAAAACAGCAAATGCATTAATTGAACTTGGTGTTGTTGCCGGCGATCGTGTTGCAATTTACATGCCAATGATCCCCGAAGCTGCAATTGCAATGCTTGCCTGTGCTCGTATTGGTGCGCCGCACTCAGTTGTCTTTGGTGGCTTTTCTGCAGAAGCGTTACTTTCTAGAATTCAGGACGCCGATGCAAAGCTAGTTATTACTGCAGATGGTGGATTTCGAAAAGGTGCCGCGTTTGCTTTAAAGCCTGCCGTTGATGAAGCACTACAAGGCCAACACAACGTGAAGAATGTTTTAGTGGTGCAGCGCACCAAACAAGAAACTGCCTGGAATGCGGCAACTGATGTGTGGTGGCATGAGATTGTTGGTCGCCAATCAGCAGATCACACTGCAGAGTTCTTTGATTCTGAGCACCCACTATTTATTTTGTATACATCAGGAACAACAGCTAAGCCAAAAGGAATCTTTCATACGACAGGTGGCTACTTAACCCAAGCCGCCTACACCCATCGTGTTGTCTTTGATATTAAGCCTGAAACTGATGTTTATTGGTGCACGGCAGATGTTGGTTGGATTACCGGACATAGCTACATCGTCTACGGACCACTGATTAATGGGGCAACCCAGGTTATGTATGAAGGAACCCCTGACACACCACATAAGGGACGCATCTTTGAGTTAATTCAAAAGTACGGCGTCACTATTTTGTACACCGCTCCAACATTGATTCGCACATGGATGAAGTGGGGCGATGAGTTTCCTAATAAACACAACTTAACTTCTCTGCGGTTATTGGGATCAGTTGGTGAACCAATTAATCCAGAAGCATGGATGTGGTATCGCGAGGTTATTGGTGGAAACCGTTGTCCAATTGTTGACACATGGTGGCAAACAGAAACTGGTGGAATCATGATTTCACCGTTGCCTGGTGTTACTGCAACTAAGCCGGGATCGGCCATGACTGCAATACCTGGCATCAGTGCAGTTGTTGTTGATGACAACGGGAAGCCAGTTGCAAAAGGACATGGTGGTTATTTGATTTTGGATAAGCCATGGCCCGGAATGTTGCGCGGTATCTGGGGCGAAGATGAGAGATACAAAGAAACCTATTGGTCAAGATTTGAGGGAATCTACTTTGCAGGAGATGGTGCGAAATTAGATAAAGATGGTGCGATCTGGTTGCTCGGTCGAGTTGACGATGTAATGAATGTATCTGGTCACCGAATTTCAACAACAGAGGTTGAATCTGCACTTGTCTCACATGAATCAGTTGCAGAAGCGGCAGTAGTAGGCGCTGCGGATGCTATGACGGGCCAAGGGATCGTTGCATTCGTTATTTTACGTGGCGGCATTGAACATGCAAAGGGAGAAACACTCATCACAGACTTGCGTAACCATGTTGCCAAGCAAATCGGTGCGATCGCAAAGCCTCGTCAGATTCTGGTTGTTGTAGAACTTCCAAAGACTAGAAGTGGCAAGATCATGCGCCGTTTACTCAAGGATGTTGCTGAAAACCGCCAAGTTGGCGATGCGACAACATTGGCAGATCCCAATGTTATGCGCTTGATTTCAGATGGTTTACATACCTCAAAGGATGAGGATTAAACCGGATTGTGAATTAAAGTTTCACACCTAAGTACTTGTTCGTCAGTGTGATCAGTTCTAATTCATCTTTAAATGCCCCAATTTTCTTACCTGCAACCGAGCCGTCTGCTGCAATAAACCAGGTAACCGGAACCCCTAATCCAAAGTACTTTCGTGAACGCCCATCTGGGTCATATAAATTGGGCCAAAGAATGCCGTTTCGTTCTACGAAGGTTCGGCCATCATCAAAATTAGCCTCTTCAACATCAACGCCAATGAGTGCGACCTTGTCCTTAGCTTTTTCATAAAAGGATCTAAGGAGAGGAATCTCTTCTTTGCATGGACCACACCAAGATCCCCACACATTAACAATCATGGGTCCACGTAGTGCGCCGAGTTGTGCGCCTTCGCTGCGGTCTAAACAATCCATTGTGACGCCACCTGTGAAAGTTTTATCTTGTGAAATAGATTCACATGAAACTACTTCACCTTTAACGTACGATGATGATGGAGAACAAGCGGTCAGCAAGAGAAGAGCAACCACTACAAACGCTCTTCTCATCTGAAATCCTTATCTGTTTTTACCAACAGTAACGCCTTCTCTTTATCCATCTCACCAATACCAACACTTGGACAGATCTTTGCAACCGGGCATGCTCCGCACGCAGGTTTGCGAGAGTGACAGATGCGTCGGCCATGCCAAATCATTCGTTGCGAAAGATTTGTCCACTCTGCTTGTGGGATTAACTGCTGCACAACCATTTCAACTTTTACAGGATCTGTTTCTTTGGTCCAGCCAAATCGACGCGATAAACGTCCAAAGTGTGTATCGACAGTAATACCTGGTGTATCAAATGCATGACCCAAAACAACATTGGCGGTCTTTCGGCCAACACCTGGCAATGTAATTAACTCCTCAAGAGTTTGTGGAACCTCTCCCCCAAAATCTTCAAGTAGTTTGATATTTAGCCCCTTTATATTGCGAGCTTTAGCATGATAAAAACCGGTGGAATGAATGAGATCTTCAATTTTGTGCAGATCAGCTTTTGCATACGCCTTTGGGTTTTTGTACTTCTTAAACAGCGCTGGGGTAACAGTGTTCACTCTCTTATCTGTGCACTGCGCGCTCAGTACGGTTGCAATCAATAATTCGAGCGGGTTGGTGAAATCGAGTTCACAACGAATTTCAGGGTAGGTCTTAGTCAGGATCCGATAGACCGCCCTTGCTTCTTTGCGAGTTTCGCTATCGACCATCATGGGTAGTAAAGTACCCCTCGTGCCCATAGATCAAGAAGTTATTCGCAAAGCGCCCCTTTTTACCGCGCTTGATGATGCCGCTTCGGCTTCCCTGCTTGCGAACATGGTTTCGGTAAAGATTTCAAAAGGAACTATCTTGTTTGCCGAGGGCGATGGGGGCGATCAGCTCTATGTAATAGCCGAGGGCAAGCTAAAGCTTGGAACTTCAAGTGGTGATGGCCGTGAAAACCTACTGTCAATCCTTGGACCCGGCGAAATGTTCGGAGAGTTAAGTCTTTTTGATCCAGGCCCACGCACATCAACTGCAACAGCTGTTACCGATGCAAAGTTGTTAAGTCTTGGTCAGGAAAAATTGCTTCCATGGTTAGTCGAAAACCCAAAAGTTTCGCTGCAACTTCTCGCCAGTTTGGCACAGCGACTACGCCGCACAAATGAAGCGGTTGGAGATTTAGTGTTCTCTGATGTCCCAGGACGTGTTGCTAAAGCTCTTATTGATCTAGGTGAGCGTTTTGGAAAGAAAACTGACGAAGGTTTATTTGTTCACCACGATCTAACTCAAGAAGAGCTGGCCCAACTAGTTGGCGCATCCCGCGAAACTGTTAATAAAGCACTTGCTGATTTTGCAGGACGCAACTGGTTAAAGCTAGATGGTCGCGCAGTACTAATTACAGATTTCGAACGACTCTCAAAAAGAAGTAAGTAAGCGTTAGTCGGTAATTTCGACTGTTAGTTCAATCTCCACTGGTGAGTTAAGTGGAAGCTCTGCAATTCCAACAGCGCTTCGTGCATGCTTTGCACCATCACCCCAGATTGCTATAAATAGCTCCGATGCTCCGTTGACTACTCCCGGATGACCGATAAAGCCAGGCACACCGTTTACATATCCAACTACGCGAACAATCTTTGTAATTTTGTTGACATCGGCAACGGTTTCAACTGCAGCTAGCGCATTGAGTGCACAAATCTGTGCAAGCTCCTTTGCACGCTCAGGTGTGATCTCTCCATCAACCTTTCCAACGCCAGCCATTTCTCCGCCAGCAAGTGGAAGTTGTCCTGCAGTGAATACTAAATTGCCTGTGCGAATTGCTGGAACATATGCAGCAACTGGCTTTGCAGCAACTGGAAGTTCTAATCCAAGCTCAGCTAACTTCGCGCGAACATCAACCTTATTCATGCAATTGCCCTCTTCATATAAGCAACAAGCTGCTCGCCGCTGCCGGGTGCTGGAATAACTTGAACAAGTTCCCAACCATCTGAACCCCATGTATCAAGGATCTGCTTAGTTGCATGTGAAAGAAGTGGGACTGTTGCGTATTCATACTTTGTCATTTGTTGAGACTCTCTTTCACTAGTGATGAAACAAGTGCCCCATCAGCCTTTCCTGCAATCTTTGCCTTAATCGCGCCCATTACCTTGCCCATATCTGCAGGACCTGCAGCACCAGTTGATGCAATTGCATCAGCGATGATCTGCTTGACTTCATCTGCAGTTAACTGTGCAGGCAAATACTTAGCAATAACTTCACCTTCAGATTTTTCTAGCGCAGCCTTTTGTGGATGGCCGGCGCCTTCAAATGCTTCTGCCGCTTCGCGACGCTTCTTTGCTTCGCGAGACAACACAACAATTATTTCTTCATCACTTAGTACGCGTGCTTCTTTGCCGGCAACCTCTTCATTAGTGATTGCGGTTAGAACCATACGGATAGTGCTGGATGTAATCTCGTTGCGACCACGAATTGCTTCTGTTAAGTCGGCGCGTAGTGTTTCTTTAATCGTCATTTTGTTAACTCTACCGCCAATAGCTCTGCGATTTGAGCGGTATTAAGCGCTGCTCCCTTGCGAAGATTGTCTCCACACAGGAACAAATCAATTGACTTCTTGTCATCTAGTGACTGGCGCACGCGGCCAACCCAGGTTTCATCTGTTCCAACAACATCATTAGGTGTTGGGAACTTCTTATTTTCAGGATCATCCAGCAAAATTACACCTGCTGCTTTTTCTAGGACTCTTTGCGCTGCTTTACGAGAAATCTCACTCTTAAATGTGGCATGGACAGCCAACGAATGTGTTGTCAGAACTGGAACTCGAACACATGTTGCCGACACCTTGAGCTTTGGCATTCCAAGAATCTTGCGGGATTCATTGCGAACCTTTAGCTCCTCAGATGAGTATCCGCCTTCCTTTAATGAACCTGCCCAAGGCACAACGTTGAGTGCAAGGGGAGCTAGGAATACATCATTCTTTGTAACAACAGTACGAACATCACCCGTTGCTTCGCCAAGGTTCTTGCCTGCAACTGCAGAAATCTGCGCGCGTAATGCATCGATACCAGGTTGTCCTGCACCAGATGCTGCTTGATATGAGGCAACAACAAGTTCCTTCAAACCAAACTTTTTGTTCAAGGCACCCATAGCAACAATCATTGACAGTGTTGTGCAGTTTGGATTTGAAATAATTCCCTTTGGACGCTTCTTGATATCTTTCGGATTAACTTCAGGAACCACCAATGGAACCTTTGGATCCATACGAAACGCTCCAGAGTTATCAACAACGATTGCACCACGTGCAGCAGCAATCGGTGCCCACTCTGCAGATACTTCATCTGGTACATCAAACATTGCAACATCGATGCCATCAAAAGCCTCTGGTGAAAGTGCAACAACGGTCAACTCTTCTCCACGGCACATTAATTTCTTGCCTGCGCTACGTGCAGAAGCGATCAGACGGATCTCGCCCCACACATCTTTGCGCTCAGACAAAATGCTGAGCATCACTGTGCCGACCGCGCCAGTTGCACCAACGACTGCAAGTGTTGGCTTCTTCGCGACTTTCTTAACTTTTTTACTCATCGCCCTGTCCCTCCATATACAACAGCTTCATTTTGATCTGCATCTAATTCAAATGCGGTGTGAGCAGCTTTAGCTCCGCGCTCAAGATCTGTCTCACGGCAGATGATTGAAATACGAATTTCAGAGGTCGAAATCATTTCGATATTCACACCTGCATCAGATAAAGCACCAAAGAATGTTGCAGTTACTCCTGGATGTGAGCGCATACCAGCGCCAACTAATGACAATTTCCCGATTTGATCATCGTATTGAATTGAAGCAAAGCCAACTTCACCTTGTAGCTTCTGCAAAATTGCAGTTGCGGCGGCGCCTTCAGCCTTGGGCAATGTGAATGAAATATCTGTAAGACCAGTGGCAGCTGCAGAAACATTCTGCACGATCATGTCGATGTTGATGTCGGCATCTGCAATCGCTTGGAAGATTCGTGCCGCTACACCGGTGCGGTCGGGCACTCCGACGATCGTTATCTTTGCCTCAGACTTATCATGTGCGATTCCTGAGATGATTGCTTGTTCCATGGCGCCTCCTTCTGGATGATCTTTGACCACCCATGTTCCTTCATTAGTTGTAAAAGATGAACGTACGTGAATAGGTAAGTTGTATCGGCGTGCGTATTCAACGCAACGCAAGTGCAGAACCTTTGCACCGCTAGCTGCCAGTTCCAGCATTTCATCGTAAGTAACTGTCTTTAACTTACGGGCATTTGGAACAACGCGTGGGTCGGCGCTAAATACGCCATCGACATCTGTGTAGATTTCGCAAACATCTGCATCCAACGCCGCAGCTAATGCAACAGCTGTTGTGTCACTTCCACCGCGGCCCAATGTTGTTACATCCTTT